>Ga0172368_10002461_pt1 | contig 23552 bp, 21 predicted proteins | sample Lak11m_FD_114540 | JGI IMG/M metagenome (GOLD analysis project Ga0172368, IMG submission 114540) | Freshwater microbial communities from Kabuno Bay, South-Kivu, Congo - kab_022012_11m | ecosystem: Environmental > Aquatic > Freshwater > Lake | place: Democratic Republic of the Congo: South-Kivu...
AAAATTGAAGATTTAAAGATTACAGATAAAAGTAAAATAGGAATTTTGATAGGGGCAGTACTCAAAGAAACTGGGGGCAACGCCGACGGAGCATTAGTTAAAAAAATCGTTGATGAGGTTTTGGGTTAGCACAAAATAGTTCTTGAATGAGATTCCAGAACCTGTGAAAAGGTGAGGACAAAGAAATTTTTAGCAAAAAATTTCTGTATCGAATGAAAGAAGCTATTTTGTGCTAACTTATATTTTATTTTATTACTTTTGCAATTCTCTCTACCACTCCTTTATCAAAAGGAGTTGGGATGATTTTGGCAGTAGTTGGATTTTTAATGGAAGAGGCAAGTGCGAGAGCCGCTTTTATAAACATTTTGTCTTTAAATTGTTTTATATTATTGTTTAACGCACCCCTAAAAATACCAGGGAAAGCGAGAGCATTGTTGACTTGATTTGGATAATCGCTCCGTCCGGTAGCTACAATAAACGCACCTGCTTTTTGAGCTTTCTCTGGCATTATTTCCGGCTCTGGATTTGCAAGAGCAAAAATAATAGGCTTTTTATTCATTGTCATTATCATTTCCTCTGACAAAACTCCCCCTTTACTTACTCCAATAAAAATATCCGCCCCAATCAAACTTAATGCCAAATCCCCTTTTATATTTTTTTTATTGGTCAAAGAGGCGAGTCTTTTTTTATCAGAATTTAAATCTTTTCGCCCATTATAAATAATCCCCTTACTATCATTTAAAATTATATTTTTAAAACCATACATCAAAAGCAACTCGGCTATTGCAATACCCGCCGACCCAGCGCCATTGATTATTGCCTTAACATTTTCTTTTTTCTTTTTTGCTAATTTAAGAGAATTTATAAGCCCTGCCAAAACCACGACCGCCGTGCCATGTTGATCATCATGCATTACAGGAATACTTAGCTCTTTCTGCAATCTTCTTTCAATATTAAAACATCGCGGAGCAGAAATATCTTCCAAATTGATAGCGCCAAAAACAGGCGAAATATTTTTTACAATCTCAACAATCTTATCTTCATCTTGGGTATCAAGGCAGATGGGAAAAGCGTCGATACCGGCAAATTTTTTAAATAAAGCCGCTTTACCTTCCATTACTGGTATAGCCGCAAGCGCCCCTAAATTGCCAAGTCCCAATATGGCGCTACCATCACTTACTATTGCCACTGAATTGCCTTTTAGGGTAAAATTTTTGGCACTTAGTGGATTCTTTGATATTTCTCGACTAACCTCGGCAACTCCGGGAGAATAGGCAATAGAGAGGTCATTTTTATTTTTTATAGGCAACTTGAGTGCTATCTCTATCTTGCCTCTGTATTTCTTATGTTTAGAGAGAGATATTTTGTAAACATTTTTTTTCATATTCATATTATACTATCTTTTATTTTATAATCACCCACTCTTGTTCGTTTTATTGAAAGAGTAGTCGCAGCACACCCCAAAGTATTGCCTATATCATTTACCAAACTTCTAATATATGTGCCCGAAGAAACATGAGCGCTAAATTTGCCCAAAAAATAATTTCCGACTTCTCCATTTAATAAATACTCTTTCCATAAAACCAAAATTTCATGCTGTCTGAAATTCCCCTTAACTTTTGAGATATCCATCAAGAGGCGGCCAAAAAGTTCTTTACTATTTAACATCTCCAATTTATGAAATTGCATTTTGTGCACTTTTATTTTTTTAACCTCACCCCCCACACCCTCTCCTAAATCTAGGAGAGGGGAAGAGGAAACATCCTCCTTGAGAGCAACTCTCGGACCGCGACTGGCGGGAGAGTGAGGGGATTTTTCAGCAGAAAAATACCCCGGTTGCTCGAAAGGACGGTGTTTCCTCTGACTAATCATTTTTGAAGAATAACGAGGATACTTCTGTTCTCTTTCCCCTTCATAAATCATTGTTACTCTCCTCACATCATTTTCTGAGAGCTCAGTCAATTTTTCTACTCTCATTATTTTGCCCAAAATATCATAACTGTCAGTGGCAAATCCAAATATAGAAACAAAATCATATTCTTTATCCAATACCAAAAATTCTTCTTTTATTTTTACATCATCACCACTTGCCATAAGCAAAACTCCTTCAGCCAAAGGATCTAATCTACCCAAATATGTCATTTTTTGGCCCTTTAATTCGATATTAGCTTTAGCAAATCTTTGAATGCATTCAAGTGGTGTCTCGCCTCTCTGTTTATATAAATTGTAAATCATAATTTATATGTATCTAGAAATTTATTTTTGAAATCTTGGAAAGTATCATTTAAAATTGACTCGCGAATTTGAGACATTAAATTATTAAGAAAATATAAGTTGTGAATGCTGGCAAGAGTTGAAGCAAACATTTCTTTAGCGCGAAAGAGATGTGATAAATATGTAGCTGTATAATTTTTGCAGGCATAACAAGCACAGCCTTCATCAATCGGCTCAAAAATATTTTTATATTTAGCATTCATAATATTTATTTTTCCGTGTTTCGTATATAAAGTCCCGTTGCGAGCCATCCGAGTCGGTGCTACGCAATCAAAAGTATCGCAGCCATTTTCTACGCCCAAAATCAAATCAATCGGCTCCCCCACTCCCAAAAGATGCCGAGGTTTATCCTCCGGCAAAATTTCATTTACCCACTTAACGGCAGTGGCCATATCTTCTTTTACAAATGAGCCGCCGACCCCAAAACCTCCAAAATCCATACCACCAATAATTTTTGCGCTCTCCACTCTCAAATCCTCATAACGACCGCCTTGCACGATTCCGAAAACGGATTGGGAAGCCTCACCCAAACCCTCCCCAAAGGGAAGGGCTTTAAGAACATCAGAAATCTTATCTAGGACAATTTTGATATCTCCTTCTACTTCCTCATTTCTAAATCTTATAACTTTAAAACCACTTTGATCCAAAAAAATTGTTTTTTCAGCATCGCGTTCTTTTTGATAATCATGGATATCTCCATCAACTTCAATTACTAAAGATTTTTCTAAACAAACAAAATCAACTATAAAATTTCCAATTATATGTTGTCTTCTGAAATGAACATTCGCCAAGTTATTTTTTAGATATTGCCATAAAATATTTTCAGCCTTAGTTGGCTTTTCTCTCATTTCAATAGCTTTATTTTGTAATTCTACATATTTTTTTTTATTGGAAGTTTGATATCCATATTCTCCTCTTTTGACCCCCTCCCCTTTGGGGAGGGCTGGGGTGGGGCTATTTTTCTTAAATTCAACTAAACACCTCTCCGCCCACCTATGTGTCCTATCCATTGCCTCTCTCAAATATTCTTTTGAAGCGTGAGGTGAAGTGCATTCATCAAAAGCAAAAATAATATCGGCCCCTATATCGTTTTGAATTTGAATTGACTTTTCGGGAGTAAAAAAATGTTTGCTACCATCAATTATTGATTTGAATTCAACCCCATCCTCAGTAATTTTTGCCTTTTTTTCTTTTTCTTCATCATAAGCTTCATCGATTTCCTCCTGTTCGGGAGACTCCGCTGCTATAAATTTGCTAAGTTTATTGCCATAAGCAACACCCAATGAAAATGCCTGAAAACCCCCAGAGTCAGTCATAGAAGGACCCTGCCAATTCATAAAATTGTTGAGCCCACCAGCTTTTTTTATTATTTTTTCACCCGGCTCTAAGTAAAGGTGGTAAGTGTTGGTCAAAACCACTTGCGCGCCAGTCTCCTTTACCTGCTCTGGCGAAAGTGATTTGACTGTTGCTTTGGTACCGACAGTGACAAAAGCTGGAGTTAAAATATCACCATGAGGTGTAGGGAGTACGCCCGCTCGGCCAAGAGAGTTTTTAATCTTATTTTCAATTTTAAAACTCATTTTATTGTACTGGCTGTACAGAGGCAGGAGCGGCTTCAATCAATTCGATAGTAAAAATTAGAGTTGAATTTGGAGGTATTGGTCCTGCCTGATTAGCGCCATAGGCTAATTCGGAAGGAATAATAATAGTGCGAACACCTCCAACTTTCATTCCTACGATACCCTGATCTAATCCGGGAATAACCTCATTGGCTCCGATTGTAAATGAATATGGCTGGCCATAATCCTTAGAATTTTGAATCACCGTCCCATCTTGCAAAGAAAGAATATAATGAACAGAAACAAGCTCACCAACTTTAACTTCTGCACCTTGACCGACTAAAACATCGTTTACAATTACTCCTTTGTTATTAAAAGAATCTGCATTTACGGCAGTAGCGGTAGCATCATTGCCCATTATATTCTTTTGAAATAAACTCATAATATTTCCACCAAACAATGTATAACTTACAAAAATGATAGCTGCAGACACGGCTACCCACTCTTTTTTTGATAATTTTTTCATAAGATTTTGTTCTTAGTTTGTAATAATACGAATATAACATATTGCCTTATTATTTAAAACCATTAAAATGTGTGTATATGCAAAACAACAAACCTTTGACCCTGCAGGAAATAACCGAATCCGCAGAAAAGCGGGTGATGCTTATTTCTAAAGAATTTATTGATGGTTTTGAATTTATAAAAAATTATCCTCGCTCAGTTACATTTTTTGGCTCGGCCAGAACAAAGGAAGACCAAAAATATTATGAGAGAGCTAGAACCTTGGCAAAACGCATTGTTGATGAATTACATTACACAGTCATTACAGGTGGCGGTCCAGGCGTAATGGAAGCCGCCAATCGAGGAGCTTTTGAGGCGGGAGGAAACTCTATCGGGCTTACCATTGATTTACCAAATAAACAGCTAGACAACAAATACTTAACAGCCAAAGAAGATTTTCATTACTTTTTTAGTCGCAAAGTTTGTCTTTCTTTTTCTGCTGAGGCTTATATATTCTTCCCTGGTGGTTTTGGCACTTTAGATGAATTTATGGAAATTCTGACACTAGTTCAAACAAATAAAATCCCAAAAGCGCCAATTATTTTGGTTGGTTCAAAACATTGGCAACCTTTAGAAGATTACTTTAAAAATGTTGTGCTAAAAGAAAATATGATAGAAAAAGCCGATCTTTCACTCTACAGCATTACTGATGACGAAGATGAAATACTTAAAATAATAAAAGAAGCACCTGTACGCTTTGGCTTAAAATACAATGATGATATAACAATTGACGAAAAACAGCACAAAAAAGGAGACGGCCCTCTAACTACCCTTTCAAAAAAGTTTGGTTGGTAATTGGTGGACTCACGGGGAGTCGGACCCCGAACTCATCCATGCCATGGATGCGTATTACCGCTATACTATGAGCCCAAATTTTGTCTTTGTATTTTAACATAAAACCTCATAAAATCTATACTAAACGCTCAGCGTCTAATAATGTTATCCACAGAGGTAGTTGACAGGATTTGTGGATATGTTATAATAAGAGGTAGAAAAGGAGGCCTGCTATACCGATTTTCCCCACTCTCATTGAAGAACTTCAGTCTCAGATCTCAAGAACATACGCTAGTGAGTGCGAAAGACTGAAGAAAGAGGCACGAAAAAACGGTTTGGAAAAAGCCGAGAAACCCGACTACAAAAGGATCCGATTGATTGTTTTGGAAAAGAACAATATAAAGGACCCATTGATTATGTCAAGTGTTCTCGGCCAAATCTCCGAACTTCAGGCTGAAAAAAACAGGAAGAGAGCGGGTGGGCAGATGAGGCTCAAGCTTCGTTCTCCTCGCCAAACTCGGAAGAAGGGCTGACCGCAAGGTCAGCCCAAACTTTTATAAGGTTTTGTATTTTTCTAAAATAAGCTTTTCAACTTCTTCGCGAGGTTTACCATATTTAAGATATGACATTTCTTTGAGCTTTTCTAACTTTTCGGCATCACCCTTTGGTGGAAATGGAACAAAAATATTAAAAGGTTTGACTGGTTTACCATTAACCAAAAGTTTCAGATAAGCATTTAGATTGTCTATGTTCATAAGATCGGCTGATGAAAAAGTTGGTGCAAACTGCTTTTCCAAATATTCTGAATCTTCAGCACCTACTCGAAAGGCACAAATTGAGCCGACGTTACCAAAAACAGCATCCCTGATTCCTTCTTCAAGTTGAGCAATAAATTGATGAGCAATGTTGAGAGAAAGTTTGTATTTTCTCGCTTCAGAAAGGATTGTTGAGATAGAATCAGTAGTGATATTTTGGAATTCATCGATATAAAGATAAAATGGCGGGAAATCTTTACCTTCCATATCAACCCGAGAAAGAGCTGCAATCAAAATTTTACCTACCAAAATAAGTCCGATGAGATTAGCGTTAATGTCTCCCAATCTGCCTTTAGAAAGATTAACAAGCAATATTTTTTTATTATCCATTATATCGCGGAAGTTGAAGCTGGACTTCTCTTGAGCGATAACCGGCCTCATAATATCGTTAGCCAAAAATACATCAAACTTGTTAGTGACATATTGCACATAGTTGGCAAGTCCTTGCTCACCAGTAGTCTTTTCGGCATTAACCCAAAATTGTTTAACTAAAGGGTTTTTGCATCTTGATATTTTAAGATCTCTATATATCTTGTCCGACAGAGCTCGCGACATATCAACTAAAGTATTACCGAGCTCAGGACTATCCATCACAAGGAGAGCGGAATTTCTAAAATATTGTTCAAAAGCCGGTCCCATTGATTCGGGCACATTGCCATAAAGTTTTCTAAAAATACTAAAGAGTTCATTAACCACAAAAGTTTTTTGCTCTGGAGAATTTTCATCATATTCAAGCATATTTAGGGCCATTGGCCGAGCAGTGTAGGCAGGATCAAAATAAATAACATCATCATAACGTTCAGGTGGCACATTCGCTAAAATCTCTTGAATATCTGAGCCATGAGGATCAATCATGCAAACTCCATGACCCATTTGTATATCCTGAATAATCATTTTTCTAAGTAAAGTAGATTTACCAGTACCGGTCTGACCTATACAATAGAAATGCCTAAGCCTGTCGTCTTCTGCCATTCTTATTTCAGTTGGAGTATTACGATGATTGTTTACACCAAGGAGTATTCCATCCTTGCCCATATCAAGCGGTGCCGGAGCAGTAGCACTCCTTGATTGGCGCAAACCTTCTGAAGCGCTTAAAGCCTTGGTGTGAAAATGCACAATTGATGTCACTTCTCTTAAATTCATCGGCAACCTAGAGTCATTATCAAAAATACGGAAACTAAAATTTTTAACTAAATTCCTCAAATCTCCTTTCTCTATATTTTTCCATTTTAGAGAATTGCCCAAAGTGTTATCAAACTGATTGAAACTTGATTTTATATTATTTAATATTTCAAGGGCCTCATCTTTTGTATTTGAAGAAGCTAGTATTCTTAAATTGCATAGAACAATTGGCGCTCCTATTTTGCGTTTTATTTCCTCTATTGCCCCTTCATCTATTGGTTCTGGTTTTTTTTCTTTTTCTTCTTCTTTCTTTTTTGGAGTAGAAAAAAATATATCCTTAAAAGTATGAGCAATCTCCCCCCCAACGCTATCTGGAATATCAATGGCTTCTTTTAAAGGAACACCTTTTTGGATTTTATTTAATGCCTCTTTGTATCTTTTGACATATCTCTCCCCAACTGGTGACCAAATGAGCTGGATAGCTGCTCCCTCCCCGTCTCTATTCACTTTTGAAAAAGAAGAAAGTATTACATTTAAAGGGTCATGTATAAAACTCTCATATGTCTTGAGTGGGTAGATTGAATTTTTGGAAAAAATGGCATAAGTTCCGGCGGTATACCCAGTTTCGTTGAAAATATTATAGTCATCTGGTTTTTCAGTAATTTTGGCATTGTGGAAAATAGAAAGAATTTGTTTTTCAAAAAGATTCTTTCTAACCTGCGGTATAGCCACATAAAAAACTATTTCCTGAGAAAAGTTTGCATTGGCGATTTCTAATGATATCCAGTTTTCTTCTTGTTTGTTCGAGTCAGAAATGGAGAGCATACCAGAATAAAATTGCTCCATACCGGAAATCACCTGCTCCAAAGTTTGACTTCTATTCCCCCCATTTTCATGATCATTTTCCTCTGGAATCAAAACTTCATATAAAGCCATGTTTAATCCTTTGGCAAGTTTGTCTTTAATGTTTAGTCCCGGAATAGTAAATCCCTCTTTTAAATACTCGGCAATAAATCTGTGGAAATCATCTGTGAGATGAAAATTGCCCATTTTTTCTACCACTGACATTGCATTTTTTATCCCCTTTTCTTTGGCAAGCAAAACCAATTCTGATATTTGTCTGTCATGTTCTTCTGGAGAAATTTTAAGAATTATTTTTTCTCTCTCTTCTTCTTTCATTTCATACTCCGGATGAAGAGCCCTATTTGCTGGGACGGTTTTGTATTCGGCCAACACTTCTTTGGTTGATGCCAAGTCTTCTTTTTTGAGACCAATATTTTCTAGCGCCCTTTCTTTTTCGGCAATTAAATTACGTAAATAAGTTATCTCTTCATCTGAATCTTTAAAGGGAACCTTAGGTGATGGGAATTTATATTCCATATTTCTTAATTATATATTAAACAATAACACTCCAAAAGAGCGCCATTGTTTATAAAAACAAACATCAAACAAAATTACATTTGAGGCATAACTGGAGAAGATTTTGGCTTCAAGGCTACCAACGCTGAAAGACCAACCAAGACATAAACTACTCTTGAGATAAGAGCTGTTTGTCCACCAAATAATTCACCAATATCCCAACCCAAAAGACCTACTAGAAGCCAGTTTAGGCCACCGATAACCAATAACCAATGTGCTGTTTTTTGCATTATATTTAATTTAATTTTTAATCCTATACTTTTTAAAAATAAACTTTTCGACCCCTTAATTTACTCTCTAAATTATACAACTCAACAACAAAATACAAAATAGTAAATGTGTATAGCTAAAATTATTGACAATAACGATACTTTTGTGTATAAAGATAAAGGATTTTGTAAAAACAAGGGAGAAGAAAAAACATGACGCATGAGAGCATGACGTGTGAAGAAATGTTAAAAGAGGCTAACCATATACTAGCGAATGCCAAGCGTTTGGAAAAAACTAGTAGCACCCAAGAGGCTGCAAACGCTTGGAAAAAAGCTAGAGACATGTACGAGAAAGTTCGTGGAAAGACCAAACCGACTGAGCAAATTGGCCGATCGGCGCGTATAGGAGTCGTCAAGGCAACCTTCAAATTAGAAGGGGTCGAGAAGACAACTGAACTCCTTGTTTCAATGATCAAGGCGGGTGATATCCCGCCAAGGACAATCGAGGAACTGAAAACCTATCTCGGGATTAAGGAGATTAAGTTTTAGCCAAATTCCCACCACCTTCTCACCACCCAGAGGCGACCACCAGTCGCCTCTTGTTTTTTAAATGTGACCCTACAGAGAATCGAACTCTGATTTAAGCCTTGAGAAGGCTCCGTCCTAACCGTTAGACGATAGGGCCGAATACCCATATTATAACACTAATTTTTCATTGTGTCTTGGTTAAAACGTCTTCCGGCCTGTCGGGGGGAATTTGGTAGTAGTTGATGAGGAACTTGGTTATGTTTAGAAATGGATCGGTAAGAGTTTCGGAGGCATAACGAACATTTTTAGGATAAATATGGAAAAGAAAAACTAAAAATTTTGGTTTATATGCCGGAAAATAGCCAAAGAAAGAATGCAAATATTTACCTTCAACATAGCCAGCCCTACCTTCATCAGTCATCTGAGCAGTCCCCGTTTTAGCTGCCACAGAGTACCCAGGGACTTTGGCTTTACCACCTCGCAGGGCGACATCAACCACTTTGACGAGCATCCGAGTAATCTCCTCCGATGTTTCTTTCTTTATAACTTGTTTGCCGGGAGCAAAAGACATTTTTTTGGTAAGACCAGTTTGATATTCTACTTTTTTAACCAAATGCGGAGTAATTAGTGTGCCACCATTAGCCAAAACAGAAAGAGCCCTAACTGTAGCAATAGGAGTAAAAGCAACACCTTGCCCGTATGAAGCTGTTACAATTTCAATATCTCTCGTGCTGTCTAAATTGCTTATTAAACCCAAACCTTCGTTTGGCAAATCAATACCGGTCTCTGTGCCAACACTAAAATTTTTCATATATTCTGCAAATTTTTGATTACCCATTTTCATCGCCACGTAGGCAGCTCCTGTGTTTAAGGATTGGCTCAATACTTCTTGCATATTTACCGTGCCACGCCCCCGCCCATCATAGTTTGAAATGCGTTTTTTATCCAGATACAAAAAACCAGCGTCATAATAAGTGCTAGTAGCAGAGACAATGCCCATATCAAGTCCTGAGGCCATCGTGATTGATTTAACAATAGACCCCATTTCATATCTATTTTCTACCAAAGGATTTTTAAAAACACTGACATCACCTTCCTTAAAATTGTTTAGATCAAAAGACGGGTCCCAAGCCATTGCCATTATTTCACCATTAATTGGGTTTATAACGATACCACCCGCACCACTGCTCCCCCACTTATCTCTTGTACTTTTCAATTCATTTTCCAAAAAAAGTTGTACTGTTGGTTCAATTGAGGTAATAATGTTGCCGTCTCCTTCTGGATACTCGCTTAATGTATCTTTAACATTTGAAAAAAATTCAGCAAAAAAACTATTATAAGCTTTGGTTGGATCCTTTTTCAAAACATCTTCATAATATCTCTCAAGCCCATATCTTCCTGCGAGCTCATCACCATTAAAACCAACAAAACCAATAGTACTGGCGGCCAATTTCCCTCCCGGATAAAAACGCCATTTATCAGTAGCCAAAGTCACTCCATACAGATTTAGAGCCTTGATCTTATCAGCCGTCTCCTCGTTTAAATGATTTGCAATCTCTTCATAAACTTTGCTCTTATCTTCTGCTTTTGCAAAAAATTCTTCTTTATCTAAGACCAAAATTTCATTTAGAATCTTATATATTTCTTCTGGATCTTTTATAATTTTTGGATTAATGGCAACAGTAAAACCAGAGCGCGAAATAGCAGCAGGTATCAACTCTCCAGTTTGATTCTCAAAATATATTTCTCCTCTGTTATATGAAATCGTGTTTTCGTTTATATTTTGTCTTTGAGCATCCGAGACAAAGGAATCACCATTTACTACTTGCAAAAAATATAGGCGAATAGACATTATTATTGCCACCAAAATTATGACAATTGATATAAAACGAATCCTATAGGTCATTAATATATTTTAATCTAATTTAAGAGAAAGTGCAGTTTTTTTAGCACTTTTCATTATAAAAATAGGATTATTAACCTCCACAAAACCAAGACGCAACGCCTTTTCTGTACTTAAATTATTTTCGAGAGCCAGTCTTGTCGATTCCATTTCGCTCACTGCCATGTTGAGCGATTGGATTTGAGTCTTTGTTTTTTCTAAAACCGTCAAAGTACGGACAGCCGCATTGGCAAAATAAGCGTATGAAAGAACCGCCGCAAATATTAGCCCAATCATAATAAAACGGACTGATCTGTTCACTGCAAGTGTAACTGTTTTTTGTTTTATTAAATTAGACATTGCGTTATTTGTTTTAAATTTTTTGTATGATTCTCAACTTGGCACTTCTTGATTTATGATTTTTAAATATTTCTTCTTGTGTTGGAATAATTGGTTTTTTGTTTATTATTTCTCCTTTTCCTTCATCTTTTATTTCTCTAAAAAAATTTTTTACTATCCTGTCCTCTAAACTATGAAAAGAAATCACCGCCATTCTTCCTCCTTTTTCCAATATCTCAAATCCTTTTGTTAAACCTTCTTTCAAAGCTTGCAGCTCATCATTGACGGCAATCCTGATGGCTTGAAAAGTTCTCGTTGCTGGGTGTATCCTTCCAAATCGATAAAATATAGGTACTGCATTTTTTACGATTTCAGCTAATTCTCCGGATGTTTTGATCTCTTTTGTCTCTCTAACACCCACAATGGCTTTGGCTATTCTTCTGGCATATTTCTCTTCACCATAACCGTATATAACATCAGCCAAACTTTCTTCGCTCCAATGGTTAACCACATCATTTGCAGTAGTGTCTTCTTCTTTTATCTCATTTTTAAATGTCATAAGAAGCGGTTCATCCTTTTGGAAACTAAAACCTCTCCCTCCTTCATCAAACTGATCAGAACTCCATCCAAGGTCAAACAATATTTTGGTTGGATTTTTTATATCAAGAATTTCAGGAGCTTTGTTGATATTTCTGAAATTTAGCACTGCAAGTTTTGGTTTGGCATTCAAAAGATCCATCCTCTCCTTGCTTATATCGACCGACATTTGGTCAGCGTCAATACCAGCAATAACAACTTTGTTATTTAATCTTTGCCAAACCTCTTCCATGTGACCACCGGAACCAAGGGTCGCGTCTAAATAGACATCACCCGGTTTAAGTTCTAGGCCATCTATTGATTCTTTTAAAAGAACACTTTCGTGTGCCATATAAGTCCTCTTACATTATCCCTAGGCCTGATAATTTTTCGGCCAAACCATCAGCCTGCTTCTCGACTTGCCTCTTATAATCGGTCCACGATTTTTCGTTCCATATTTCCACACGATTCTGCACTCCTATCAAAACCACTTTGGTTTTGAGATTAGCGCGTTCCCTTAGGAAATCCGGAACCAAAACTCGTCCGATATTATCAACTTCGACTTCACTTGCTCCACCAAACATATATCTGGTAAAGCTTCGCATATCAGTTGAAAGCATTGATGAATTTTCTGACAATTTTCCTGCTATCTTTTCCCACTCCTTTGTTGTAAATGCAAACAAACACTGATCAAGCCCCGGGGTAATCACAATCTTTTTGCCCATAAGAGATCTAAACTTAGATGGCAGAGATACTCTGTTTTTGTCATCTATAGTGTGTGTGTATTCTCCTATGAGCATTTGATTTATTTAAAATTACTCCAAAAAGACTATCCACTTCTTCCCACTTAGTTCCATCTTATACCACCGCATTATATTCGTCTACCACTTTTCCCTGTGGATAAGTGGATAACCATATTTTTTATTTCAAAATAAAAAAACCGCCTTATTTCAAGCGGTTTTTTGTAAAAAATTATTTTTGTTACTCGAGAGTTATATTTTCTATAATCACAGGAGAAACTGGGCGATCAGCGGCATCAGTTTGAACAGAGTTTATGGCCATCACAACTTCCGCGCCAGCAATTACCCTGCCGAAAACAGTGTGTTTGGTATCAAGGCCACTATTATCAGCAACATTTATGAAAAATTGACTGCCATTGGTATTTGGCCCAGCATTGGCCATAGAAATTGTCCCGGCCACATTACTATTACTTGGGCCAATTTCATCAGCAAATGAATATCCTGGCCCCCCTGTGCCCCATCTAGCCATTTGAGAATCATCTTTAGTAAGTGGATCCCCCCCTTGATTCATAAAACCTTTTATAACCCGATGAAATTTGGTGCCATCATAAAAACCATCTTTGGCTAGTTTTATAAAATTGGCCGCAGTCTTGGGAGTATTTACTAAATCAAATTCGATAGTTATATCTCCTTTGTTTGTGTGTAATATTGCTTTCATAATTTTTTCCTGCTCATTTGCAGACTTGTTATTGTTATTTTTATTATTAATTGATCCATCTAAAACTATTTGACCTTTTTCATCCAACACTACCGAATCAGCGGAATCGCCTTTTATAAAGAAAAACCAAACTGCTGATACAGCTATCAAACCAAAAACAAATGCATATAAAGATATCCTGTTCATATTTATCCTCTTGGACGCATTAGTGGGAAAGTTTGGAGTTCGCGTAGGGGCTTACCCGCAAAAATTGCAAAAAGTCGCTCGCCGAAACCAAAACCGCAAGTTGGGGGCATACCATGCTCTAACATTTCAACAAATTCCAAATCAGGCATCATTGCCTCTTCATCACCAGCCTCTGCCAATCTACCCTGTACTTCAAATCTTTCCTTCTGATCAATCGGATCGTTAAGTTCAGAATAACCACGACCAACTTCCGAGCCGGCAATAATAGGTTGAAACATTTGGACATAATCCTTATTTGGAACCTTTTTAGCAAGTGGCGCCACCAAAACAGGATGACCAACCAAAAATGCTGGGCCTGCAATATTTTTGCGACAATATTTCCAAAGTGTGTCTATCAAACGTTCTTTGTTATCTCCTTTATAAGCAACTTTTAGTTCTCTAAGTTTTTCTTTAATTTCTCCATCAGAAGATTTGTCTATATCTATTTTTGTTTGTCTCAATATTTCCTCTCTATAATCAATTTCTGCCCAGTCGTGAGCAAGATCAAAAATGTGCCCGTTATATTCAAATTTAGTTTTACCAAAAAGTTCTAGCGCAATATTTTTATATAACTCCTTAACCAAATTCATCCCATCTCTATAATCAGCATAACCCCAATAGAACTCCATATTTGTAAATTCTTGTAAATGTTCAGGTGAAGTTCCTTCGTTTCTGTAAACTCTTCCAATTTCAAAAGTTTTGGGGAAACCGGCAGCCATGAGTCTCTTTTGCCAAAGTTCTCCGACTGAAATACGGAGGCACATATCCAAATCAAAATCGTTGTGATGCGTTTTAAATGGTCTCGCTTCGGCGCCACCAGTTGTAACTTCTAATGTTGGAGTTTCTACCTCTAAAAATTCTCTCTGTTTGAAAAAATTCCTGACAATATCCCAAAATTTTGATTTTTTTACAATCAGATCACGCAATTCCTCATTCATTAATAAATCCAAATATCGTAATCTGTATCTTTCCTCAATATCTTGTAGTCCATGCCATTTTTCTGGCAAAGGCAATAGGCTTTTGGTCAACATTTTCCAACTCGATACTTGAATTGTTTTTTCTTCTCTTTTTGTAACAAAAAGACTTCCAGATACTTCAACAAAATCTCCAATATCTACTGTCTCTAAAAATAAATCAAAATCTTTATCACTTATTTTCTCTTCCTTTTTAAGTAATGCTTGAAATTTTCCTCCACCATCAAAAATATCAACAAAAATTAAGGCCCCTTGGGCACGAAGAGCCATCACTCGTCCAGCAATAGTTACTGATTTATTTTCGTCCTGAAGTTTTTCAAAATTTTCTATTAACTGGCCAATCTCAATATTTCTCTCTGATCTAGCCGGATAAGGGTCAATACCAACTTCTCTTAACTTATTTAGTTTTTTGAGTCTTGCTTCTCTTATTTCTTCTAATGAGGCCATATGTCCATTCTACACCTAGAAGGCCTAAGCTCCAAGTTTATTTTATGTTGATTATTTTGTAGCTAATAGGGCCAGATGGTGCTTCATAAGAAAAAGTCTGACCTTTCTTTTTACCCACAACAGCCTCCCCAAAAGGAGAGCGGACTGATATCTTCCCTGAAGATAAATCTGATTCTTCACCGCCTACAATCGTATAAACTTTTTCATTTTTATCTCCATTTTTTATAACAGTTATTTCAGAACCAACTACAACCGTCTCTGTCCCATGAGAAGAAACTACCACGGCTCTTTTTAAAATTGCTTCCAATTTTTGAATACGATCTTCCACCACCCCCTGAGTATCGCGGGCTTCATGATATTCGGCATTTTCTGATAAATCACCTAAAGACTTGGCGTATTCAAGCTCCTCAGCTACTTCTTTACGCTTTATCTTCTTTAAATATTCAAGCTCTTCTGAAAGAATTTTATATTTTTCTTTTGTTAAATATTCTTTTTCTTCCATATTAATAAAATTAAACAGTAAGCGGTATTGTAAGCGATTTGAGTTAAAAGTCAACTGTTTATAGAACCATCTTTTTGTCCATCCAATTTTTATCTTGACGGACTAGCTTAGAGATATCTGATTTATGAGCCAGTAGAGGTTTTATAGACTCCTCTGCAAAAACTCCGTTTTGTGATCCTTTGGCCAAGACAACAGCGTTTTCTTTCAATATTTGAGAAACAAAATTACCCGCGTCAATTGAATTTTGGGCCTTATAGACATTACAGCCATTTCGCTCTGCAGCAGGCGATAAGTAGAGATTAGCATCTTTACCAATGGTAATCACCCAATCCAAAAATTTTGGATTGCAATATCGCCCCACTTTTTTGTGCTCTTCAGCCGAAGATTCTCCTAATTCATTCATCATTCCCAATATCGCTATTTTTTGTGGCCCAACATAATGATATAGAGCGTCAAGAGCAATTTTAACTGCATCAGGACTAGCATTATAAGTATCATCTATAATGGTTGAATTTTTTATTCCCTTTAGTCTCTGGAAACGACCAGCAAAACTTTGAATTTTATTTATGGATTCTTTCATTTTTTCACCACTAATATCAAATTTTTTAGCAATAATTATGGCAATATTTATTGAATATAATTGAACCGGAGAGATAATTTCACTCTCATAATCAATATCAAATTCTTTACCATAAAAAACTATTTTTTCATGATCAAAATCTTCTGGTAAAACTTTACATAAATCTCTATTAACAAAAACCAAATCACTAAAATACCTGACAGACCATTCTTCTTCAGCTACATTTTTAATATTTTTAAAAAATTCCATATGCTCTGGCGCAATAGCGGTAAGTACCGCTATATCTAATTTTAGATATTTTTTAAAATTAATTATCTGTTCTGGTCCATCAGTCCCCAGTTCTACTACTACAATATCAAAGGGATAATAAAAGATAATTTGGAATTCATTTTTTATTAAAATCGAAACCCAAGCAAAAATATTCCAAAGATTTGGCATTTTGTGACCAAAAAAAACTAAAGGAACACTCACGATATCATTATAATTACCCTCCTGAAAACGAACTCTTTTTTCTGATACTAAAACTTTTGCAATTGCCAATTTTGTACTAGTTTTGCCAATACTACCAGCTACACCAATTATCTTAAAATTGTGATTTTTTCTTAATCTCCTAACTTGAGAGGCAAGAATTTTAACTAGAATGTTTTTTAAAATAGACTTCATCCCATTATTGTATCTCATTTTTTAAATATTCTGGGGTATTTATGTGCATCCAGTCAAATAGAGAGCGCATTACAAAGGTTGCTCCGGTAAGATTAGTAACAGGGCCTTTCTCCATTACGACAGTGAAAGCATACTTCGGTTTTTCATAAGGCCAAAAACCAATCACCCATGAATTTACAAACTGTTTTCTAGCCCCAAGTTCAGCAGTACCAGTTTTACCGGCAATATTTATATAACCGACATTTAGGCCACTTGCTGTGCCCTCTTTAGCTGACATTCTCATCCCCTCTCTTGCTACTTGAAAATTTTCAGTATTTCCTTCAATTTTTGTACCAGAAACAGAACTACTTGTAGATGTAAATAATATTGATGGGGTTATTAATTTGCCATTGTTTGCTAAAGCGCTGACCGCTACAACCACCTGAATCGGAGTGACTTGCATGCCATACTGGCCAATAGCTGTATTATAGGTGTCGCCTATTCGCCAAATTTCACCATCAAAAGTTTCTTTTTTCCAATGAGGGTCAGGGATCACGCCTGTCTCTTCTTTTTCAAAGTCAAAACCAGTTTTTTTAGTTAAACCAAAAAGCTCTAAATATTTTTTGATTTTTTCTATTCCCAAACCTTTTTGAGAACCAAAACCGCCACCAATTTCATAAAAATAAACATCCGAAGAAACAGCAATGGCCTTCCTCATATCTACTGCTCCGTGAGCTTTCCAATCTCTAAAGATTGATGGCTTGCTTGGATCGTACGGATTTGGTACTTCAATTTTACCAGTACTTACTATTATTTTTTCTGGACTAATAATTTTTTCTTCCAGAGCGGCAAAGGCCAAAAAAGGTTTTACAATTGAGCCGGGAGTGTAAAGCCCAGAAGTGATTCTATTCAAAAAAGGATTATTGTTATCTTTATAATAATTTTCAATTAACGTTCTATCCACCCCCTCGGTCATTACACTTGAGCTATATTCTGGAAAACTGGTCATGGCCAATATCTCTCCCGAATCAATGTCCATGATTACACCCGCCCCCCCTTTAAAATCAACTGAGTCTGCAAGATTTTTAATTATTTTATATAATTCACCCTGTACTCTTGCATCAATAGAGAGCGTAGCATCTTCACCATTTTTAGGTGTCTCTATAACACTTTGAGAAATAACATCTCCATTCACCGATGTTTCTATTAACTCCAAACCATTTCTGCCAGCAAGAATTTCATTCAAATAAAGTTCTGCCCCATCTTTTGGCATAAATTCTTCCTCATAATAATAGCCTGATTTATCTTTAGCGGGATACTTTAAAAATCCCAAGAGATTTGAAAAACCGGGAACCTCAATATATTTACGTAATGAAAAATCTTTATCATTTTCTACTTTCTGATTCCAAATTAATTTTTTTCCATCTCTACTATAGACAATACCTCTTGGAGCCAAAACTAAAATTTGTTTTAATTTGTTATTTTCACTCCTATCTTTATAAAAAGATCCATGAATAATTTGTAAATCACCAAATTTAATTAAAAAAACAATTGCTACAAATAAAAAAGTGAGGCCTAAAAATGAAAAAACTTTTGCAGAAATTGGTTTTTCTAATCTACCCTCAAATTGATACAAATCAAAATCTGGTAAATTTTTTGAATCAAGAAATATCTCATCTGGCGAGATATCCTTGTAAGTTCTTCTTCTCCACTTATTTAATATTTGTCTAAATATTCCCAGCATTGTTTTATATAACTTTAGACCAATGGATTCTCTTGCTAAAGAAAAACGCTCCTAATATAAGAAGGATAGAAAAAATAGTAAGCGGGTATTTTGTTAACAGACTATTGCCAAAATAATAAATGGTGTCTAACAAAAAACCAGCAAATATTATTTCATATGGCAACTTTGCTAAATAAACATACAATAATCCCATTGGTATAAATAACCACCAGCCAAATATGACTGGAATAATTAAAACTGCAAAAAAAGAGATGATTCGATACATTTTATTCAATAATTGATGGCATCAAAAAGACTACGTCGATCTTTGAAATATTGACTGGCAAAGACAATAAAATCTTTTTGAATCCAGAAGCATTGTCCTCCTCTACCAGACCAACAACTGCTATTAAATAATTTAGAGGATCACTCACCATAATTTTATCTCCAACAACAATATCAAAATCAATTGGTACCTTAATTTCCATATTTCCCCCCCCAATGCCTTTAATTTCTACTAATTCTTTAGTTCTAGCAATAAACCCGTAAGATGACACCCCAGCAAAGGAATTTAGAGCCACAGTAGATCTGTTTGATGAGCTTTTAACAACCCTACCAATCAAAATCCTATCTGAGACCAAGACATAATCTCCCTTATTGATACCAAGAGATACACCACTATCTAAAAAAATAGTATCTTGTGGAATCTGTGGGGGTTTAGCTAAAATTAGGGCTGTCTTAACACCCTCAATTGGTTTCAGACCAAGACCATCTCTCAATTTTTGATTTTCGTATTTTAGAGACTCATAATCAAGTCTATTAAAAAAATTTTTTTCTATTTCAGCTAGCAATCTCTTATTTTCTTCGGCTAATTTACCCCTATCAGAAAAATAGTTTGGTATTTTGCTCAAAGTATCATAAAAATAATTTCCAGTTTTAAAAAATGGAGAAAAAATGTTTACAACTAGGGAACGAGTTGGGCTAAAAAAACTAAACAAAAAAATTAAACCTGCAATTAATATAAATATGCCCAGTGATTTAAGAAATTTTTCACCAAAAAATTTTTGTTTAGTATGTTTTATTTGATATATCATTTTCATCAGCAATTAATATATCCCTGAATTTTTCGAGTTTTTCTAAGATAACCCCCGTTCCACGCACAACACAAGTTAATGGATCATCAGCTATATAAACTGGCATTTTGATTTCCTCTGATAAAACTTCAGCAAACCCTTTTATCAGAGCTCCTCCTCCAGCCAGATGGATACCTCGATGCATTATGTCAGAAAGTATTTCTGGAGGAGTAACTTCCAAAACTTCTTTTATAGCCTCAACCAGCCTTTCAATCGAGTGCGATACAGCGTCTCTTACGTCGGCGTCAGTCACCACAACTTCTCTTGGCAGGCCAGTGATCAAATCACGCCCTCGCGCTTTTGTCTCCAGCGGGTTGTCCCCAGGCAGAAGAGAAATAATTGAAATTTTTATGCTCTCAGAAGTTTTTTCTCCAATAACTATTTTAAATTCACTTCTTATGTAAGATGAAATGTCATTATTTAACTGATCACCGGCAATGCAAACATTTTTAGAACTAACTACTCCCCCCATTGAGATAACTACAATATCAGCTGTCCCCCCACCAATATCAATCACCATATTACCGACCGGCTCCTCAATGGGTAAATGCATACCGATAGCTGCTGCCATTGGTTCTTCTACTATGTGAACTTCACTAGCGCCTGCATTTCTAGTTGCATCTCTTACTGCCCGTGTTTCAACGTTTGTAATACCAGATGGTACTCCCACCACCACTCTAGGTCCAAAAAATTTATTTGACACTAATTGAACTTTATTTAAAAGGTAGTGAATCATCTCTTCCGTAACTTCAAAATCAGATATCACTCCATTGACGATTGGCCTTACGGCTATGATGTGAGGCGGCGTACGTCCCAACATATCTTTTGCATCTTGTCCAACTGCCACCACTTGACCAGTCTTTTGGTTAACCGCCACAACCGAGGGTTCATTCAAAATAACTCCTTTACCACGCACATAAACCAAGACATTTGCCGTCCCCAAGTCAATACCAACATCATTACGCAAAACATTCTTCCATTGTTCCAGTTTTTCCTTGAACATATGGATAATCTAGCATAAATTTTTTAGTTCGTCCTTAGAAACCATTTTAATTTCACCAGTTTTTCTATCCTTAATTTCTAACTTGCCAGAAGCAATATTTTTCTCACTTACAATTATTTGAGTCGGCATACCCAATAGATCGGCATCAGCAAACTTTTCCCCCGCTCTTAAATCTCGATCATCATATAAAACACTACTTTCACCAAGAATTTTGTAAACTTCTTCTGATTTTTGCTTAATTTCGGGCTTAACAGATGATATTTCTATCAAATGAAATTTGAATGGAGAAATAGATTCGGGCCAAACTATTCCTTTATCATCCGAAAGTAATTCAACTATAGTTCCCATAAGACGCCCGAGACCAATACCATAGGATCCCATAAATGAGACCACATCTTCACCTTTTTCGTTTTTATATTTTAAATTAAATGGTTCGGAAAATTTTGTACCGAGAGTAAAAATATTTCCAACCTCGACACCTTTCTTCTCAATTAACTCTTCCTTTTTTAAACCCAAACTTTCGATAACCTCATTTGTATATACTTCCTTATTGATGGCTATTTTTTTATTTTCATCAACATAGATAATGTCTTCACCCGCATCAGTCAAAGTTTGAAACTCATGTGAAAATTTAGAAAAGGTTCCTCCCGAGGAAAAAGTAAGGTAGGTAAAACTGCCTATTCCTACTCTCTCAAAAATATTTTGATATGCAACTTTGGCTTTTTCATAAAAAATATCATGATCTTCTTTATTTCTAGAAAACGAATACAATGCTTTCCAATAAAATTCTCTGCCTCTCATTATTCCAGATTTACTTCTAGCCTCATTTCTAAAAATCTCTTTAAAATCATAAGGATAAGCAGGTAAATCTTTATAAGAATTTACATACTGCTTTAAAATATTTGAATATGCCTCTTCATTGGTAAATGACAAACCCACTTCCGTCCCATTTTTAAGTTTTGTTTTAAACCAATTATCTACTATAGCATCATCCCATCTATTTGTTTTTTCCCAAATTTCTTTATTTTGAAGTATAGAAGTTTTCATCTCTATACCCCCTATATTGTTCATCTCTTCTCTGATAATATTTTCAATTTTTTTTATGACACTCAAGCCAAGTGGCAAATATGAATACACCCCGGCCATCTCTTTATGAATATAGCCGCCCCGTATCAAAAGCTGCGCATTTTTGGCCGTTTCGTCAGTAGGTGCCTCCCGCCTAGTTTTAGTAAAAAGTTGTGATTGTCGCATATATCAATAATAACGCGCAAATAAAATAAGGTCAAAAAATAATATTAATAATTTTGAATTTGCCAAATATAACGATCGTCATATTTGGCAAATCTTAGAAACTAGATATAATTAAAATATGACTCTAATAATGGAAATATTAGAAGAGCTTTGGAATAAGAAAATATATTACAAAGGAGTAAAAGTTAATATGTTTGGGGTACCATTTCTTGGTGACAAAAAATATTATTCCCAAAATTCATTCGGCAGTACAATTTCAAGATTAAAAGCAAAGGGATTGATAGAAATAAATAATAATAGGTGGTCATTAACAGAAAAAGGTAGGAAATATTTTGAAGACAAAAGAAGATTAAAAATGAGATTTGCATCCCCTTTTGTTATTAATGCCCCAAAAAATCTTTTGCTTATGTTTGATATTCCAGAATCAAAAAGAGCCGAAAGAAATTGGCTGAGATGGCATCTTAGAGAATTTCAATATTATATGATCCAAAAGAGCGTTTGGGTGGGTCCAAGTCCATTGCCAAAAAAATTCGTTGTTCATCTAAAGGAAACCGGTTTGCACAATAATATAAAGACATTTCGTCTTGCTAAACCATATCAAATTAGTAAAACAAATAGTAAGTAATATTGCTAAATTTAACGATCGTCAAATTTAGCAATATTTGACCTAATTTATAATGATAAATAAAAGTGATAAAGTTAAAACAAGCGCAAAATATCACGATAAGTGATGAAGAGCATCAGGGCAATAAGCAAAGCAAAACCAACAGTATTAGTGATTTGTACAAACTTTGGGTTAATAGGACGTCCGATAACCCCCTCAATCATCACAAAAAGAATGCGGCCACCGTCAAGAGCCGGGAAGGGCACCAGATTTATTATAGCTAAATTTATGGAAATAAGAGCAGTAAAAGTGATTAAATAGACAAAGCCAAGACGGCTTGCATCTCCGACTAGGCCAACAATCCCCACCGGTCCAGCTATATTAGACATATCCGCATCTCCCTTTACGGCATCTTTTACAAGATTGCTTATCCCAAGGACGGTCAACTGCATAATATTTAGAGTAGTTTTGCCCCCTTCAAATACCGCTTTGTGTATCGGAAGCGAAAGAGTACCAACATTATCCATACTGATACCAATAACTTTTTTACCTTCTACTATTTTTGCATCCGGAAAAACATCAAAATTTAAAATCTCTCCACCTCGGTCAATTTTTATACTTATTTCTCCAGAAGATTTGTTTATAAAATCAGAAACACTTTCAGGAACTAAATTAGAGACTTTGTTCCCATTTGAAAGTGAAATTTCTTTTATTTTATCGCCAGTCTTTAAACCAACCTCTTTAGCTGGAGAATTTTCTACAATTGTAGTAATAATTAGAGCCGGATTTTTTACCTCAGCTCCGAGGCTGTTACCAACTGAAGTAGGAAGACCAATTAGAAATCCAAAAGAAAAAAGAAACCAAGCAAAAAGAATATTAAAAATAACTCCTCCTGCTAAAATTGTCGCCTGCCATTTTTTTGAAACTTGGGTAAAGCTTAGAGGTTGGA
>Ga0172368_10002462_pt1 | contig 23549 bp, 13 predicted proteins | sample Lak11m_FD_114540 | JGI IMG/M metagenome (GOLD analysis project Ga0172368, IMG submission 114540) | Freshwater microbial communities from Kabuno Bay, South-Kivu, Congo - kab_022012_11m | ecosystem: Environmental > Aquatic > Freshwater > Lake | place: Democratic Republic of the Congo: South-Kivu...
CGTGGTTGACAGCATGTTTATAAAATACCAATATGTAGTGTCGACCACAGAGGGTCGACACCACAATATCTTGGCGCTCTTTAAGGCAAAATATCAATTTTGATCAAAATACTTTGTAGTTACCAAAATACTTTAACGAAAAACATCGCTTTTACATAAAGGAGTGCCCTATGCAGCCTCCCAGCTATAAAATCCATCTTCGTAAAGAACCGGAAGGCGGTTACACGGTAATTGTGCCTTCGCTTCCCGGATGTATTACTTATGGTGAAACCGTCGACCACGCTTTGGAGATGGCTAAAGAAGCGATTGAATTGTATATCGAAGGATTGATCGAACTTGGCGAAGAGATTCCTTCCGATGATGATATTCTCGAGTATACAATGAAGATGGGAAATTATGCCTAAGCCGCCCTCTTATACTCCAAAGGAATTAATAAGGCTGCTGGAGAAAAAAGGATTTGTCTTATTGAGGTTGAGGGGGAGTCATTATTTGTACTACCATCCTCTTAACAGGACTAAAGTTATTGTTCCCTTACACAAATCCGATTTATCCAAAGGGACATTATTTTCAATATTAAAGCGAGCTGGGATAGAAAAAAACAATTTATAAATCCCCCAAAAGCTATTTGGACGAGGCGCTGCCTCGTCCCTACAATAAATTACGCAATACCAATTTTAAGTAAAAATTCTTTGCTTTTCTCTGTGCTACTCTGTGTTCTCTGTGACTCTGTGGTGACGCTTTTGCTTTTTCTTTGCTTTTCCCTAAATTCCAAATCCTAACCCCTAACCCCTGCTTTTAAATGTTCGACGACCTGACCCAAAAACTCGATTCCTTCTTCCGCGTGTTACGCGGCCGAGGGAAACTCACCGAAGACAACATCCGCGAAGCTTTGCGCGATGTACGCCGCATTATGCTGGGATCGGATGTCAATTTCAAGGTGGTCAAGCAGTTCATCGCCGAAGTGGAGCAGCGGGCTATCGGGGCGGAAGTGTTGAAATCGGTCACCCCGGGGCAAATGGTGATTAAAATCATCCACGACCGGCTGGTTGAGCTTTTGGGCGGCGTCAACACCCCGCTGGACATTTCCGGCGAACCGCCGGTGGTGGTGATGGTGGCGGGATTGCAGGGTTCGGGGAAAACTACTTTCTGCGGTAAACTGGCGAAACGACTGCAGAAAAAAGGCAAGAAGCCGATGCTTGCAGCGGCGGATATTTACCGCCCGGCGGCGATTGAACAGCTGAAAACTTTGGGCGCTTCCCTTGGAGTGGAAGTTTTTTCCCTTCCCGGCGATGTGCTGACCATCGGCAAGGAAGCTGTGAAGGAAGCTTCCCGTAAAGGCTGCGACCCGGTGATTTTCGATACTGCGGGCCGGCTGCACATCGATGAAGCGATGATGCAGGAACTCGCCGCTTTAAAAGCGCTCATCCGCCCCAAAGAAATTTTATTTGTCGCCGACGGGATGACCGGTCAGGACGCGGTGAAATCGGCGGAAGCGTTCCATCAGGTTTTGGATATTACCGGAGTGGTGTTGACCAAATTGGACGGCGACGCCCGCGGAGGGGCGGCGTTATCCATCCGCGCGGTTACCGGCAAACCGATTAAGTTCATCGGTACCGGGGAAAAGCTGGACGATTTGGAGCCTTTTTACCCCGACCGCATCGCTTCCCGCATTCTGGGCAAAGGCGATATCGTTTCACTCGTGGAAAAAGCTCAGGAACAGGTCGATGTGAAGCAGGCGGAAAAACTGGCTTTGAAACTGCGGGAAGCGGATTTTACTTTTGAAGATTTCCTTGAGCAGATGCAGCAGATCAAAAATATGGGACCGCTGGGTGATATTTTGAAGATGATTCCCGGCGTGGGCGCTAAGATTAAAGACGCGCAGGTGGATGAAAACGCTTTGAAACGCACCGAAGCCATCATTTTATCGATGACTCGGCAGGAACGGAACAATCCCAACATCATCAACGGCAGCCGCAGACTGCGTATTTCCCAAGGCTCCGGCACTTCGGTGCAGGAAGTCAATCAGCTGTTGAAACAATTCGAACAGATGAAAAAGATGATGAAACAATTTTCCCACCGCGGTAAAAAAGGGATGCGGGGAATGCCGTTTCCGTTTTAAAAGCAGGAATTAGGATTGGGGATTTGGGATTTAGGGAAAAGGTAAAAACATCTGCTTTTCACTTGAACACTTGCTAACTTGCCACGCAGTGGCCCATACTGGGAACACTTGAACACTACTTAGAAATCCAAGCAAATAATCATAAAATAAATCAACATAAAGAGGCACTATGTCAGTACGACTTCGTTTAACTCGTCAAGGGCGGAAGAAACGCCCGTTCTATCGTATCGTAGCCGTGGATTCCCGGCGCAAACGCGACGGTGAATTCCTCGATAAAATCGGTCATTACGATCCTTTAACCAGACCGCCGCTGATTGTGGTCGATGAAACTAAAGCGATGGAATGGCTGGGAAAAGGCGCGCTGCCTTCGGATACCGTCAAATCTCTTCTAAGTAAAAAAGGGATTATGATGAAATTCGATTTGCAGAAAAAGGGCGTTTCAGCGGAAAAAATCTCCGAAGAAATGGCCAAACGCGACCTTCTGCAAAAAGCCCGGGCCGAAGAAGCTAAAAAGAAAGCTCCCCAACCCGCTCCCGCCCCGGAAGCGGAACCGGTAAAAGCCGAAGAACCTGCGCCCGTGGAAGCCGCAGCCCCCGCTGTGGAACCAGCTCCCGTGGTGGAAGCCGCTCCGGTGGTGGAAACAACTACTCCCCCGGCGGAAGAACCCGCGAAGACGGAATAATTTTGTTGTGCAGGGACGCAAAATCAAGGTGGTGTCGACTCTCAGCAGTCGACACCACATATTGGGGATTTGGGCAACACAACCTTTTTGAACGAAAATAACCTGAAGTTACCTAAGATTGTAGTGACAAAATAGTATTCTGCCGCTAACAGACGCCGAATCGATCTCACTTCCCACTTTTTCCCGCCGCTATTCTTTACATTAATCGATTTGTTCTGTAAATTATAGTTTTATTTCCACCACTCCCATAAATCAAATCCACACTTTTCAATTAATGTCCAGTCAATATCATCTCGAAGGTATTTCCGGGGAATTTAACGGAGCGGCTTCCCGTTATACGCAATTCCAGAATTTAATGCCGTTCCGGGTGCAGAACATCCTGCTGGTGTCCAGCTATTACGACGCTTTTCAATTAGCGGAAGACGGCGAACCCAGCGAACTGATGCTCAGCGAATATCTGAACCTCAATCTGCGTCACGCTCCCGGTATCACACCGGTGACCTCCGGCCGGGAAGCCATCAAACTGGCCAAACAGAACAGCCGTTTCAACCTCATCGTCACCACTATGCACCTGTCGGATATGCACTGCGTGGAATTCGCCAAATTGGTCGAAGAGGAGGGATTGAACATCCCGGTAATCCTACTGACCTACAATATGCGCGAAGTCAACGATTTGCAGAATACCGGTTATGAAAAATATGTGGACAAAGTTTTCCTCTGGCAAGGCGATTTCCGCATTTTGCTGGCGATAGTCAAATATATCGAAGACAAGATGAACATCGACAACGATTTGAGTGAAGTCGGAGTGCAGGTGATCATCTTAGTGGAAGACAATGTCCGTTTCTATTCTTCCTACTTGCCGATGATTTACCAGGTGTTGATGGAACAGTCTCAGCAGCTAATCCGCGATGGTGTAAATACCGCGCACAAACTTTTGCGGATGCGCGCCCGCCCCAAAATATTGCTTTGCACCAGCTTTGAAGAAGCGTGGAACTATTACCAAAAGTATGAGGAACATATTCTGGGCATTATCTCCGATGTGGAATTCCCTATGCGGGGGAAAAAAGAATCCACTTCCGGGGAAACTTTGGTGCGTCAGGTCAAACAGCGCCGCAGTGATATTCCCATCTTACTGCAATCTTCCCGCGTGCGCAACGAAGCTTTGGCGCAGGAGCTGAAAGTTTCTTTCGTGCATAAATATTCGCCGCATTTATTGGAGAAAGTGCGCAATTTTATGCTGGACAATTTCGGCTTCGGCGATTTTGTCTTCCGTCTGCCGTCCGGCGAAGAAGTCGCCCGCGCCGCCAATTTAAGGGAACTGGAACGAATGCTGCCGGAAATCCCCGATGAAAGCATCCGCTATCACGGCGAACGAGACCATTTTTCCAACTGGCTGAAAGCCCGCACTGAATTCAAATTAGCGGAAAAACTTAAACCGCAAAAGGTTTCCGATTACAAAAGCATTTCCCACCTGCGCAAATACCTCATCGACACCTTCATCGATTTCCAATTGGAACGGCGCCGGGGGATTGTGGTCGATTTCAAAGCGGAAGAATTCGACCCGGAAGAAAGTTTCGCCCGCATCGGCGGCGGCTCGCTCGGCGGTAAAGCCCGCGGACTCGCCTTTATCCGCCTGCTGATCGAAAATTACCGGCTTAAAGACCGCTATCCCGAAGCCCGCATTTTTGTCCCTCCCGCCGCGGTAATCGGCACCGATGTCTTCGATAAATTCCTGGAAATCAACAATCTGCGCCGCTTCGCTCTGGAAACCGACGACGACCGCGCTTTATTACGCAAGTTTCTCGATGCGGAATTCCCCGTAGTCGCGATGAACGATTTGATCCGGCTGACGCAAAAAATCCATTATCCCCTGGCCGTGCGTTCTTCCAGTTTGATGGAAGATTCGCAATATCAGCCTTTCGCCGGAGTCTATGATACTTATATGCTGGCGAATATGAACCTGGATGTGGAAATCCGGCTGGGGAATTTATTAGCCGCCATCAAACGAGTATACGCTTCCACCTTCACCAATAAAGCCAAAGCCTATTTCCGTTCCACGCCTTACCGGCTGGAAGAGGAGAAGATGGCGGTCATCATCCAGAAATTAGTCGGTTCGCGTTACGGCAACCGGTTTTATCCCACTTTTTCCGGAGTAGCGCGTTCTACCAATTTTTACCCTACCGAACCGCTGAAATCAGAGGACGGAATGGTGATAGCGGCTCTGGGATTGGGTAAAACCGTGGTGGAAGGCGAACCGGCAGTCAATTTCTGCCCCCGCTATCCCCGGCATTTGATCCAGTTTTCCAACGCTAAAGACAGTTTGGAATACGCCCAGAAACGCTTCTATTATCTGGAACTGAAAGACGAATATCAGCAATTTTTCACCGGCGGGGAAATTTCCCCCCGCGAAGGGACTTTGCATGTAGCTTTGGAAGATGGCACTTTGAATTATGTCGGCTCTATCTATTCCCCGGAAAACAATGCGGTCTATGACGGGATTTCCCGGCAAGGCGTGCCGCTGGTGACTTTCGCCCCGATATTGAAACACAAAATCTTCCCTTTGCCGGATATCATTGAAAAACTCCTGAAAATCGGACACAAAGGGATGAGCAGTCCGGTGGAAATCGAATTCGCAGTGGAATTTGACCGACCGGTTGGTCAGCCGAAAGACTTCGCTTTCCTGCAGCTTAGGCCGCTGGTATTAAGCCCGCAATTGGAGGAAATGAAAATCGACGATTACCGCCCCGAAGATTGTGTATGTTCCAGTGTTCATGTTCTGGGTAATGGGATTGTCAGTGATATTAAACATATTGTGGTGGTCGACAGCCGTAAATTCAACCGTTCCGACAGTGTCAAAGTGGCGAAGGAAGTGGGCATATTTAACGGACAGCTGGCGGAAAAGAAACTCCCCTATTTATTGGTAGGAATGGGCCGGTGGGGCACCGCTGACCCCTGGCTGGGGATTCCGGTCAAATGGGAAGAAATCTCCGGCGCGCGGGTTATCATCGAGACCGGATTTAAAGATATGAAAGTCCTGCCTTCGCAGGGTTCGCATTTCTTCCAGAATATCACTTCTCTGCTAATTGGCTATTTCACCGTCAACCTCGAGGCCAGCGACGGTTACATCGACTGGGATTGGCTGTTGAACACCCCTACGGCGGCGGAATCCTCTTATGTGAGGATGATTGAACTATCCGAACCTTTGACGGTTAAAATGAACGGTTACCGCAATTGGGGCGTGATTTTAAAGCCGGGAGTGAAGTAGGGCCTCGGGCATGGGGCATTAGGCGCTTACCAATGCCACATCGACAAATAATTGTCGATAATTTGGTAAGAACTGTGGTGTCAGGTGTCCTCACCTGACACCATTTCCGCTATTACACCAGTTCCAAAAAGTCTTTTCGCATATTTTATAGGGACAGAACACTGTTCTGTCCCTACAATCGGAACGCAATAATTAGAGACAGTATATGTCAAAGTTGTTATACATTCCCAGTAAAAATAAATGGTTCTTCGCTGTTTTGTATGGGTAAATCCCATTTCTTCGCCAAATCCGACTTTTGGTAGGCGGGGGGCTCGTCCCCCCGCAGGATTTGTCGGGGGACAAGCCCCCGACCTACCCATATTACCTTACCCATACGATTTAGCGAAGAACCAAATAAATCTTATGAAAATACACTTCAATCAGAACGCTAAAAATTACTTTGAGAGCCGCCGCAGCGCCGATAATGTGTTGGCTTTCCACCGCCGCCTGCCGGACTATAAGACTTCGCCGCTGCTTGTTTTGCCGCATTTGGCCAGCCGTTTCGGTGTGGGTGAAATATCGCTCAAAGCTGAAACTAACCGTTTCGGATTACCTGCTTTTAAAATCTTAGGCGCTTCCTGGGCGGTGTGGCAAGTTCTACGGGAAAAATTCGCTTTACGGGAAACCTGGCAAACTATTTACGAATTGAAGGAGCTTGTAAAGCCGCATCTGCCGCTGAAATTCGTTTCCGCCACCGATGGCAATCATGGCCGGGGAGTGGCGCGGATGGCGAATTGGCTGGGGATAGACTGCCGTATTTTCCTCCCCGCCGGAACTGCGCAAAACCGTATTGCCGCTATCACGGCCGAAGGCGCGGAAGCCACCACTATCGACGGCAGTTACGACGACGCCGTCACCGCCGCCGAAGGATGTCAAAACGACCGGGCCCTGCTGATTCAGGATACTTCCCGTCCCGGCAACGAAACCGTCAATCATTGGATTATCGAAGGCTATTCCACCATTTTCCGGGAGTTGGAAGAGGCGGGCGGCAAACCGCCGGATGTGGTTTTTGCGCAAATCGGAGTGGGGTCGTTAGCTGCGGCGGTTGTGGATTACAACAAAGCGAAACCGGAATCAAGCGTCAAGATTATCGGGGTGGAACCTCTTTCCGCCGCCTGCGCATTGCAAGCGGTGGAAAAAGGGGAAATCATCCATTTGCCGGGCCGGCAGGAGTCGGCGATGTCGGGATTGAACTGCGGTACCGTATCTTCGGCGGCTTGGGAAACGCTGTATCAAGGAGTGGACTGTTTCCTCGCGGTGGAAGATGAATGGAGCGGCGCCGCTATGCGGGAATTAGCCACATCCGGCATTTCCACTACCGAAAGCGGCGCGGCGGGATTGGCAGGATTGATGGCCTTGAACGCGGAGGCTCAGAGGGAGGAATTTCGGCAGAGATTAGGATTAAACAATCATTCCCGCATTCTGCTGCTGATAACCGAAGGGATTACCACTATACCGGCCTGCCGGCGGGAAGAAGAGATTGCTGACGAGCCGAATTATAATTTTTAGTGCGGGATTGCTGAAAAAGTCGGCAAGTTTACAAGTTGAAATACTGTCATTTAGGGTTATTACACGCATGGAGTTCAATGCGAATCTACTACTATTATGTCCAAGAATGCCCCGAATTTGTCATTCCCGCGAAAGCGGGAATCCAGATATTTGTAAATTATAGAGATATGGATACTGGCTTTCGCCAGTATGACGCCCTGCGGGCGTTCTGGGACAGAACAGTGTTCTGTCCCTACAATCGAAAAATAATAATCTGAACCTGCATAATAAGTGAATTCACTACCAGCGCCCAGAGACTAAAGACCAAAGACCTATTTATGACCTTCTGTTTTTTCGTTTCCGACCTGCACGGGCGAACCTCCCGTTACCATAGCCTGTTCCGGGCGATATTGTCGGAAAGACCTGCGGCGGTGTTCCTCGGCGGAGATATAATGCCCGGGTTATCCGCTTATGTCCGCCGCGAACAGGAACACCGGGATTTTCTGGGCGATTTCCTCCGCCCGGAATTGCTTAAGCTGCAAAAGCTTCTGGACGGCGATTACCCCCGGATATTCGTAATTTTAGGGAACGATGACGGACGGAAAGTGGAGAGGGAAATTTTAAGGATGGAAACTGAAGGAATTTGGGAATATGCGCATTTCCGGCGCAAGGAGTTGGCGGGATATGAGATTTACGGCTATAGTTATATTCCGCCTACGCCTTTCCGCCTGAAAGACTGGGAAAGATACGATGTATCACGGTATGTCGATCCCGGTTGTCTGTCGCCGGAAGAAGGTTCTTATACGGTAGATCTTCCCGCTCAGGAAAAACGCTATTCCACTATCGCCCAGGATTTGGAACTATTGACTTCCGGCGCGGATTTCCGCAAATCGGTCTTCCTCTTCCATTCGCCGCCGCATAATACCAATCTGGACCGCGCCGCCTTGGATGGTAAGATGGTGGAAAATGTCCCCCTCGATGTGCATGTGGGCAGTATCGCCATCAGGCGGATGATCGAACAGCGGCAGCCGCTGCTGACGATGCACGGTCATATTCACGAAGCTTCGCGGATGACCGGGCAATGGCGGGATAATATCGGAGGGACTGAATGTTTCAGCGCGGCCCATGACAGCCCGGAACTGGCTTTAGTCAAATTTTATCTGGAAGAGCCGGATAAAGCGGCGAGGGTGTTGATTTGAAAAATGTTTGTGTCATGACCTGTAATTAAATATGTAAATATTTTTCACATTTTTCCCAAGTTGTCGTTCTGAACGAAGTGAAGAATCTCTAATTAGTGAGATTTTACCTTATATAATCATTTGAGAGTCATAATGCTAGTCGAAAGTCGAAAATGTAGGGGGCGGTTCGCGAACCGCCCCTACATAAGTGTGGTGTCAAGTGAGGACATCTGACAACACGATGAACAGTCTGTCCGAAAACGCCCCGAAGCTGTCATTCCCGCGAAAGCGGGAATCCAGAGTCTCTGCTTTTGTGTCTTATTTACAAGTAGTTGCTGTCGACTACAGAAAGTCGACAGCACGCTGAAACCGCTTTTACCTGGCGCTTGTTACTTGTTACTCCTGTATCGGACCTGCCAGCTTCTTCATCGGCAATTCCTTCGCCGCATCGGTGACGGAACCGATTTTAACTGCGCAAGAATTTTTATTCTTCAAGTCCTCATCAGTGATGAAATGCAAGTCCAATAAACCATTCGTGCGGCAGCCGGTCTTGAGGAAATTCATTTCACTGAGGCACAGACTCCATCCTTCCAGCCACTTCTCCAAAAATAATCTTTGTTTTTCGTCCCCATCGAAATGCAATAATAGATCGATGTCGCTGGCTGGTCCGGCGGCGCCGTTTTTCGTACTGCCGATGAGGTAAATTGCTTTCAATCCGAATCTGCCCGGGTCGATATTGGCGGCGATCGTTTCCGCCATTTTATAGCGCCAGCGCCAATGTTCTTTCGATTCCGGCGCCAGCTCCTGTTTTACGCTTTCCGCATCCATCTGTTCCGTTGAAGCGGAAGTATTAGCCAGATAAGCTATGGCTTCATCCAAATCGGCGTTAAGCAAGATTTTCAAAATCCGTCCGCCCGCACTTTTTTTAATGTCGATGACCTTGATGTTTTCTTCCAGATAGGCGAAGTCCGGCGCCAGATAACTCAGGATATTTTTCGACGATTGTAAAAACATTTCATTGAATACAATCCCCGGTTCGTCCGGGTAAAGCGGGATATAGCGGATTTCCGATTCCACCAAATCCTGGAAAAAGTGCGTGCCGAAAGATAAATCCGGCAGGTAATTCCCCAGCTGCCGGGCGATTTCGATGAGGACGGCGGTGTTGCTGATATCGGAATAAGTGACATTGACGCCGAGTTTGATATCCCCGCGGCTTCCCCAGCGGCCGGGCCCCATCAGGATAAACTGCCGTTTGGGCAGACGGGCGTTCAATTTTCCCACCGCCCGCCCCACATCGAGCAGCGTCTGTTTATCGCCGATTTCACTGTACTTCTGCGGATCGACATAGACCAGATGGGTGATTTCCGGCGTATAGCCGTTGGAAATGTACCTTTTGGCGGTGAAAACCGTATCCTGCAGAGGGATGTCTTTGGGGATGGGCGCAGGTTTGCTGGTGCGTCCGTAACTTTGCGGGCGGCATTGCAGAAGGTAAAAATCTTTTCCATCGCTGGCAAATTCGATATCCACGGGAAATCCCAGCGTCCTTTGCAGCACATCCAAGATGGATTTTACCAGTTTGATAAAATTGGTTTTCTTAATCAAACCGTCGAAAGTAGCCACCGGTTCACAAACCCTGAAATCGGTGTCGAAAGCGGAAACCGGTTTGATGCGGTCGCCTTCCACAATGGAAATAATCTGTTCGACGATGGGAATATCTTCACCGAATTTTTTGATGAACTCATGCAAATCGATGGTTTCAAAGGAGTTTTCTTCCAAATCGATGACATCGATTTTGCGCGAGGAATAGCGGATGACTTCGTGTCTTGTGACATTGACCCGCAGACCCGGCTGACCCGGAGCTACTAAAATGGGGTAATCGTCGATCAGCCGGTCCACCGCCCGGGTACCCAATCCCGGCACCAAACGGATCAAACCGTCGCTGCGTTTGATGCGCGGCGACCAGCGGAACTCATTGTTGCTGAACGCCACCCCGGCATAAGCTGGCAGATAGTATTTCCCTACTCTCGTTCCCACCACTTCCTGAATCAGAACACCCATCTCCTCGTGAGAATCGATTAAATCCCTTTCCGCCCGGTATTCCAATGCGTCCGGGGAAAAGGTGGAAGCATAAACTTCGGCGATAGCGTCCAGCAGCGCTTCCAGACGCTCGCTCTTCAGTCCTTGATTGGCTAAAAAGAAACTTTCGTATTTCCCGGAAAAAGCCGAACCCAATTGGTCTTCCAACAGACTGGAACTGCGCACAATGATTGGGGCGTCGCCGAAATCGTCCAGCACTACCGACAATTTTTGAATGATTTCCGGCGGGAAAGGCGAATTTTTGAAGATTTCGATTACTTGAGGGTATTCCTGGCGGATTTGCCCGATGTCTTTGTACTTTTGGTCGATCAAATCGGCAAGTTCGTTGAAACGGACGAAGTTATATAGCCCATCGGTGGTCAGATAATAGGTCTTGGGAATTTTGACCGCTTTCAATTCGGAATCGATCTCCGACTGCTTCAATAAAATTTTATGCGCCAGCACCAATCCCGAACCCTTGCCGCCGAACTTCCCCTGACTGCCGCTGGGATAAATCATCCGGGAGAAAATTTCGATAAAATCGTCGATACCGATGAAATCCTTGGCGATTTTAATAATATCCATATTGGGATACATCAGCTTGTTGATCAGCTGGATGCGGATTCCCCGATGGCTTGACTCCGAAAGTTTTACATGCTCCTTGCTGGCAAGTTTTTCAAAACGGTTCAATTTTTCCGCAATTTCGTCCAGCGTAACTACCGGTTCATTCAAAGCTTTTACCAGAAAGCTGATTTTGTCTTCCTGCATCCAGCGTTGAACAATGTCGATGATCTCCTGATCGTCCAGATATTTATAAGCTATCTCAAAAATCTCTCCGGATAATTCCAAAATGCTAGTGTAGGTCTTTTTCCGGGTGGGGATATTGGAACCGATATCTGACGAATCCAGATGAGCGAATTTGTTGAGCGACAGCTTTTGCATCAAAGTTTCGGTTTCGGAAATCCCGTTGCGATAGAGGAAATTCAGGATTTTGCGGGCGATGCGGAGGTAAAGGTCGAAATCGGTTTTTCGCAGCAGTTCGATGATGGTGCGTGAATCGCTGCCGGCAGCTTCCCGGATCTTTATCTGCGCGGCGCGCACCTCTTCGAACATCTGCTTTAACTGCCGATGCGTCAAATAATGCCCGATGCGGTCGGCTAAAGTGTTAATCAGCTTACGCTCTTCCTTAAGGAAGGGACCCTCATCTTCCGCCGGCAATTCCTGATTATAGAAAATTTCGATTTTTCCCACCGGCTGATTCTGCAGAAAAATATCTGCTTTCAAGGAAGAAACCGCTGCTTTGGCGCCGGGAGTAAAATACTCCTTCTCTTCCAAAATTATCGCCGCCTGGCAAAACTCCGGGTATTGCCAGCCCGGAGGAATAGCGGCTAAAATGCCGGAAATGACTTTTTCGAGGGGAGAATCGTAATCGCTTAGCAGTTCTTCCACCCGGTAAAGGCAGTTCAATTCCTTCGCCCGCTCCTGTAAAGCGGTCAAGACATTTTTTATTTGATCCTGGTTGTCCATTGTTTGACCTTAAAAGTCTGCAAGTCCACAAGTCTGCAAGTCTGCAAGTCTAAGTGGCGCAGAACACAATTTATCAAAGACAATATCTTGTAGGGACAGGCTCATTGTTCTGTCCCTGAATAGAAAAACACAAAAATGGTGCGCTGTCGACTACAGAGAGTCGACATCACGCTTAAGTATTGTAATAATAGCATCATCTGGATTCCCGCTTTCGCGGGAATGACATCTCCGGGGCGTTTTCGGATTAAATGGAAAGCGGGAATCCAGCGCTTTTGCTTTTCACTTGAACACTTGCCAACTTGCCACGCAGTGGCCCATACTGGGAACACTTGAACACTTCTTTTACTGACGACTGGCGGCTGACAACTGACGACTATTTTCCAAGAAAATCACACCCTTTCCCACCCGGCCGTCCACCAATATAGTCAACGGCGATTCCAGCGCTATCTGCCGGACAAACTTAGTTTCGGCGACAACTTTCTGCCGATTTAACCATTGCCAATCGATTTTTGTTTCTCTATCAGTATGCCGGACGGTAAAATACGGTACTTTGAAGCTGGTCAGGTTATGGAAAAAGTGCGAACCTTGAGACAATTCCACATTCATTTCCGGTAAGGTAGATTCCACAATCGCACCCGCCCCGCAAATCTGACTCCATACCACCGGTATCCCCAGCCAGGGATCGCTGGAACCCCAGCGGCCAAATCCCAGCAGGAGATAGGATTTGCCTTCACGGACTAAGCTGCAATTGAAATTGTCGATTTCCTCAGCGATGACCGGATTAAATTTAGCTTGGAAAGTCTCCGGTTTAACATAAACAATATCTATAATATGAGTGATTTTCCCATTCCCCATCACTGAATTGGAAATCACCAAAGGATTATTTTGCGCGGTGTTTTCCGCCTCGAGGTCGATAGAATCGCTGAATGCGGCCATCTGACGCATTTGCAGGAAGCCTACTTTTGCCGGCAGACCGTCTTGGCGGTCGAGATTGACGGCGAATTCGATTTCCACTTCCGCGCCGGACGCTGCTTTGGCGATTTCCAGCAGATTCTTTATCAAATCGTTCAAAGGCGGGGTGCGGTTGACTAAGACCGGAGCGAAATTAATCATCCTGGGGCCCGCGGCGCCGACGCCGGGATACAGCCGGTCGGAAGCGGGATTATAGGTCGAAGCGGTGAATTTCAAATTACCGTCTTCATCAGCGATAGAAATTGGCTCTTCCGTCATATATTCCGTTTCTTTCAACGGATCGAACATCCGGATCAGCCCCATATTCACCGCCCAGAATTTAGTCTGGGAATTTTTCAAGAGGTCATTAATGGAGTTATACGGCGGATTCAAGCGGGGAAAAGCCGGGGAATAAGCCCAGGTTATCCCGCCGTCCACGATAGTTTTGCCCAGCCCCAGCGCCAGATTGACCACTCCGTCCATAGGTTTAGCTTTGCCGATGGGATAATAATTGTAAGTCCGCCCCACGCCGGAAATGGTGGGATAGAACAAATCCCGCATTCTGCCGCCCACGATTTCCTGAATGATCACCGCCATCCGCTCCTCTTCGATGCTTTCGCCGACCGATTGAATGTAAGCGCGGGCTTCGCGGAAATAGGTGGAAGCGTAGACAAATTTTATCGCTTCCAGCAGTTTTTGGAAACGGTTTTCCGGCTCCATCCGGTGATTGGGAATCATCTTGGTGGCGTAGACTCCGGCGAAAGGATGCGCCAATGCGTCTTCCAGCAGGCTGGAAGACCGCACCGCCAACGGACTATGGACTTCCTGCATCAACGCCAGCAAATCGCCCAAATGTTCCGCCGGGAATTCCCCTCTTTGGAAAAGGTGGGCGATGTATTGGTCGGAATAGGCGGCTAATTCGGCGGGGCGCAGATGGTTGCGCTGAATGAATTTGCCGAAGACATCTGAGGCGATCACCGTCATCCTCGGCACTTTGACTTCAAAGCCGGGGAATTCTTCCGGCCGGAAACGCTCACGCAGGATTTTCTGCACCGCCGCCAATCCCTGAGCTTTCCCGCCGATACTGCCGGAACCGATAACGGTAATATCTTCCGCGGAAGTGAAAAACTTGCGGTTGAAGGTGGGAAGTCTTACTGTATTTTGATTATCCGCAGCCATTTACATTATGAATACCTGAAGGGGAAAGGAGTGTTCAAGTGTTCCCAGAATGGGCCACTGCGTGGCAAGTGGGTAAGTGTTCAAGTGAAAAGCAAAAGCGCAGCGAGGTTGAATACCCGCGCAATGAATGATCAATGTGCTGTCGACCCTCTGCGGTCGACAGTATGTCTCTATATTACAAACCGTTGATGTCGACTACGGATAGTCGACACCACCATTTTATTTGCTGTCAGGCGGCCGCGCCTGACAGTACTCCTTTTTCTTTCGACTTGCGGACTTGCAGACTTGTCGACTTGCGGACTTGCAGACTTATTTTCAGGATAACCCTTGCATAAACACTTAGGGGCGTTTATTTAAACGCCCCTGCAGTGAATTATACTCTATCCTTTAATCTTTTATCCTTTATCCTTGCTTTTACACCCATCCGCGGTCGCGGCAAGCCTGCGCTACCCGGTTGACTGCAATCATAAAAGCGGCGTCGCGGTTGTACAATTTCTTGCGGCGCGCCAGTTCGTTGACAGCGATAAAGGAGGAAGTCATCTTGATATCCAGTTTCGCCAGCACTTCATCCTTCTGCCAATAATAGTTCATTGCGTTTTGCACTTGTTCAAAGTAACTGCAAGTAACGCCGCCGGCATTGGCTAACAAATCGGGGATGACAAACACGCCGCGTTCCGCTAAAACTTTGTCGGCATCGGGAGTGGTGGGGCCGTTAGCGCCTTCGGCGATGATGCGCACGCGTTTGGAAATACTGGCGACATTTTCACCGGTGATTTGATTTTCCAAAGCGGCGGGGATGAGGATGTCCACTTCCTGCGTGAGCCAGTCTCCGCCGGGGAGGATTTGATAGCCCAATTCTTTGGCTTTGGCTTTATTGATGCCGCCGAAACGGTCGGTGATGCCTTGCAGTTCTGACAAATTGACGCCGTCCGACTTGCGGAAAGTGTAGGAAACGCCATCTTCCTGATCCCAGCAGGCGACGCAGACGACTTTGCCGCCCAGCTGAGTGTAAAGCTTAATGGCGTATTGCGCTACATTGCCAAATCCCTGCACGGATGCAGCGGTTTTTTCCAGCGTCATATTCAGTTCTTTTAATGCTTCGCGCAGGGTGAATACTAAACCATAGCCGGTGGCTTCGGTTCTTCCCAGCGAACCGCCCATTCCCACGGGTTTGCCGGTGATTAAACCGGGGAAACGGCCGTGCATAATCTTTTCGTATTCGTCCAGCATCCATAACATAATCTGCGGGCTGGTCATCACATCGGGCGCGGGAACATCGGCCAAGGGACCGATATTTTGGGCGATTTGCCGCACCCAGCCGCGGGCGACAGCTTCCAGCTCTCTTTCGCTCAAATGATGCGGGTCGCAAATCACGCCGCCTTTGGATCCGCCTAAAGGAATATCCACTACGGCGGTTTTCCAAGTCATCCACATCGATAGCGCCCGCACGGTATCGATAGTTTCCATCGGATGAAAACGGATGCCGCCTTTACCGGGTCCGCGGGCGTCGTTATGTTGAACCCTAAATCCGCGAAATACTTTGGAAACACCGTCATCCATCTTGACCGGAATACTAAAATGATACTCCCGCAGGGGCTGACGAAGCAGGGTTTTGGTACCTTCATCGAGGTTTAACATCTCGGCTATACGGTCGAATTGTTTCTGCGCCATCTCGAAGGCGTTGAAGTTTTTCGATTCCATCATACTACCTTATTCATTGTTTTTATTGCTGATAGATTAAAGATTAATTCGATATTGTGAAATAAATATCGTAATATTAATTTATCCTTATTTTTCGATTAAGTCAAATTAATTATAGAAGTTTAAATGTGATTTTAGCGGGAAAATCTCTAGTGAAAGCCGCAGGATATTTGCTTATTTAAGATTATTTTTCTAAATTAATCAGTCGATTTAAAGGAACCTGGCGATGAATTTGTGAGATTTCCCCAATTAAAACATCAGATTATTCTTAAAAGTCTTGACTTTTAGCATAAATGTTCTTATAATACTCCATATATAATACGATAGGGATACAATGGGGGTATCGATTCTCACGGATAGACTAGTTTTGCGCAGTTTCACGATGAACGATGTAGAAGAAGTCCACCGCTATTTCGGCGACCGGCAAGTAATGGCGCGGATTCCTGCCGGAGTGTGTTCAACTTGCGATGATACCCGGAAACGCATAGCGGCTTTCATCAAGCTGGAAAAGGTCTGGGGGATAAGTTTATGGGCGGCGGCGCTGAAGGAATCCGAAAAAATCATCGGCGATTGCGGATTGTTTCCTTCCCAAGGCAAAGGCCCGGAAATCGAAATCGCTTACCGTTTTGCCTGCAAGTATTGGGGGCAGGGATATGCTTCGGAAGCCGCTCAAGCGGCGCTGGATTACGGATTGAAAATCCTCAAGATCGACCGCATCATCGCCTTAACCGATCCGGATCATATCGCTTCGAGACGGATTATGGAAAAAATCGGGATGAAATACTATACTAATAAAGAGTATTACGACAGGGAAATGGTGGTATACGAAATATTGAATGAATGAAAAGAAGTAGCAAGTCGCAGGTGACAAGCAGCAAGTAAAAGCGTTGTATGCGAAAGAAAGACACATTGTAGTATAAGCAATTCCGTATGAGCAAATTATACCGGCTCTAATAATTATTTTCCGATTGTAGGGACAGAACATTGTTCTGTCCCGGAATACCGTCTGACCTTGTCATTCCCGCGCAAGCGAGAATCCAGCTTTTTGTATATTATCGACTTAGAGATTCCCGCTTTCGCGGGAATGACGGATTTAGGCGCTTTTTATTAATTGTGGGACAGGCTCATTGTTCTATCCCTACTTAAACATGCGAAAAGTCTTTTTAGAAACCGTATAATTGGTAGGTCGGGGACTTGTCCCCCGACAAATTCTGCGGGGGGATAAACCCCCCGCCTACCAAATTTATCGTAATACCGGGTAGATTTAATGCGGAAAGAAAAATCTACCCGCATAAAACTGCGAAGAGCCAAAACCATCAACAAAAGGTAAAAAATGTATAAAAAATTGCTGCGAAAACTAATGGGGATATTTTTTCTGATGTTGAGCGTTACTACTATCAGTGAAAGTAGAATCAAAGTAGCGGAAAATATTTACCTCGACGCTTTTTTCCGTCCCCGGACGGAATTGGAAGCGATGGATTTCAATGCCGCTACCGGATTCGATGCTTATTCCACTTTCCGCACCAGACTGGGGATCGGTCTGGAAAATTTGGTGGAGAACACCACGCTTTATCTCAACTTAGCCGACTCACGGACCATGGGTTACAACGATCCGTATCTGCAGGGGACGCCGGTTGCGCCCAATAAATCCGATCAAAATCTGGGCGTGGATATCGCTTATATCGAAACCAGGAATTTCCTTTTTAATGGTACGATGTTAAGAATCGGACGAATGGAAAACAATCAGGGGCGGGAAAGATTATTCGGCCCGGGAAACTGGAGCGTGTTTGGTCCTCGGACTTATGATGGTATGAAAATCGGCTATGATAGTGAAAAATTGAGTGGGCATTTTTGGACTTTGTACGGAAGATACGGCGACCGGCATTGGTATTTTGGACCGGGAGGAAATCCCGAAGAAATACCCTATGAAGAAACGGATTATAAACGCGACCATACCTTAAACGGACTGGATTTGGGGCTGGAACCGAAACTTCTACTGGGAAGTGTGGATTTGATGCTGTATCTGGATTTAAATCAAGCTGAAGTTTTGGATACCGTGCATCAGGAAAAGAATGTGGACTGGAGCAGATGGACGATGGCAGGGTACTATTGCCATAAGACTGAAGGTAAATCCGGTTTCAATTTGGAGGCGGACGCCGCTTATCAATTCGGCAATCAAGCCTTAGGGACTGGAAATGCCGACATTTCCGCCTATATGGTCTTCCTCGACCTCGCTTACAAATTCGACTTGCCGATGAAACCGACCGCCGGCTTAGGACTGGATTATACCAGCGGCGACAACGGACTGCATCCTATGGAAATCAATAATTTCTATGAATATTACTATTCGGCGCATACTTTCCAGGGACATATGGATTTGTTTTCCGGAACGGAACCGATAAAAAATTACGGGTTGCAGGATTTTATTTTAAGATTGGGATGTTCCCCGCTTAAAAGTTTAAAATGCAAAATCGATATACACTATTTTAAGACGGAATTCGGCTACCCCTCCGAAGTCGATGATGAAAAAGCGAAAGAATTAGGCTGGGAAACGGATATTACTACCGATTGGGAGATGCGCAAAGGCTTGAAATTGCGGCTGGGCTATGATTTCTTCCTGCCTTCGGAAGATTGGCAGGGGGAAGGCGCGGATGTGGGAACTTTCATATATACAGAATTGACCGCCTCGATATAAGTTTGCAGGTCGAAAGCCGAAAGTAAAAAGTCGTGCTGTCAGGCGCCCCCGCCTAACAGCTTTCGGTGTCCTGTCAGGTTTTTTTGTGAAGCGGAGACCTGATAGTGACGCTATTTATGCAAAGTTATCAACTGTACATCGGATGAGGTCTTGCTTTGTTCTTCCCTATTCGCTATTCCCTCTTCCCTGTTTTAATCCATAAATTTTTTATAACATTCCGCAAAATCATCTTTCCCGCAGACTAATCCCGTCGTCAATGGAGCTTTTTCCCGCGCCGCGCTTATCATCATCCCCGCTATCCGCCGAATATCCCACTGCGCCGCTTTATCCATCCGCATCCGGGCAAAATGACCAAGTTCCCGCGCATTAGCTTGGAAATACACTACCCGACGGTGAGCGTTGGCCAACGCGTAGGGCGCTTGATAGGGCATCTTTTCCCGGATACTGGAATACAGCTTTTCCGCCGCCGTAATCTGTTTATGGAATTCCTTTTCCATCCCGCAATCGATTATTGTCTGCGGCATAGTCACGCCTAATTTCGGTTCGTAAGGCAGTGGCAGCAACTGGGCTAAACGGTGCCGTTTCAACTGAGCGAAAGCGGTGGCGCTGAGTTTAATTTCAAAACCAAACTGCGCCGTTTCAAATGCGCGCGGCAGGGTATGATAAGGCTGTAAATCTTTCAGCCGTGCTTGAAAATAAGTTCTCCGCTGTTCCACCGGCATATTCTTAGCTTTGGGATAAGCTTCCCCGCAGCTTAATCCTTCCCTGGCGAAAATCATCGCGGTCAAAGTATAAGCGTCCAAATCCTCTTCAAAATTCACCAAAGACACTTCCGCTTCCGGGATTTTTCCCGCATATACCGGCGGTAAATCTTCCTTTTCGAAATGTTCCGCTTCCAGATGCCGTATCAAACTGGGGGCGGTCTTTTCCGCCTGTTCTTTCAATTGTTTGCCGAATTCCCGCAATTCCCCCAAGGGATGGTTCAATGTCCTCCTTAGCAGATGTTCGATGTTACGGGCGTTGCCGGTCATCCCCAATTGCGCGCCGCAGGACAGCGGCAGGATGTAACGGGCGTCTTCCCGCGCCGCAAATTTTGCCTCTTCGCCGAACTGACCTTCGATCTTCTGCAGAAACAACTGGTAGGTATCGAAAGCTCCTTCGCAAAGTTTTTCCAGCTTTCCCTTAAACGGCGTCCCGGTAAATTCCGGGGGGATTACATATTCCCGGTTCAAAGCGATGTATCTCTGCGATTTCTCCGTGTAAGACATCAACCGGCGGGCTTCCACTGTTTCCACTCCTAACCGGGAAATGCCGGTGATGTCCACATTGAACACCGCATGTTCGGCTACGGAATTATGCCCGTATTCGAAAATGATGGTGCGGTTGGATTTGCGGGCGCGCGCTACACTGCGCGCCGCCGACCGCCTGAGTTCCCCTACCGATTCCGGATAACGGGAGATGCGCGCGTAAGCCGCGGCGATAGTTTCCGGAGTCAAATTATCCCCCTGCAAAGCCTCCTGCAAATTCAAATCCAAAGCCACATCCAGCGGCTCCATTCCAATAGCCAGCCGTTTCATTGCTTCCCGCAATCTCTGCAGCAAATCCGCATCGACATTGTATCCGGCGATTTTTACCTGCATAATTCTATAACATCCTCATTAAATTAGGTGGTATATTTATAAAGTCGAAAGTCGAAAGAAGTGTTCAAGCGGGCAAGCGGGCAAGTGTTCAAGTGAAAAGCAAAAGCGCATTATGATGAATTTCAATCTTGATAATATAGTATAGGTTAAAAATGCTTTCCAGTCAAATAAATCGATATAAAAAAGGCGGGATAAAACCCGCCGGTGAAGATTCACAGTGAATTAAGTAATGAAGTTAAGACAGTGTCAGGCGGGGGCGCCTGACACCACAAGGGATTAAGCGGATTGTTATTTGTAGGGACGAGGCAGCGCCTCGTCCAATGTTTTAAATTCACAGTGAATTAAGTAATGATGTAATGCCGGTGTCAGGCGGGGGCGCCTGACACCACAAGGGATTAAGCGGATTGTTTTGAGTGTTGAGTTTTGAGTTATTAAAACTTGTCTATCTTGTCAATCCTGTCAAATTGCTTTTTCTTTTAATCCTGAATATCCTGAATATCCGATGTTAATATGTTTTAGCTTTGCTTTTATCCCCTTAATCCCCTTCATCCCTGTTAATTGCTTTTGCTTTTCCCTAATTCCGAACTCCGAATTCCTAATTCCTGCTTTTGCTTTTCATTCATCATTCATCACTCATCATTCATCATTTTAAAAGGTATTGTTCAAAAAACAGCGCCACCGCCAGATAATAATAATCCCGATTGCTCTTCTTCTGGAAACCGTGTCCTTCGTCTTTCGCCAGCATATACCACACTTCCCCGCCGTTAGCGCGGATGGCGGCGGCGATTTGTTCGGCTTCGGAGGCAGGCACGCGGGGATCGTTCAATCCCTGCCCTACGAACAGCGGTTTGGTGATGTTAGCCGCATTGTTCAAAGGCGATATTTTCTGCAGGAATTCCCGCATTTCCGGGAGGCGTTCGTCACCGTATTCCACTCGGCGCAAATCCTGCCGGTAGCCGCTGGTATTTTCCAGGAAAGTCACGAAATTGGAAATCCCCACCATATCCACTCCCGCGGCGATACGGTCATTATAATGCGTCATCATCGCCAATACCATATACCCGCCGTAAGAACCGCCGAATACCGCCACTTTATCCTTGTTCAATTCCGGCTGACTGGCGATCCAATCTAGCAGGGCGCCGGCGTCTTTCACGGAATTTTCCCGCAATGTGTCGTTGTCCATCTTGAGAAAAGTTTTACCGTAACCGGAACTGCCCCGCACATTGGGCGCAATCACCGCAATCCCCATCTCATTCAGCCAGAAATTGAAAGCGGAACTGAAGTAGGGGGTGAACTGCCCTTCCGGCCCGCCATGCAGGTAAATCACTACCGGGAAAGGCCCTTCGCCTTGAGGCTTGAAATAATAAGCGGGGATTTTGCGGTATTGTCCGCCGAGAACCGTGTCGTAAGTAGCATATTCGATGAGCTGAGGGATGATGAAAGTTTGGGGATTTAATCCGCCGGTTTCGCTGAAAGTCCACTGCGTCAGTCTTTTAGTCTTCAAATCCAACACGAACGCGTCGCCCGGCGATTGCGGAGTGTTCATAGTAAAAGCTAATTTATCTTCCACCGGATTGAATTCCATCCCGGAAACCGAACCGGGCGGCAGATTGGAAACCGGGCTGTACCAATTGGTAAAAGTGTTCATCAGATAAAGTTTATCGGCGCCGTTTTCATTGACTTTGAACGCCAGCGTTTTTCCGTCAGGGGATATAGTCATCCCTTCCACATCCCAATCGATTTTCTTGGTCATTATTTTGGGTTGGTCGTCCTTGATGTCGTAAGCATAGAGTTTGGAAAACTCGCCTTCGAAATCGGAGGTGAAGTAGATTTTCCGGTCGTCCGCCCGCCACGCCCCTCCGCCCATAGAATATTCCCCTTCCGCAGTAAGCAGCGGCGTCAATCTACCGGAGGCTAAATCGAGGATGAACAAACGGCTGTGGGAACTGGAAATATAGTTGCTGAGCAATAGCATACTGTGATCCGGCGACCAATCACGCGCTCCCCAATGACCTTTGCCCTCGTAAATCATCTTCGCGGCAGTGGGATTTTCCATATCGGCGAGGTAGATGTCGAAATCGACTTTATTGCGCTTATTAGATACATAGGCGAATTTTTTACCATCCCGCGTCCATAAGACACCGCTGTTCATCGATTCGCCGTCGGTCAGCATTTGATAACTGCCGTCGGTCTGATTGAAGTAATAAAGCTGGCTGTTTTCACTGCCGCCGGCATCCATCGAGAAGATGAATCCGGGATGGAGCGAATCCGGCCTTACCGCCGCGCCGCGCGCCGGTTCCGGGAAAAAGGTCAATTGCGACCTCGCCCCGCCCGGCATCGCCACATAGTGGATTTGCCCGGTTTCGGCGAAACGGGTGGAAATGAATATCCCTTCGCCTTTAGCGTCCCAACCTTGAAAACCGGCGGCGCGGACATTTTGATACTGCTGGTATTTGTCCTGCAATTCCTGCGGAATTTCCGGGATGTTTTCCAGGACTAAATTGCCGATTTCCCGGCGGTCGACAGTACCGGGAGCTTCGGGAGCTAAAGGTTCAGCCGGTTCCGCCGGAACTGCGGGAAGCGCTTCCGGAGCTAATTGAGCTGTGTCGGCTGCGACAGCCGCCGCCGGCGGTTCCGGAGTCTGCGCAAAAACCGCATAACTTAATAATATTGCGGTTAGACAAATTGTCAAAACTGTTTTTAGATAAAACATAATACTATCCGAGATTTATGTTAGATATTGCGGCTAATTAACGAGGGGATAGATTAATGAGTCGTATAGCTATTTTCAAGCTGTAACCTTTTAAGATAAAAAACCCTTGACATTTTGTCAAAAAAACTCGTCATTTACTCAAGCGATAATTAATATATTTTGTGAAAAGTTATTAACCTGATTAATTCACAAATATTTATTGTAGGGACGAGGCAACGCCTCGTCCAAATAGATTGACGAGCCGTTGGCTCGTCACTACAAATACAAAAACAAGCCGCTTTTCTCATAAATAACGA
>Ga0172368_10002464_pt1 | contig 23536 bp, 18 predicted proteins | sample Lak11m_FD_114540 | JGI IMG/M metagenome (GOLD analysis project Ga0172368, IMG submission 114540) | Freshwater microbial communities from Kabuno Bay, South-Kivu, Congo - kab_022012_11m | ecosystem: Environmental > Aquatic > Freshwater > Lake | place: Democratic Republic of the Congo: South-Kivu...
ATTGTTGCCGCAGCTAGGTTTAAATTATCTGATTTGTCTCCAGAACTACAAGCTGCTGCTAGATTGAAACAACCCACAGGACAGCCAGCAGAAGAGTCAGCTGTACCAGATATAAAAACTGAGGCTGTTACAGATGTGTTTGAGCCAGAAGTATTGACCGACGAGAAAAAAGCAGAGATTCAGAAAGCGTTTATTGAAAAAATGAAAGAAATATTGAAAGAAATGGGACCTTTTGAAGTTCGCCCCAACGACGACAATGAACTAGAAGAAACCTCGCACAGGTTTAATACATTAATTGACGATGTGTATGAACGGTTGGCGTCATCCGAGAATACAAATTTTTCTAATAATGATCTTGATAGCTATATAACGTCGATCCCATCATTTAAGTTTCTCTATGTCGGAAACGCAAAAAAATTGTCAAATTTGCGTTTATTTCCCTATGCTAAGATTTGCATATCTGACATCGAAAACAGCGTTACCTTTAGTAGTACCAATGGTGAAGAGACAAAAATCGAGATAATCTGTGATATTGTATCAATGCCCGTCGATGGTCGTTCTGTTTTTTGGGGATATGGAAAAAGAGGCGGGTATTTCATCCCCGTCGGTGATGAGGAATACGAACCAGAAAAATTAAAAAGTGCGATTGATAGATCGAAATCAGACAAGCGTTTTAGTGTTGCTGTCCGTGATGATGAAGATAATTTTTATGTGGTGGTGGCAGATTCTGATAACAACGTTGTTGATAAGACAATTCAAGTCCGTGAGATCAAACCTGAAAGTGAAAATAGTGACAAGCCAGTGCTAGTTGACGAACCAAAACCAATCGAATTTAGCAAATTAATTGATTGGTACATACAAGATGGGACTGAAGCCGCCGAGGCGGAAAAACGAGTAGTTGGTCCAACAGAAGACCCCGATGATCCAGTGTTTAGAAGTAATTCCTCGGAAGAGGACGATAATCAAGAAAAAGTAGGACAAAATCATGGAATCGAATGGACTGGCAATGGATATAAATTTACATACGAAGACTCAGAAAGTAATTTTGGTCCAGTAATTTTGCGTTTGGCGCCTGAGAGAATAGAAGAAGGTAAAGAATTCGATTATCTTAGATGGATGACTTTTACTGATGGTAATGAACTTTATGTTTATATTACAAAAATTGAGCCTAAGGACGGTGGTAAACTAAACAATCCTAACACAGTATTAGACATCACATATCGACTATATGATTCTCCTGCTGGCATAGAGGTTTCTTCGACTATAAGCGTTGCAGAGCTGAAAAACTCACTAGATGACCAAAAAAATCAATTAAGTTCAGAAGTAATAGAATAACCTATGACTAGCCAAAATAACCAAAAGACAACGACGTCAGAGAAAACCAAAGATAGCTTGGAAAAAACATTACCGACGATGCCAACTGAGCTGATCGAGGAGCTTAATGCTCTAGAGACCGGAAACATTCCCCAAACCTCTGATATTCAGAAATATAATCAAAATTATGAAAGTTTCAGGCTTCATAATGATCTGGCTAGTCAGAGAGAAGGTAAATTGACTCCGAAGGAGCTGGCTGAATTGCGCCAAAAAATTGTTACCAGTTTTAAGGCAATGCTTAGAACAAAATATGCTGAGGGAGCGGATAGTGTCATTACTCAAATTTCTGACATCGTACTTCGGAAAGAGCTAAGAGAGATGCGTGATGACATAATCGGACACAGGGAATATATAAAAGGGGATCATCTAAAAAAATTTATTAAACAGAAAAAACTGATAGAACCCGTTTTAGCACCGGAACCGAAAAAGGCAGAGACGCCAGAAGTAGATTTGGTGGCGGCAGAAACAACTGATCAAAACACTACTGAAACTCAGCCAGACAGCAAATCTGCTGATATTTCTGTGGCTGAGATCGCACAACCATCACAATCTCGTGTCGTCGAGAATACTCCAGATTTTACAGAGGTAATAGTATCTCCGCCGGTAGTTTCCAACTCTGTTCATACGGATAATATTGTAGAGACGACAGTTCCTGAAAATGACTCGATTAATCCGGTGGAAATAAAAACAGAGAGTGCTGAAGCTGAGCCAAGTTTAAACGGCGAAAAAGAGCAAATTGTGCAGGAACCAGCGATTGTGCCAGACGAAGCAGTCAAAAAATTATCTGGAGTGTCAGAGGAAATATCAGAGCAAATTTCAAAATCAAAAGATACCGTTGCCGGTAGATTGAACAACTGGTTTAATCTCAATCGTTTGAGACAACCAACCACAGCTGATTACTCCAAGTTGACTCCTGTCAGTTCAGAAAAAGCTGCTGAAGCGGAATTGGAAAAGAAATAGTCCTCGTGTTATAATTACTGTGAGCATCGGAAAATACTATATGTACGACGGAGGGACCACATATTATAGCAGCAGTGCGACAACGGCATCGAGCGGGATGGCGTGGTATTTTTGGGTTTTGATTGTTGTCGCTGTTATTGTAATGCTGTACTACCTCTATCAATGGATCAGATTGCGAGTTTTGGCTAGGGTTCAGTTGGGGTTGACTGAAGACTGGGTGATGTACAAGATTATCGTACCGAAGGAAACCCATGCCGAGGAGGATGATCAGCGTAAGAATTTTCAGGAAATGTTGGCAGTGATTGAGCCGTTCTATGCTAATTTAAACGCACTTTTTGACAACTCGCTGTCGAAAAAGATGTTGTTTAAGCAGCCAAATATTTCACTTGAGCTTATCGCACGTGATGGCACAGTCTCTTTTTATGTTGGTTGTTCTAGGGCTATTTCCGAAGTGGTTCTTCGAGGTATACAATCGCAATATTCCTATGCGGAGATTACGGAGGACAAGGATTTTTCGATTTTTCCGGATAAACCGTTGCAGATTAGTATTCTCGACTTGAAGCAAATTAAGCGCCATATCTTCCCGATCAAGACTTACAAAAATCTCGAAGAGGATCCGCTCAATGCGATCTCGAATTCATTGTCTAAATTATCGGATGACCAGCTAGCAGGTATTCAGATCATGATCCGACCGACTTCCGGTATGTGGCGTCTGCCAGTCGAGAGGGCAGCCTTTGATATCCAGCACGGTAAGTCGAGGATATCGCATTCGTCATCAGTGCTAGTCCGCGCGACAGAATCTTTTTACAATTTTATTGGTAGCGCCAGTCAAATAGCAGCTGGAAAAGGGGAGGAGTCGCACTCAGAATTTTATGATCCAAAAAATCCGATGAAAATGACGCCGATGCAGGAGGCACAGGTAAAATTACTTGGTGAGAAAGCCGCCAAGATTGGTTTGGAGTGTCAGATCAGAGTGGTAGCTGTGGCTGGGACCAAAGAAGTGGCGCGACAACTGTCTGGCCATATTGCCGGATCATTTTCGCAGTTTAATGCCCCTGATTCAAACGGTTTTACGATAAAGACACCAAAAAACGAAGCCGAAGAGATTGCTAATTATATCTACAGAGTTTTTGGCAGAGGACCAAAGTTTGTGCTAAACACCGAAGAGCTCGCTTCGATTTTTCATCTTCCAAATCGTTTTGTTGATACACCGAATATTGCCTGGTTGCTAGCCAAGAGACAACCACCGCCAGCCAATTTGCCAAAAGAGGGGACTGTTATCGGTAAGGCGCTCTTTCGTGGTACGGAGAAGATGATCCATATCAAACAGGCGGATCGCCTGAGGCATCTCTATCAGATTGGTAAGACTGGTGTGGGTAAGACAGTGATGTTCCAAAATATGATCCGTCAGGATATTGAGGAAGGGCACGGTGTCTGTTATCTCGATCCAAACGGTGACGCAGCGGAGTGGATACTCAATCATATACCGAAGGAGCGAGCCGAGGATGTGGTTTATTTCAATCCGGCAGACAGAGAACGGCCATTTGGCCTAAATATGCTGGAGTGGAAAACTCCGGAGCAACGAGATTTTCTGGTCCAGGAATCAATTCAGATTTTCTACAAACTGTTTGATCCAAATCAGACTGGTATGGTCGGACCGCAGTTCGAGCACTGGATGAGAAATGCCTCCTTGACTTTGATGGCTCATCCTGATGGTGGGACAATAATTGACATCCCGCGTCTCTTTACTGACCCAGAGTATGAGAAAGATAGGGTCAAATATGTGACTGATCCGGTCGTCAAATCATTCTGGGAGAAGCAGATGGCCAAGACCGCAGATTTTCACAAGTCCGAGATGCTCAACTATTTTACATCGAAGTTTGGTCGCTTTATGACCAATGACATGATGAGAAATATCCTCGGTCAGACGAAGTCATCATTTGATTTTCGCGACATTATGGATAACAAGAAGATATTGATCTGTAATCTGTCCAAGGGTTTGATCGGTGAGATAAACGCTTTTCTCTTGGGTATGATTATCGTTTCCAAGATTGCCATGGGAGCTTTTTCGAGACAGGATATTTCTGAGAGCGAACGTATCCCATTCTTTCTCTATGTTGATGAGTTCCAAAACTTTATCACTGATGTTTTTGCCACTATTTTATCTGAATCTCGAAAATACAAATTAAGTCTAAACATCACCAACCAATATATCGAGCAGCTGGATGAAAAGATTCGGGCGGCGGTTATCGGTAACGCTGGTACTTTGGTCGCTTTCAGAATGGGTGCGGCTGACGCCGAGTTTTTCGTCAAGGAATTTGAACCGCTGAAACCTGAGGATCTGACGACAATTGATTAATATAATTTTTTTATCAAGATGTTGATCGATGGTGCGCCAACTAAGCCGTTTAATGGTATCAGCATCTGGCCTGATGATCCTGAGGGCAATCCAAAGCTTGGGAAGGCAATAGCCGAGCTTTCAAGAATGAAATATGGAAAGGCCAGAGAGCAAATCGAAGCTGAAATACTTGAGCGATCCAAAGTTGACAAGATTGATTTGCCGGGGCTGCAATCGACGACGGCAACACCGACGAAATAATAATTTAAGTAACCTAGGTGAACGGGGTTACTTAAGGTTCCTCTAGAGAAAGTGTCAAAAGTATTGACGCTTTTGTTGTAATATGGTAGTGTAATGACATAAAACAAAATTAAAAACAACCGATGACAAAAGAAATCGACCTTGAAAAGGTCAAAAAACTGCTTGACAAAGCTGAGGCTGAGATTCGTGAAGCCAAGACTGCTTTGTTTAGCGCTGACATGGCTGATAGGGCCAAGTCACTGGCTCCGACAGAGGGCCAGATTGTAGAGGGTATTTTCGATGGTGTCGCGATGATTGGTGATAGTGGTAAATCGTATCAGGTCCCAGCCAACTACGCTTCAAAATCAAAGTTGGTTTCTGGTGATATCCTGAAATTAACCATTCTCGATGATGGGACATTTCTTTACAAGCAGATTGGTCCGGTCAAGCGAAAGAAGCTTGTCGGTAGTTTGACAGAGGTTGAGGCAGGTAAATATGTGGTTGAAGTCGAAGGAACTGAATATCGAGTTTTGCCGGCGTCAGTGACGTATTTCAAAGCTAAAACAGGGGATAGATTGACCATTTTAATACCAGAAGAAAATGTTTCAGAGTGGGCTGCTGTAGAAAATCTTTTAGAAAATAATTAAGGCAAATAAAATAAATAATTCATTTTGATGAGGAAGTATGGCAATTAAGAATTTTAGTCCACACAAATTGGTGAAAGATGCGATCACAAGCCTGAAACCCAACGAGGCCACAGTTGTTCTCGGCCGTTTTGGTATTGGTTCAGACCATCAGACACTTTCATCGATTGGTCGCAAGCTAAAACTTTCTCGTGAAAGAATTCGCCAAATCGAGCGTGAAGGTCTAAAGAAGATGGCTCGAGAGATCGTCGAAAAGAAAAACCCAAATATTCTAGAGATTATTGCCGAGTTCGAAAAACATGGTGGGATTATTAGTCATTCAAAAATTGCCGAGAAGTTTCTAGAGCAAAATCACTGGACCAACAAGGACGAGTTCAACTCTTTGCACCTGGTCTTTTCCTTAATGCCGCAGATCATTAAGATCGAGAAGACAACTGAGCTTGAAGCTGGCTGGATATTGGCAAGCCTTCCAAGGGATGAGGTTGTCAGGGTTATCAATGATTGGGCTAAACACTTGGAACAATTAAACAAACCAGCCACCATCGATGTCCTAGTTGATGCTCATCCTGATCACAAAAAATTTAAAGTAGCATTTCTTTCAGAATTACCAGCTATTAGCAAGAAGTTGATTAGAACTGATGCCGGTGAAATCGGTCTATCGGCCTGGCCAGAGGTCAATCCTCGTAATGTTCGTGACAAGATCTATTTTGTCCTGAAGAAGAATGGCAAACCGATGCATTTTGGCGACATCGCCAAGGCAATTTCTGACCAAAAATTCAACGACAAAAAGATTGTTCGAGCTACTGTTCACAATGAACTTATCGCCGACAATCGTTTCGTTCTTATCGGTCGCGGCATTTATGCCTTGTCTGAGTGGGGATATCAGGATGGTACCGTTGCTGACATTATCAAGCATGTTCTTAATGGTGAAAAGACTGGCTTGACTGTGGATGAGATTACTAAGAAGGTTCTGAAGCAGCGGATGGTCAAGAAAAATACTATTCTGATCAATCTACAGACTAAACCGGCTTTTGCTAAAGTTGCGAAAGACCGCTATGCACTCAAGTAAGCCTGTCAGCAAATCAGCTCATCAGTAAGTCAGCTGATAAGCTGATAGACCAACAAGCTGATAAACCAATGGACTGAAAATCTTGCCGATCTTACACTTTGCCCTGGAATGTTTTACTACACTGTTGTATAATTATCTTGGTTAGTCTTTGGCCGAGTTTTTCGTTCAAAGGATTAAAAAAAACCGTAGCCCTCTCCGCCAGCTGGCGGATTAGCGTGTGTTGTTTTCGAGAGTTGTTATCAAGCTAAAGCTTGAACTACAAGGGCCGCGACTATTATTTTTCTTTGAAAATAAGTTATGAACACTGTCTTAATTATCATCTATGTTGTCCTCATAATCGCGCCAATCTATCTGATCTGGGCAATTTCCAAGATTAATTCCAATCTCAAAAAGGTCGAGTGGCTAAACGCTCAAGAATACACAATTCTACGGATTGATGTCCCCAAAAACAATGACAAGGCACCGCTGGCTGCAGAGCAGATGTTTGCAGCGATCCATGGTATTTACTCTGAGAGTGCTAAATACCAAAATCATCTCAGTTTTGAAATAGTTTCCAAGGCGAAATTTATCCAATTCTACGTCTATCTTCCAGTCCATCTGAAGGATTTTGTCGAAGGTCAGATTTATGCTCAGTATCCAGCGGTGGAGATCAACGAGGTGGGAGACTATACTCAAGACATCGACATAAGCTCGAAGAACTTTGCTATCTGCGAACTCAAGCTAAATAAGCCAGATGTTTACCCAATCAAACAATTCACCGATTTTGAGGTTGACCCAATCTCCGGTATTACCTCGGTGATGTCGAAGTTAAACGATGATGAGGAGATATGGTTCCAGATGGTGGTCAAGCCAGTCGGGGACAGTTGGCAAGAAAAAGGCCATTCAATGGTTTCCTCAGTAAGGTCTGGCATTAAAGTTAGTAATAAAAGTATTGCGAATAAGGTTGGTAAAGGTATTGTTGACGGACTGAAGATGTTGTTTATGCAAGCTGTTCGTCCTGGAGAGTATTTTGAAAAAACAGCTCCAGAGGTTAAGCTTCCCGCTTCAGTCGAAGATGCGCTTAAAAACATTGAAACAAAAATCACAAAGCTTGGCTTCGAAACCAAAATTAGGATTATGGCCATTAGTTCTGATAGCATCTCTGCCAGAATGAAGTGCCAGAATGTAGCAGCGGCGTTTAAGCAGTACAATACCACCAACCTAAATGGTTTTAAGGTTGGTGATATTTATATGAATGATCAGCAGCGACGCAAGGATTTTGCGATTCGCTCATTTACGGATTATGGTGACATTTTCAATATTGCTGAGCTGGCTTCCATTTACCATTTACCTCATAGTTCTGTGTCGACACCAAATATTGTCTGGTCCGGGTCGAAGAAAGGTGAGCCACCGGCTGATTTACCGCTCAAGGAGAATACGCCGGAGGAAGATTTGACGATAATAGGGGAGACCAATTTTCGCAATGTCTACAGAACCTTTGGTATCAAGAGAGATGATCGCCGCCGTCATATCTACATTGTTGGTAAATCCGGTACCGGCAAATCGACGCTGATAGAAAACATGGCGATCAACGATGTGATGTCGGGTCGTGGAGTCATCATTGTCGATCCGCATGGTGAGCTGGCTGATAAAGTCTTGTCTTGTATACCAGAAAACCGTATTAACGACACTATAATCTTCGATCCATCTGATCGGGAATTTCCGGTTGCTTTCAACTTGCTGGAAAATGTTGACGATGATTTCAAGAGTATCGTTGCTTCTGGTTTTGTCGGAATTTTTAAGAAAATATTTGGAGATTCTTGGGGCCCTCGACTGGAGCATATTATGCGAAACACTGTTTTTGCTCTGCTCGACTATCCAAGTTCGACGATGCTTGATATCCCGCGAATGCTGACCAACAATCGTTTTCGAGACAAAGTTTTGGAGAAGGTTAAGGATCCGGTTATTAAGGAGTTCTGGCTAAATGAGTTTGCCTCGTTTGACAGTAAATTTCGCACTGAAGCAGTGTCACCAATTTTGAATAAGGTCGGTCAGTTCTTGTCGTCGTCGACAATTAGAAATATTGTTGGTCAGTCTGATTCAAGTATCAACATTCGTGAGATTATGGATCAGCAAAAGATCATGATCGTTAATCTATCGCGTGGTAAGATTGGCGAGGATAACTCGGCACTGCTCGGTGCGATGATGGTAACGAAAGTGCAGCTGGCCGCGATGAGCCGAGCTGACACCACAGTCGATCATCGACCAGACTGTTACTTGTACGTGGACGAGTTTCAGAATTTTGCGACAGAGTCCTTCGCTGTTATTTTGTCTGAAGCGCGAAAATACAATCTCAATCTGACGATGGCCCATCAGTATATTGCGCAGTTGCCTGATGAGGTCAAGGATGCGGTTTTTGGTAATGCTGGAACACTCGTCACCTTTAGAGTTGGCGGGACAGATGCGGAAACACTGATCGGAGAGTTTGCCCCGGTCTTTGAGACAAATGATCTAGTCAATTTGGACAAATATCATATCTATATTAAGCTATTAATCAACGGTATTTCCTCGCCAGCTTTTTCTGCCAGGACTTTGTCGCCGGTTCAGACACTATCAGGTAATATTGACGCGGTTATCAAGCAGTCCAGAGATAAATATTCCAACACTAGAGCTGCTGTTCAGGAGTCAATTCTTAGCAGAAGTAACCAGGAAGAGGAGGAGCTTAAGGCAGAGGCAGAGGCTTTTCGCCAAGGTGGCCTAGAGGCACTTTTACTGAAGAAAGCTCCAAGCGATACCGGTGCTGGCCAGAGCAGCAAACCGTCAATCGATAAAGATAAAGTTAGTGAGGACAATGAGGAAAAAGAGCATACACCAGTTCCGGTAAAATGGATTAACGCTGATGTAAAAACTAGTGAAAAAATCCCGGCAGTGGAACTGGAGATTAAACCTGAGCCAAAGAAAGAAGAAGAGGAAAATAAAGATTTCGCGTCCAATGTGGCTGGTGACGAAAAACAGGAAAATAATGATGAGAACAACAATAATCGTACTGAGCTTACAGACGGAGAAAAGAAACCGTCTAAGTCGAGAGTGATAAAATACGACAGCATTATTGATGGCAAGATCTACAAAGAGCGAACCGCTAGGGGAGGGGTAAAGTGGTATCTTGGCGAGGAAATAGACGAGGAAAAATTAGCAAAAAGTAAAGTCTCACTTGATGACGCGGCCAGAAAAATTATCGAGATTTCTAAAAATGTAAATGAAAGCAGTAAAAATCAAGTTGAGCAGGGGAGTAGTAAAAAACACAAGAAGGATAAATCTCACAGAAATGATGACCGGGATGAGTCAATCAAGCGAGATGATCGTGAATCCAATAAAAAAGACGACAGTTATCTTGATGATGGCAGTCAAAATAAAGAAGTGGCTGAAGATGAGTTTGGAAAACATGACAATGAAGCAACAAAGACCGCCGCTATACATCCTCAGAAAATAGATGACAATACAAGGGATTTGACAGAAAAAGAGGAAACAGACGAAAAGGAAGATAGCGAGGAAAGGGGTGCCAAAGGAGAGCTGGTAAAGAATGACGATACTCAAGAAACTGCCAAGAAAGAAAAAAAGGATGCGAATAGTGATAAAAACGATGCTGACAGCGACAATCTTCCCGTTGTTGCGTCTACTGTGCTCCCAACAACACTTGTCGAAAGTCGGGTAGAAAAGGTTCCGGAGATCACTCTTGTTGCGCAACCACAAACCCGCTTAAGCTCATCAAGGTTTAATTCAGCTCACCATGAACTAATTTCAGATGCCAAGCATCTTGATGAGGGTAAGGCTACTAAGATCGACGAATAGCCTCTGCTTTTTTGCGTGCAAATGATTAGTGCCCATAATGATTAGTGCCCATGTAGGGGCACTTTTTGTTTTTAAATGTTGCAGGGGAGTGAAAAAAACTAAAAACCGGGGGAGTGGTCGAAATCTGCACTTTTATTTTTTACCGTTATTTTGCAAAAAAGAGTTGGCTTAGATGAAACTGGAGAACAAAATAAAAGAGGTGATAAAAAACTTTTTTAAAATTATTTTGCTGATGTTTTTATGGGGTTATTTGTTTAGATTGCTAACTAACTGTCTGGCCGCAAACACCAGGCAGGATTATAAATAATGTCGCATAACTATCATTATGCGACATTATCCATAATTATCTACCTCATCTACCCTGCTACCCAGAAGGCTCGTTTATGGCAATATTCGTGCTCAAATAGAAGCCCCCAGGATCGATTCTAAGGAATTTTTCACACTGTGTATGATAAATTCTACCTTCTAGATAAAGTATGACAGTGTAATACCAATATGTTTTTTAGTCGATGGTGATTATGAGCGCTGTAATTCCTATCATCTTGCTATGACTTTCATTAGACTGTGTAGACAACGCTTTTGTGTGTGAGAACAACGAAAATTAAATTTATAAAATTTAATTTGGAAACAAGCTAAAGCTTGAGCTACCGCAGCAAAATTGTAGCTCAGCCTTCAGGCTGTTATTTTTGTTGGGCTGAGCTTGAGCCACGATGTGTAGGTTTTGTAAATATAAAATTTTCTACCGAGAAAAATGTTTTTTTATTTTTTTCTCAATCCCCTGATGATTTCAATAAAAATAAAAAAACCTATTGTCAAAAATAGATTGAAAAATAGAATTTTTACTCACTCCCCTATTATCGTCGTGAGTTTTTATAAAGAAAGGTTGAAATGTGACAAAATTATCATAGCGTCATCGTGGGTTGATTCTTCAAAAAGCAATTTGGCGAGTAAATTGGATGCGGCATCAATTTGCATCGGTCGATGTTTTGGTGTCCGTGCAAAATTCATAGCCAAAGTTTCATTATTGTGTCCAATCTCTAAAATCTTCGAGACAGTTTCGTCTAGTAAATCGCGTAGATCATCGTCAGAAAGATCAAAGACTGCTTCAGCAATCTTTTGCTGAAGCAAATCAATATCTTCGTATAGTGCATTATCAGGATTGTTGCTTTCGGGATTTGGTGCTCCGTTTGGAACTTCGCTCATAGGGGCTAGGCTTGTTTACTAAAAGATTTTTTGTGCCACCAGACTAGAAGTGGCGTGGCGTTGAAGATTGACGAGTATGTTCCGATGAGGATGCCAAATGTTAGTGTTAGAACGAATTCTCTAATCGAACCGCTGCCAAAGATTAGCAGAGCAAGCAGGACAATGATTGTCGTCATAGAAGTGTTGATAGATCTGACGACTGTCTGATTAATGCTTTCCTCGGCAGATAGCGAGATGTCTTCTTTTGGATTTTTGATAAAGTTCTCTCTGAGACGGTCGTAGACTACGATAGTATCGTGGACCGAGAAGCCCATGATTGTGAGGAGCGCAGTGATAAACAAGGCATTTACCTGCATCCAGATGTAGAAATGACCGACAATGGCGACGAAGCCTGTAGTGATCAGGATGTCGTGAATCAGGGCAACGACAGCACAGACGCCGAATTTCCACGAAGAAAGTGGACTTGGTACCTTGCGGAAGGCAAAAGCAACGAAAATAATAATACCAACTGATGCAAGGATAACCGCCCAGATGGATTTGATGGTCAGATCATGTCCTATCGTCGGGCCGACGGTGTCATAGCTTGTCTCTGTGTAGTCAGACATTCTGACCTTCATATCGTCGACCAATTTGTTGTGTTCGTCAGTAGTCAGTGTTTTTATCTGGATGATGGCGCTATTGGTGCCGCTAGCCTTTATTTGGTAGCCACTGTAGCCCTCGGCATCAAGGACTTTTTTGGCCATGTCTACCCTATTATTGCTAGCTGAGATAAATTCGATATTGGTCCCACCTTTGAAATCAATACCGACCCTCAGACCAAAGGTTGCTAGGGCGATGATTGAGAGAATGATAAGCACGCCTGAGATAGTAAACCAAATCCAGCTATTTTTGATAATTCTATACATGGATCCATCTCCTTAATGAGCTACCGTCGATTAGCAAAAGCACGGTTCGTGTCAATGTCACTGCGGTAAATAAACTTATAATAATACCAATCATTAGGGTCAGGGCGAAACCGCGGACAGGACCAGAGCCGGTAACATAATAAAGAATCAGACAGGTAATGATGGATGATATGTTCGAGTCACGAATCGATGGCCAGGACCGTTTGAAACCATCACTGAGAGCCAGATTGAGCTCTTTGCCAGCCCTTAGTTCTTCCTTGAGACGCTCAAAGATCAGGACGTTAGCATCGATAGCCATACCGATGGAGAGGATGAATCCAGCAATTCCTGCAAGTGTCAGGGTGACCGGAATGACTTTGTAGATGGCTAGAGCAAACAATGAATAAATCGTCAGTGCGATAATAGCAATGAATCCTGGAAACTTGTAGAAATATATCATAAAGATGCCAACTAGGATCAAACCGATCAGGCCGGCGACGATACTTAGTCTGAGAGAGTCTTTACCGAGGGTGGCACCGATATTTTGCTGACCAATTAGCTTAGTTGGCACAGGTAGCATGCCTTCATTTAACCTCTTGGCCAGATCCTGGGCTTCTTTGATATCTTTCGAGCCAGTGATAACTGCTTGACCATTGGTGATGGCGGCTGAAACATTTGGCGCAGAAACTATTTTGTTGTCTAGGACGATAGCTATTTGTTTATTGAGGTTGTCTTGGGTCAGGGTGCGAAATTTTGCAGTTCCTGTGCCATCGAATTGAATTGAAACAACAGGATCCGAGGTGACCGAACCGTTGCTGTTTTGAAAAGTTGCATCGGCTTTGGTCAGGTTGCGACCGGTAAGGTCTGACGGCTTCCAGTAGCCAGGATAAAGATAGCTTTGGTCGTAATAATCGTAGAGCTGGGCCCCATCGGTGGCATCAGTAGCCTGGGTCATGAAATTTAACTCATAAGTCTGGCCAATCTTTTGGATTGCACTATTTATATCTTTGATGCCTGGTAGATCGATGATAATTTTATCTCCGCCTGAGGTCTGGATGTTCGGCTCTGAGACACCAAGAGCATTAATCCTCTGATTAAAGACGCTCTCAAGATTGCTCAGGTCTTTGAGCTTGTCTTGCGATGCAGATAGGTCGGCTTGATATGTGAGTTCTGTTCCCCCTACTAGATCTAGCCCAAGCTGTGCCTTGGTGGTATCCCCGCCAAGCCAACTTGGTGAGGCTGGAATGTCGATTAGGACGGCTAGGACAATCAATATTACGATGAAGACAAACAGCACCCAAAGTCGTGTTCTCATTGTTAAAACTCCTATACAAGAAATAGTACTTTAATATTATTACATTAGAGCTCAATAGTCAAAATACTTAGAGGATCGGGAAAACTACAGCTTTGCTGTCCTTGATTAGTTTTGGTAGGATGTCATCTTCAAGCATGGAAAAGCCCTTGGACAGTCGCGAAGTTATCTCTGGTTCGAAGATATAAATACCATGAAGAGTTTCGAGATCATCAGTGGCGATCGTTGCGACAAAGTGATGTTTCTTGTGAAAGTCGAGCAGTTCCCCTAGTTTGAAGTCGGTAAATTGATTGTGATTGACGACGATGAAGGTATTTTTAAGCTCTTTCTTGAGAACGGCTAGGGCTCCAGCTGATCCCTCTCCTTTGTCATTGTAAACAAATTTCAAGCCGTATTTTGAACCGTCACCGAGTTTATCTTTGACCCTGTCACCAAGGAAACCGGTGGCGATGTGAACGGTTTCAAAATTTAAGTCTTTTAGCTCGGATAAGGATTTCTCGACATAAGGAATTGACTTTAGCACGTCATCACCACCCATCAGGACGACAGCAGTTTGAGTATCAGACGTACCTAGTCCTTTCAGAATCAATGACTCCATGGCGTGAGATCTGTTGCGGATATTGGTCCCGTCGATGGTTCGGTCGATTTTGTCGAGAACAGTTTTTTTGATTGAGATAGTGACGCGCTCTCTCTCCATGGTTTTTCTCCTATTTTTAAGTAAATTGAACTTGTCTTCATAATTTATCATAACAAAAAATAAGTCGTCAAATAGATATCAAAAAACTCATACTTAGTATGAGTTTTTATCAATCTGAGAATAACTAAACTGCTAAATTGTCCAAAATTTTCAGAAAGTCTGATGGTGGCGGGGCGGTAAAAGTTTGTGGGCTATTTTCATTTGGCAGGGTTATCGTCAGGGACTTAGCATGGAGTATTTGTCGTTTTGCTTTTAAATGTTCTGAAATAATCTGGCTTTCCTTTGTGTGATAGCTCTGGTCACCGATTATCGGAAAGCCGGCTAACATTGATTGGACCCGGATTTGATGAGTGCGGCCGGTCTCAATCTGAAATTCCACCAGAGAAACACGCTCTTTTTTGAGTGTCAGATAATTCTGTAAAACTTGAAAATTTGAAACGGCTTCTCTCCCCTGTTCCTGACCAACTTCGGTATAGGTCTTGCGGTCTTTTTTGTTTCTACCAAGATAATTTATTAGTTTGCCTGATACCTCCTTGGGCCAGCCGGCGCAAAGTGCCAGATAAATCTTCTTTGCTTTTTTGTCTCTGATTTGATTGGCTAGAGAGATCATTGCTTTAGTGTTTTTGGCGACGATCAGCACTCCCGAGGTGTCCTTATCGAGGCGATGAACCAAGCCGGGACGAGAAATGGACACTTCATCGTCCGTATCATAGACAGCATCTTCGAGCTGTGGATAACTGCCGACAAGGGCGTTGACAAGCGTGCCACTGCTGTGACCTGCTGCCGGATGAACGACGATCCCTGCCGGTTTGTTTATGACGACGACGTCATCATTTTCAAAAACAATATCAAGAGGAATATCTTCACCAGCAACCTTTCCAAGTTGTTGTCGCTCGGTCATTTCATATTCTATTTTATCCCCCGCCTTGATACGATAGCTTGGTTTTGCAATCTCACTATTTACAATAACATTTCCATTTTTGATCAGGCCACCAAAATATGACCGAGAGTAATCCGGGTTGTTCTGAAACAAAAACTGGTCGAGACGTTTGCCCTCGTCCTCTTTTTTTATATCAAGTAATTTCATCTATTCTTCATTTGATTCTGGACGACTTAGCAAATCTAGTTGGGATTTGCCGCCCTCTTTGCCGTCGGAAAGTTTATAAACATCCTTGTCGATTTTCTTAAATTCCTTTGAGGAATTGTTGTAAGCATTTACTGTTGCACTTAAATTACTACCAATTTTACTGTAGTGCGCTTCAAAAGCGTTGAGATGTTTGCCAAGTTCCCCTACGCGGACCAAGATGTCCTTGACTGACTCCTCCATCTTCAGAGCTTTTAGCCCATGTAAAACGGTCTCGAGATAAGCATAGAAAGAAGTTGGCGAGACGATGATAACATGTTTTTTGAAAGCATATTCGATCAGATCACTGGTATTGATCTCAATCGTGCCAACTTTATAAATTAAGAGATTATAATAAATACCTTCGGCAGGGATGAACATGAAAGCGAAGTCGGTGGTACCATACTTTGGTTCGATGTATTTCGATGTTTCATCAATTCTGTTTTTGATGTCTTGTTTGAAATCTTTTTCCAGCGTCGATCGTTTGGTTTCGTCGGTTTCCTCCATAATCCTGTTGTATTTTTCGAGAGAAAATTTAGCATCAATGGGTACGACTTTGTCATTAAAAAAAATAGCGGCGTCAACGATGTTTCCATTTGGAAATTTATACTGCATCTTGTATTGAGATGGCTCGAAGACATTGGCAAGTAAAGACTCGAGAAAATACTCACCGAGGATGCCACGCTGTTTCGGGTTTTTTAGGATGTTTTCCAGACTCTTCATCTGATCGGCAAAGCTAACTATTTGTTTGTTTGTCTCCCCCAGCTCAGTCATTTTGCGGGTCACATCCTTGATAATCTGCGAGCTCTGGGCAAACTGACCTTGGATCGCCTCGTGAGATTTGGCTAAATTTTGACTGACGCGATCATCGATCCGATCGAGCTTGTTTTGTGTATCAATGCGGACTTTTTCCAGTAGATCGAGAAGTAATTTTTCACTACCTGACTCGGTCGGTTTTTGATTTTTGGTAAATACAAAAATAAGGTAAATCAATGCGATCAATACCAATGCAAGTAAAACTGATGTTGTGGTCATATTCCTCCTGGAGGCTGTTATCCTGAGTGTTAACGAAGGATATCTCTAGATTCCTCGGCTGTGCCTCAGAATGGCATTAAAATCTTATTTAACATAACCATTATATCAGATATTTTCATCCGAACAAATCCCAAACAAGGGATTGACAAAAAGTATATTTAAGCGTAAAATTTCTCCCTGTGTGGTCAAAGGTACTCTGTTTGGCGCCTTAGTGGCAATAATTTTTTGTTGCCAGCAAGGCGCTAAGCCAAAGGAGTGAAAATCGACATGACACACGTGATTGGTTCAGTTACTGTGACTGAATTACTTCCGAAAGGAGGTTTGGCTGGGCTCGAGGTGAGTGGCGTCTTCTTGGTACGTTCTCCTGGTCCGGTCATCAACCAAGCGCTCGCGATCATGAATGATCGCGGACTGAGACTGTTGGACGATCATGAGTTGGCGTCTCAAATTCGACGACGACTCGGGATCGACAGTAGCGACAGCAGAGTCATCTTCGCTGTGGAGGAGACAGCCAATGCTGTCGCTGCCTGAAGAGCACCATCTGTACCGGCCGACCAAGGCCGATGGAACCAGAGCCCCGTGATTGCCGTCAGGCAGTCCGGGGCTCGACTTGTTTCTAGTACAATATTTTTTCTAATCCACTATTCTGTCCTCTGCTATTCTACTAATCTACCATTCTGCTAATCTGCTATTCTCAGGCTTTGCTCTCTGGACAGATCTCATTATATGGGCAGAGTTTGCATTGATGAGGGTCTGGCTTGGCCGTCATATCGTTTTTACGAATACCGGTTGCGACGTCAAAGATCATCTGCTTTGTCTCCTCAAGTTCTCGCATATTAAAAGTTTTCGATCCGACGAGACCAGACTCGATAAATATTAAAGTTGTCCTTGGGATGACCTTATACCTCTCCCACCATGCCAGGGCGTAAATCATCATCTGAGTTGATTTCTTGATCCTGGTGTCAGCGTCCTTTTGTGTCGTGACATTGGAGGTCTTGAAGTCGAGAATCTCAGCAGTTTTGTCCCTGCCAGCGATCAGGTCATAGCGGCCGTTGATTTTGACCTTGTTCTCGGCAAACTCAAACGGCGTCTCGACGCCTGTCGGAATAGTCGGATTTTTCTCGTCGTCGTTGTAGAAACGCGTCAGTGTCTCGATCCCCTGCTTGTGACGACGATTTTCGTGTTCGGCTGTGATGAAGCCAACGTTGCGAAAAGCAATGTCAAATTGCGACAAGAGCTCATCGATAGCCAGTGGTTCACCCTTTAATTTCTTGGAAAAGTAATAGTCGAGGGCAGTGTGAACGGCTGTCCCGTACATCAGGTAGTGATTTTCCAGTAGCGGGATCTTGACGATGTGGGCAAAATAAAACTTCTTTGGGCAGGTAAAGTAATCATCAATCATCGCTCGGGACAATCTGATTATTTCCTTGTCAAACTTGGCTGGCAATTTTTGATGTTTAATCTCTATCTTTTTAAACCGTTCAATCTTTTCTCTTGGTGAGAGCTTCTTTTTGAGTTTGCCTGGATTTATCTCGTCGAGCAGCTCCATGACAAATGGTGATAATTTCTTGGCCCTCTTGCCGCCGTAGTCTTCCCCTGCTGTCAGAAACAGATATTCCTTGGCTCTGGTCGCAGCGACATAAAAAAGTCGGCGCTCTTCTTCGAGGTGAAAATCACCTTCCGGCAAACTCTCCTTGATCAGCTCCGGTGGCAATGGTAGCGGATCGCGACGTTTGCGACCGGGGAAACGGTCAGCAACGCAATTGACGATAAAAACTACCGGAAACTCTAGGCCTTTGGAGGCATGTGCGGTAAGGATATTGACGGCATCAATATCACGGTCAAGGTCAGCCGAAGCAGTGTCATCTCCTACCTCTAAAATTAACTCTAAGCTATTTAGAAATGCCAGTACTCCTCGCTCTTGACTGGAGTGATTGAACTGAGTGATGCGGTCAAAAAATTTAGCAATGTTAAAAATCTTGAGCTCATTTTCGACAGAGCTGTCTTCGGTCAAACTCTTCAAATACTTTTTTTCTTTGAGATAAGCATAGAGAGTCTCGCCGACAGGATCGTTTTTCAACTGACGGTATTTTACGATATCAGTAAAAATCTCTTCGAGACCTGATGATTCCTCGTTCGTCTCCAGAGAGATGAGAGAAAGGATCGGGCGATTTTGCCGCTTTGCATGGGTGTAGAATTCAGAGATTGTCTCATGCGAAATGTTGTAGAGCTCACTTGTCGCTAGTTGATACAGAGCCAGTGAGTCATCAGCATAAGCCAGACAGCGCAGAAAAGCAATTAACATTTTAATTTCTGGCTGGTCAAACAAACTAGATGCCCCACTGAATATGTGCGGCACACCGGCAATATTAAGCGCTTGCAAGAAAGGCTCGGCTTGTGAATTTGCTCGGACAAGAATAGCGAAATCATTTAACTTATATTTTTTCTCTTTTTTAAGTTCTGTAATTTTTCCGACGACCTGATCTGCTTCAGAGGAGAGGTTGTCGCAGAAAAAAAGTTCTGGAGCAGGACCGTGGCGATCGGAGATCAACTTCTTGTTAATATTGTTTTTGATTTCAAGTCGGTCAGGATTGTTGTTTTGTATGAGTTTGTATGAAGCATCCAAAATTTCCTTCGTCGAGCGATAGTTTTGGTTCAAGACGATCTGAGTTGCTTCTCTGTAAGCCTCTTTGAAATCGAGGATATTGGAGATAGAGGCACCGCGGAAACGGTAGATCGACTGGTCGTCGTCACCAACAACGGTGATGTTTTGGTTTTTGCTAGCGAGTAATTTGACGATCTCGTTTTGAGCGTAGTTAGTGTCCTGAAATTCATCAACTAGAATATAGCGAAAACGTTTTTGGCATTCTGTTAAAACTTTTTTGTTATCTTTTAACAGAGTGTAGGTATAATAAAGTTGGTCGCCAAAGTCGAGATTGCCAGCCTGGATCATCAGTTCTTGATAGCGCTCAAAAGCTTTGGCTAACTCCAAGGTTTTCTGTGCTTCTGCCTGACTATCTTCGTCACTTGCTTCTGATAATTGCTGATTTGCAAACTCAATATATTCTTCTGGGGTGATGAGCTCATCCTTGAGTCGAGAGAAATGTGAGAGCAGCGCCTGGATGTGAGAAAGTGGATTGGCAACTGGTCGGAAATAATCGAGATCAAAAGCATAGATGTTTTGTCGCAAAAATATAGCTTGCTCGACATCAGTCAAAACTTTAAAATTTGAGGGCAGGCCGAGGTCGATCGAAAAGTCTCGCAACAGTTGGTCGCCAAAAGCATGAAAGGTGGAGATCGTCATATCGGTGTAGCCGTATGGTACGAGCTGGTCGACTCGCTCCTCCATCTCGGCAGCAGCCTTCTCTGTGAACGTTAGTGCTAAAATTTCCGACGGATTGGCTAATTTTTGTTCGATTAGATAAGCAATTCGCCTGGTGATGACGGTCGTCTTACCGGTGCCGGCTCCAGCAATAATCAAAAGTGGGCCACCCCGGTGAGTGACAGCGGCGACCTGTTCGTCGTTTAGTCCATTTAAGATGTCTACAGTCTCTTCGAATTGAAATTTTGCTTGACTCATTGCCAACCAATTATAACTCATCGTCCTATAAAAACAAAAACTGCCTCCCCGAAGAGAGACAGTTTTGCTCTTTAGATGCCGACCCGATAAAAATTATAGAGTCGGCACTTTAAAGAGCTTTGATGTGCTAATATCGCTACCAGCAACGATCAACACCTATATAATAGCATATTTATTTCTTTCTGTCAATAGCATTGCTTAATTTGGTCTCTAGCTCCTCTTCGGTGCGGAGGCCGACCATTTTTTCGACTATTTTGCCTTTTTTAAATATTACAAATGTCGGCACGCTCATAATGTTGTATTTGACAGCTACTTCGCCGAGAGCGTCGATATCAACTTTGGCGATCTCGACTTCGTCAATCACAGGGAATTTATCTGCAAGATCTTCCAGGATTGGTTCCATCACCTGGCAAGGTCCGCACCAAGTGGCGAAAAAATCAACTAATACTGGTTTGTCACCATTTACTAATTTATCAAACCCATCTGCAGAATCGAGATGTTTTAGTTTGGACATATTTATTTCTCCATTTTTAATTATTGTACAATGTTTAAAGTATAACTTATATGGCAATCCACACGCAAACACTTGTCCCCTAATACCTAATACGTTATACGTTATACAACTTACTTATCCTTCGTCAATTTCTCTGCTTCTTTCTGGAATTTCGAGGCTGAGCCGAAACTTTTGTAGACGGAGAGGAAACGTAGATATGCCACCTCATCAGTTTCCTTAAGTTTCATAATCACAAAGTCCCCCAGCTTTTTGCTGGAGATAAACTTGGTTTTGAGACGAGTAATTTCGTGCTCGATACTATCAAGGAGGGACTCAATCTGTGCCGGACTAACCGGCCTTTTTTCTAGCGCTAAGTTGATCCCCTTGGTCAATTTTATTCGTGAATAGTCTTCACTATTGCCATTGCGCTTAATAACTTTGATGTGTGGTGACTCAATCCGCTCATATGTGGTGAAGCGATAATGGCAGCGCAAACATTCACGACGACGACGAATAGTCCGAGTATCATCTCGCGAATCGAGTACCTTGGTATCTGATTTTTTACATTCAGGGCAGTTCATGGTCGCAAAACTCCCAATTTCTAAGTTCTAATTCCTAATTTCTAATCAAATCCCAAAATCAAAATATTGAAATTCCTAACAAATTCAAAACCACTTTGTATTTTGATATTTGGAATTTACTTAGAATAATTAGATTAATTAGGTCAATTAGAAATTATTTAAGCTTTCTTCTGATAAATGCTGGAACTTCGAGTTCGTCCTCATCCTCATCGTCTTTCTTGGTTGGTTCCGGTTGGTCATCTCTGGTTAGCTCTGGCTCCGGCGAGAAGAATGATCGGTCTTGGCGGCGAAGTATCTGTGAGGAAGGAATGTCGCCGGCTTTGCTTTCGCTTGAGGAGAAAATTTTCTTTTGGGTTTTGAGTTGCTCAGATTCGAAGCCAGTGGCGATAACAGTGATCTTGACTTCACCTTGCATCGCTTCGTCAATAATAGCACCGAAGATAATATTGGCATCAGGATCAGCAGCCTCCGTAATTGCTTTAGCAGCTTCGTCGATCTCATACATACCGAGATCTGGGCCACCGGTGATATTGAAGAGTATACCTTTAGCGCCATCGATTGAAAGTTCAAGTAGTGGTGAATCGATTGCTGCTCTAGCTGCTTCAATTGCGCGATTATCACCAGTACCATGGCCAATACCCATAAGTGCACTACCAGCGTCAAGCATGATCGCTTTGACATCAGCAAAGTCAACGTTGATCAATCCATGATAAATAATAAGATCAGCAATACCCTGGACACCTTGTCGCAAGACATCATCGACAATACCGAAGGCATCGAAAAGTGAAGTCTTCTTATCAATAACTTGAAGCAGGCGATCGTTTGGAATGGTAATTAGGGTGTCGACGCGTTCTTTCATCTCCGCAATCCCCTGCTCCGCGATCTTTTTGCGGCGAACTCCTTCAAATGAGAAAGGTTTTGTGACAACACCGACGGTCAGAGCACCAAGCTCTTTGGCGATGTCAGTGACAAACGGAGCGGCACCGGTGCCAGTACCACCACCCATACCACAAGTGACGAAAACCATATCAGCACCTTTAAGTGCCTCGTAAACTTCCTCTTTGTTTTCCTCTATAGATTTTCGGCCAATCTCCGGATCAGCTCCAGAGCCAAGACCGCGAGTGGTTTCTTTACCGATCTGGATCTTAATAGGGGCCTCATTAAATGCCAAGGCCTGCGAATCAGTATTGACAGCGATAAACTCAATGCCGCGAAGCTTAGAGTTTATCATGCGCGTTACCGCGCTCCCTCCAGAGCCGCCCACACCAACAACCTTGATGTTGGCAAAATTAGCGAGATCTGAATTCTTTTCGATCATGATTGGTCCTTGTTGGTATGAAATGTTAATACTTTTTAGGGCAGTATTTTTTTAAAGACAGACTTAAACTTCGTGACTACATTATTTAGTCCCGGGATGTCAAGGCCGATAGGATTACCCCCACCGGACTGGTGGTCTTTATCCCAAATCATCAAGCCTATGGTTGTAGAATATATTGGATCAGAGAGCTTGTCAATAAGGCCGCTGATTTCAGGGACTGGTTTGCCGATTTGAGCTGGCAAACGCATAACTTCTTTAGTTAAATCGACAATTCCCTCTATCTTAGCTCCGCCGCCGGTGATGATCACGCCGCCAGGCAATGAAGTGTTGCAGTTTGTTCTTGTCAGGTTGTCAGAAATTAAATTAAATATTTCATTTAATCGAGCCTCAATGATCTCAGCAATATAGCGAAGATTGACCTTTTCATCCTCTGACTTGTCAAGCTTAGAGAGATCAATCTCCTCTTTTTCGTCGATTTTATCTGGCAGTGCATAACCATATTTGAGCTTGATGGTTTCGGCTAGGTCAATATTTATGCGTAATCCAATAGCAATGTCGTTGGTTATGTGAGTAGAGCCAACTGGAACAACACCGCAAGTAATCAACTCACCCTCCTCAAATACAGCATACGAGGTGGTCGATGCACCAATATCAATGAGAATAACACCGATATCCATTTGTCGTCCGGAGAGCAAAACCTTAGCAGTACTAAGTGGTGAAAAGACAACGTCAGAGATATCAACGCCAGCTTGCTGGACAGAACGTGCCAGTGATTTTATGGAGTTAGATGAGGTCGAAATAATATTTGCAATTACTTCGAGACGAGTTCCGGTCATGCCTACGGGGTCCTTGACCAG
>Ga0172368_10002465_pt1 | contig 23536 bp, 26 predicted proteins | sample Lak11m_FD_114540 | JGI IMG/M metagenome (GOLD analysis project Ga0172368, IMG submission 114540) | Freshwater microbial communities from Kabuno Bay, South-Kivu, Congo - kab_022012_11m | ecosystem: Environmental > Aquatic > Freshwater > Lake | place: Democratic Republic of the Congo: South-Kivu...
TCAAGTTCCCGTATAAGAGTGAGCTTGAATTCACGCGTATAGCTTTTTCTTGATGTTTTTCCCATGTTTTCCCTCTCTGAGACACACCTTAACTAGTTGTCTACTTTGAGGGGCGCACTCCACCAGACCGCGGCGACTGGGCGACGCACGTTGGGAATTACAGGGGCAATTGGTCGCCATACATCCCGCGAAACCTCATTTTGCGCTACACGCAGCCCGGCGAGCTTGTGCTTGACCAGATGATGGGTTCAGGCACAACGCTTGTAGAATGCAAACTTCTTGGACGGCGCGGCGTGGGTGTGGACATAAACCCGGATGCGGTTATGGTGGCGCGAAACAGGCTGGACTTTTCTTATGCGCCGCTGGATGCTGATTATGTAGCGCCGGACATAAAAACGTATGTCGGAGATGCGCGCTCACTTGAGCTTATCGAGAGCGAGACCATTGACCTCGTCGCGACCCATCCTCCTTATGCCAGCATCATTCCCTATTGCCATGACCGTGAGGGCGATTTATCAAGCGTGCACAATATTTCCGAGTTCGCCGATGAGATGCGCAAAGTCGCTGTTGAATGTATGCGTGTTCTCAAGCCTGGAAAACACTGCGCCATCCTCATGGGTGATTCGCGGCGCAACAAGCACTTTATTCCCATAACTCCGCGGGTGCTGATGAGCTTCCTTGAGGCGGGTTTCATACTGCGCGAAGATATCATCAAGTTGCAGTGGAAGATGAAAAGCACACGGGAGAAGTGGTTCGGGAAGAAATATGATTTTTACCTGATAGGGCATGAACATCTCTATGTGTTCAGGAAACCGGATGCAGGGGAAAGGACGACGAAGTTCAGGGAAAGCATGATGTGGTGGAATCCTTTCAAGTCTGGAAATCCTTAAAGGGTAATTGAGCATAAAAGAAAAAATCAAGGTTTTGTAGATGGTGAATGGCATTATTAGAGTATCCGAACATGCGTTGAAAAGAATAGAAGAGCGAGAGATAGATATTGAACTTATTCAACAAGTCATAAAAGGTCCTCTTGAAATGATAGATGTCAAATTTGGGAGAAAAGCGGCTTATAGGGAACTCAATGATTATTATTTAGTCGTTATTTTTGAACAGCAGAAGGATGAAATAGTTGTAGTAACAGTATTAAAAGTAGATGACGTGAGATTGAATAGATATGGCTTCAATAGAATTTGACTCGGAAGTTAATGCGATGTATATTCGCTTTAAAAAAGGAAAAGTGGATAAATCTGAACCATTAGCAGACAATGTTATTGTTGATGTTGATAAAAATGGAAAAGCAATAGGCATTGAAATTTTACTTCCAAAGCAGGATCTAAGGGTTTCACAGTTGGTTTCCGAAGCTTTGAAAGTAGCAGCTTAAAAAAAAATCGTTAAACTTAGAAAATCTCGCAATTCGCCCCCTCCCCCTTCACCCCCGAAACCACCACCGTCTGGAGCTTCCCCGACCGTGGCGATTGGGCGCCGCACGTTGGGAATTACAGGGGCAATTGGTCGCCATACATCCTGCGCAACCTTATTTTGCGCTACACACAACTTGGCGAGCTCACAGCTTGTTTCAAAAGAAGATACCGATATCATCGCAACGGATGGCGGTGACCGCAGCGCTGTAAATTCAATGCAGGTAAACCAGCGCTGCTTGATGGCGTGCTTGTCCCATGGAAACGCAACCTTGCCGAAACCTGGAAGACAGCGCTTGAACTCCTGGCAGCCGACAGGGGCGCACTTGTGATAGAGCCGCAGTGACTTCTGGATTCAGGAATAAGGCCCTTGAATTACTTAAAGGACCTGATAAAAAGGTGAATTAAATGGAATTTAAAGAAATAAATATGGAAAGAGCGAGATATCTGCTAAATACCGACGAAATGTTAGAAGAGATGCTAAATATACATAATGATTAATCATATTTAATGATTAATATATAATAATTAGGTATATAAGCAAGATAAACTATTCAATCAATCCAGAGCGGGAGTTCATAAAGCTTGAAAGCTGGATAATAAAATTAACTTCCTCTGATGGTTCAAGAATAAAACAAAATAATAGAGACAATGTATATGGTTAAGAAAAGTGAAGAAACAAAAAATGTCAACGAAGAAAATAAGGATAATGTCAGGACTTGCATAGACAGTTACACCGCAGTCTCAAAAATGTGGGAAGATTCCTGCTTAAAGTTATATAAACCATGGTTCGAATCCACAGAAGCGCTTTTCGGGAAGGCATTTGAACTTTCAAAAGATGCAACACCTGAAACATACAAGGAATTTTATAGTGAATGGCTCAAAACCTCCCAGAACAGCTTCGGTGAATTTTATCAAATCCCGACTCTTGAATCAAATAAGGAAACATTTGAGAAACTTCTGGTCAGTGCAGAGGAATCGAAAAAGGTCTACGGTTCATGGATGGCTGAATTAGAAGGAAATTCAAAGGCGACCCGCGAAGTTCTCAAGGGCGAAGCAGATCCGGCAAAATATAAAGAAGTCTATGATATGTGGATCAACTCCTATGGAAAAATGCTAAACGAGCTTCTTACACTGCCATTGAGGCAAAATATGAAAGAGATATTCCAGAACACCACAGGCACACCGGATATATATTCTGAGGCTTTTGAGCAGATATCAAAAATATGGACAGATTCATACACAAAACTGTACTTGCCATATACAGAGTCTATGCTGAAACTGTCTTTGAAATCAGCCCAGCTCTCCCAGGGGAATGGGACCCCGGAAGCCTATAAGGAATTTCATACCTTATGGCTGAATACATATAGTGACATCAATGGAAAGTTGTTAGATACCCAATCCATGAGGCCTTCAAAAGAAGTATTAGAGTATTTCCTTCATAGCGAGAACGGCAATCTGAACCTTTACAAATCATGGATTGATATCCTTGGACAAATGTCGCAAAAGGCGCAGGGATTATCAAAGCAGGGCGCTGATCCTCAGGCTTGTAAAGAACTATATAATCTCTGGGGAAAAATGTACGGGAAGGCTTTTGATAACTTCTTTGATAACACACCAGCATTCAGTCCTTTTAAGGAGATCATGGAGCCAGTGAAGAATGCAGCAAAGATATATGCAGATACATTTACCAGTCTATCCGATGCCTGGATGAAATCGTATCCATGCTCCACAATTGCAGTTTAAGGTTGGAAAAATCCAATCTTAAAATTTCAAATTTTAACATTAAGATCAAATAATACATGGATCCATTAGTACATATTACAGTATCAATTATAATGATTATCACAATAGAATAACTATATATATCATTGGGGTAGAATATATAATCCTAAATCTCGTAGATGCTTAATGCCGGGCAGTGGGAAAAATGAAGATAACAAAACTGCATATTTAAACGAGTTATAACTAAATAAATAAGGTAAGGAAATTAGCATGGTAAAAAAAGAAGAAAATAGAACAGAAATTAAAGGAGATGCAATTTTGAATTCCTGGGCTGAAAACTATACCGGTATTTCAAAACTGTGGGGGGAGTCCTACTTAAACCTATACAAGCCCTGGTTAGGACCTAAAAGAGAGCTGTTTGAGAAAGTTGTTGAACTCTCAAAAGAACCCACGCCACAGAAATATCAGGAATTTTATGAAGAATGGATGAAAACCTATCAGAATACATTTATCAATTTTTATCAAATCCATACAGTTGAATCAAGTAAAAAAATATTAGAAAAACTTCTTGCAAGCTCAGAAGACTCAAATAAGATCTACAAGGCGTGGATAGCTGATTTGGAGAAAAATTCCAGGGCAGCCCACGATCTGCTAGAAGGAAAACCAGATCCTGCAAAATATAAAGAAGCCTATGATATGTGGTTAAAGTCGTATGGAAAAGTTTTCGATGATCTTCTTACATTGCCATTCAGGCAAAATATAAAAGAGATATTTGAAAAATTCACAGGTTCCCCGGATATCTATTCAAATACCTTTGAGCAGATATTAAAAATATGGGACGATTCATATGCGAAGCTGTACACATCCTGGATAAACTCGATGATGAAGCTTTCTGCGAAATCGTTGGAAATTTCCAGAGGAAATTCCAGCCCGGAAGTTTATAAAGAATTTTATACCTTGTGGCAGAATACATATCAAGAGACCTATGGAAAAATGTTTGATAGCAAGTCCATGCGGACTTCAAAAGAAACATTTGAAAATTTCGTGAAAAACACCAGCGTTGATATGAGTCTTTTCAAGGCCTGGATAGCCACCCTTGAAAAACTGTCACATAAGATCAAGGAACTATCAGAACAAAATGCTGATCCGGAGACTTATAAGGAATTTTATAATCTCTGGGCAAAAACATATGAAAAGGCTTTTGAAAACTTTTTTGAGCATACCCCCACAGCAGGCCCGTTCAAAGAGGTTTTTGAACCGGTAAAGAATGCAGCAAAGATATATGCGGACACATTTATCAGTGTATCCAAAATCTGGATGAAATAAATATAACAGTTGCCTGTATAGGCGATTTATGACAAACTAAATAATAGGAGATAATTATGGCAAAGAAAACAGAAGAGAGAAAAGAAGCTAAAGAAGATGTAATTTTTAAAAACTGCGCTGACAGTCATGCAGCATTTTCAAAACTGTGGGAAGATTCCTACTTAAAGTTATACAAACCCTGGATTGAATCGACGGGCGAGATGTTTGATAAGACAGCAAGTCTCTCAAAAGAAGCGACGCCGCAGAAATACAAAGAATTCTATAATGAATGGCTCAAAACATACCAGAATTCATTTGGAAAATTTTATCCGATACCAACACCAAAATCAAATAAAGAGACACTTGAAAAATTCCTATCAAGCGCAGAAAAATACAATAAACTCTACAGTTCATGGATCGAAGAATTGGAAGGTAATTCACAAAAGACTAAAGAAATACTTTCAGGTAAACCCGATCCTGCAAAATATAAAGAATGCCATGATATGTGGATCAAGTCTTATGAAAAAATATTCGATGAGCTAACAGAGTTGCCCCTGGAAAGCACAAAAGAGATTTTTGGAAATAATATGGAAATACCGGATATCTTTTCAGGGAGCTTTTTGCAGATGTCAAAACTATTTAAGAAATCATATGCACAGCTTTGCAGGCCATTGAACCAATCAATGATGACACTTTCGGATAAAATGGCAGAAATTTCCAGTGGAAATGCCAGCCCTGAAGCATATAAAGAATTTTATAACATATGGGTGGATACATATAAAGAAACCTATGGTAAATATGCAAAATCTGTGGAGCCAAACGGTGAAATGTTCGAGAATTTTGAACAAAGCTTAACCATTTACCTGGGCATGTACAAGTCCTGGATAGCAGCGCTTGAAAAAATGTCCGAAAAGGCTAAGGAGCTTTCGACACAAACTTCTGATCCGCAGGCTTTTAAAGAGTTCAGTAATCTATGGGTAAATATGTATGAAACAGCTTTTGATAACTTTTTCGAGGACATCCCCACAGTCAGCGGACCTATGAAAGAGGTCATGGAACCAGTGAAGATCATGGCTAAAATGTACGTAGACACTTTTATCAAGATGTCAAATATGTGTTTGAAATCAGCTTCGGGTTCAGCTTCGGCTTATCCAGGAAAGAATAAAAGATGAATACTCAAGATAATATTAAAGGTAAAAGTATGGAAAAATCCAATTTAGAATCCACACAGGAATTTTATGATCAGTGGGTAAATATGTACAAAGCCACAATGGGCAAACTCGTAGAGATGCCTGCTGTGGGTCCGTCACGCGAGAAATCTGAAAAAATGATGAAAGGTGTCTCTACATTTGTTAACCTATTTTCAGCCGGAATGGATACCAGTTCTAATATGCAGAATGTATTCATGGAAGCAATGCAAAAAGTGCAGGAAAAGATCGGTACAGATATGGATGGGGAGATCAGTCCTGAAAAATACAAGGAATTTTACGATATCTGGATCCAGACATACAGCGAGACATTCAAGGACTATGCAAGATCAGGTCATTTTGTGTCTGACTTAGGGAAATTAAATGCGAATTTAATGGATTTTCAAAAATACAACCGGGAAATGCTTGAAGAGAATTACCTGAAACCCATGAATATGCCCACGAAGACGGAAATTGACGAGATAAATAAAGAGTTGTATACTCTTAAAAAAACAGTGAAAGAACTGACCAGCCAGATCAAAGATCTGAAAGAAAATAAATAGGGTTTGCATGGAGATGACATGAACGAACTTACATTAAATAAAAATTGTGATAAATTCAAGCAGGGGATGGAAATTCTAATGAAACCTCCCGATTTTTCGGTGGGGACAACGTCATCCGAGATCATTTTTATCGAAGATAAGATGAAACTTATCCATTATATTCCGGCAGTTGCAAAAACACATGCAGTTCCAATACTCATAGTATATGCGCTTGTGAACCGGTATTATATTCTGGATCTGCAGCCTGATAAAAGTGTGATAAAGAAGCTTTTGGGAGAAGGTTTTGATGTTTATGTCATTGACTGGGGATATCCGTCAGGTCCGGACAGGTACCTCACACTTGATGATTATGTGAACGGTTATTTACATAATTCTGTGGAAAAGATCAAGGACATTTGCGGATTGGATAAGATAACCTTGCTTGGAGTATGCCAGGGCGGGACTTTTTCTATCATGTATTCGGCATTACATCCTGAAAATGTACAAAACCTGGTTACCCTGGTATCTCCTGTAAACTTCGATAGTAATAAAGGAATTCTTAACCTGTGGGCAAAGGGCTTGGACGTTGACAAGATCGTGGATTATTACGGGATAGTGCCTGGAGATTTCCTGAATTCAGCGTTCTTGCTCCTTGATCCATTCAGGCTTATGATCGACAAGTATGTAGGAATGTTTGACCGGATCGAATGCAATCCGGATGATCCGGAAAGCTCAATTCGAAATGAAGATTATATTACGAATTTCCTCAGGATGGAGAAATGGATATTTGACAGTCCTGACCAGGCCGGCGAAACCTTCAGGCAGTTCATGAAAGACTGCTACCAGAAGAACCTTCTTATTAAAAATGAGATGGAGCTCAATGGTAAAAAGATCAATTTAAAAAATATTACAATGCCTGTGCTTAATGTAATGGCAGAATTCGACCACCTCGTTCCTAACGATGCAAGTATACCATTGGCAGATGCAATATCCAGTTCGGATAAAGATACTCTGGTCTTCCCGACCGGCCATATTGGAATATTTGTGGGCTCAAAATCCCAGAAAGAGGTCTGTCCCAGGATTGCAGTGTGGCTGAAGCCAAGGTCTGTTCTTAATGGAAATGGAGACGAAAATACTATATCATTAAAGCAAGAAGTGCCAGAATTGGCCTCAGAAAATATTGTACCAGTAAAAGAAGAACGGTCTGAATTGGCCAGAGAAAAGAAGTTTGAACAAAAAATAACTAAACGAAAATCGAGGGTGAACAAGAAATGAAACTTGAAAATAAGATTGCAATTATTACAGGAGCAGGAAGCGGTATTGGCAGGGAAGCCGCACTTCTGTTCGCAAAAGAAGGAGCTAAAGTCGTTGTAGCAGACGTAAATGAGAAGGGCGGTGAGGAAACCGTAGCCTCGATCAAGAATAATGGCGGTGAGAGCTTCTTTTTTAAATTGGATGTAACCAACAGGGAACAATCAAAAAACATGGTAAAAACCACCATGGAAAAATATGGCCGGATCGATGTGCTAATAAATAACGCAGGCATCAATCAGGATGCTCTTGTTGCAAAAATGACAGAAGAACAGTGGGACAGGGTCATTGATATAAACCTCAAAGGGGTTTTTAACTGCACACAGGCAGTAGTTGAAGTCATGATGAACCAGGGAAAAGGTGCTATCATCAATACCTCTTCTATTGTAGGTGTAAATGGCAATGTCGGGCAGGTCAACTATTCAGCAACTAAAGCCGGTCTTATCGGTATGACAAAGACCCTGGCAAAGGAATTAGGGAGAAAAGGTATCCGTGTTAATGCAGTAGCACCCGGATTCATAGCGACTCCTATGACAGCAGGCGTGCCGGATAAAATCCTTGAAATGATGAAAGAAAAGACTCCTTTAAAAAGACTTGGTGAACCAAAGGATATTGCTAATGCATATTTGTATCTTGCTTCAGACGAGGCGAACTTTGTAAACGGAGCAGTTCTTGCCGTGGACGGCGGATTGGTTATATAAATACCAAATAATTAATAGTTGGATTATATAAAAGGTGAACAAATGAATAATGTAGTTATTGTATCGGCAACAAGAACAGCAGTCGGGAAATTCGGGGGAAGCCTGAAGGATTTCAATCCCGGACAACTTGGCGCAATTGTATTGAAAGATGCCCTTAAAAAGGCAAATATCGAACCAGGCAAAGTTGAAGAAGTCATACTGGGAAATGTCCTTTCTGCAGGTCATGGACAGAATGTAGCCAGGCAGGCTGCGATCGCCGCAGGAATTCCAAACGAAGTGCCATCTTATGGTGTGAATAAAGTATGCGGCTCAGGTTTGAAGTCGGTTGTACTTGGGGCTCAATCGATCATGCTGGGTGACGCAGATATTGTCCTTGCTGGCGGCGTTGAATCTATGTCAATGACCCCATATGCTTTGAAGAAAAACCGCTGGGGAGCGAAGATGGGAAATGATGAAGTTGTGGATCTTATGATATATGATGGCCTGTGGGATATTTTTGGCAATTATCATATGGGTGTTACTGCAGAGAATGTAGCTGCAAAATTCGGTATCAGCCGTGAAGTCCAGGATGAGTTCTCAGCAAGAAGCCAGAACAGGGCTGAAGCAGCAATAAAAGCCGGGAAATTCAAGGATGAGATCGTCCCTGTGGCAATTCCACAACCAAAAGGCGAACCTGTTCTTTTTGATACTGATGAATTTCCAAGATTTGGCACGACAAAAGAAATACTTTCCAAACTGAAACCAGCATTTAAAAAAGACGGGACAGTAACTGCGGGTAATGCTTCAGGTATAAACGACGGGGCAGCAGCAGTTCTTTTAATGTCAGAACAAAAAGCAAAAGATTTAGGAATTACGCCTCTTGCTACCATTAAAAGCTATGCATCATGCGGGGTTCCTCCTGAAATAATGGGTATGGGACCTGTTAGCGCATCAAGAAATGCCGTAAAACGTGCTGGAATAACCTTTGACAAGCTTGATCTGGTAGAACTCAATGAAGCATTTGCATCACAAAGCGTGGCAGCTACAAAGGAACTTGGCTTAGCATCTGAAAAGGTAAATGTTAACGGTGGCGCGATAGCTCTGGGGCACCCCATTGGGGCAAGCGGCGCAAGGATATTGGTCACACTTCTGCATGAATTGAATAAGAGAAAAGGCACATACGGACTTTGTTCACTTTGCATCGGTGGGGGACAGGGGATTGCTATGGTCGTAAAAAGGTAATATTATGATACCAAAAGAAAGTCTTGATGGCAAAGTCGCCCTGGTCACCGGAGGTTCAAGAGGTATAGGTCAGGCGATCGCTTTGCGATTGGCAAAAAATGGCGCAGATGTAGCCATAAATTACCAGAAAACAAAGGAAGATGCCCAGAAGGTATCAAAGATCATAGATCAGATGGGGATGGCAGATGAATTTGATAAATTATCCATAATGATAGACCAGATGGAGACAAAGGAGCATGCAAAGGAAGTATCAGTAAAGATCGATTCCATGGGTAAGCATTCCTGCATAGTCCAGGCTAATGTCAATGACTTTGAGCAGGTGAGCAGGATGCGGGATGAGGTTGTCAATAAGCTGGGTAAGATCGATATACTGGTAAATAACGCCGGAATAGTCCGGGATAAATCATTTGTAAAAATGACACCCCAGATGTGGTCAGAGGTGTTATCCGTAAACCTGGATGGCGCTTTTTACTGCACAAAAGTTGTTATAGAAGGCATGCTGGAGAGGAAGTACGGCCGGATCGTAAATATATCATCGGTGACCGGCAGGATGGGTAATCGCGGGCAGGCAAACTATGCAGCCTCAAAAGCAGGAATGATAGGACTCACACAAACTCTGGCCAAAGAATTTGCGGGCAAAGGAATTACAGTAAATGCAGTCGCACCTGGATTCATTGAAACTGATATGGTAAAATCCATTCCCAAAGAAATATTGGATAAGATCATTGCCCAGGTACCACTTGGAAGACTTGGAAAGCCATCAGAGGTGGCAGCTGCGGTTTCATATCTGGTCTCAGAAGATGCAAGTTATATTACCGGCCAGGTCATCGACATAAATGGTGGACTTTATATATAACTGTTGAATTAAGATGGCGTGGAAATGTTAGTAATTACATGTGTTAAACAGGTACCTGATACTACGCAGGTAAGAGTTGACCCGTTTACTGGAACTTTGATCCGTGAGGGTGTTCCTTTCATTATTAATCCGTATGATACCCACGCATTAGAAGAAGGCTTAAGGCTAAAAGAAAAATATGGCTTTCGCGTAGCTGTTATTTCAATGGGGCCGCCAAATACAGAGGTTACGTTGAAAAAAGCCATAGCCCTTGGAGCAGATGAGGCTGTACTTCTAAGTGACCGCGCTTTTGGCGGAGCTGACACCCTGGCAACCAGTCAGGTACTATCTGAAGCCATAAGGAAGCTAGGTTCGAAGGAAGAAGTGGCTATCGTTTTTTGCGGCAGGCAGACCATTGATGGCGACACGGCTCAGGTTGGCCCCGGTATTGCCACTCGCCTTGGATATTCGCAATTGACACTCGTTGACCGCATTGAAAGTGTTGACCTTAAATCAAAAAAAATAAGGGTCAGGCGCAGGCTGGAAGGAAGGCATGAGATAGTTGAAGCGAAACTGCCTGCAATGATCGCGGTCGTGAAAGAGATAAACAGCCTTCGATATCCGACAGTTCCCATGCGTTTAATGGCAGAGGATTCAAAACCGACTGTGTGGGATAACAAAATAATGGGATTAAATGAAAATACGATCGGACTAAAAGGTTCTGCCACACAGGTGCGAAAAATATTTTCACCCCAAAGAGCCAGCGGGGAAATAATCGGTGATGGTATCAAGGATCCAAAAGAAGCTTCACGGTTATTGATTGATAAGCTTATGGAAAAGAGGGTATTGTGTATATGAATATTTATCAGACGAGAGATCACTATATACAATATTAATCTCCGCTTTGTGATATTTGCGCCCTTTGCGATGGTATTTTACAACTTAAACCGCGAAGTCAGCCATGAACCGTGGTTCATTGGATAATAATTGAAAAAAACAAAATGAACATTAACAACGGACTCGAAATGAACTCAAAACTATTGGAGTTCGTATTAGTTCGAACAAAGTTCGTCTAGTTCGGTGTTGATTTTCAATAAATCTCGCAGATGAATAGCTGAATTAATAGAGGCACAAACGAATGGAAGAAAAGAACAAAGTAAAGAAACCCCGCGGCGTAGCTCATCTTATTCCTGGAAAATGCATAGCTTGCGGGGCCCGCTGCCAGAACGACTGCCCCGAAGATGCCATCGAGATGAATGAAAAGGGCGAGCCGATCATAAATACGGCAAAGTGTATTGGCTGTCGAAGGTGCGTCAAGATATGTCCCGCGCAGGCACTGGAGATGTATTTCACACCAGAAGAGCAAAAGATCCTTGCCGGAATGACTGAAAAAGTTCCAGAAGTGGTCGCGGCTGTGGAACCAGGAATAAAAGAATACAGGGGTGTCTGGATATTTATTGAGCATACCGAAGGTAAACCTGCAACTGTTTCATGGGAACTGCTGGGTGAAGGCGCAAAGCTTGCAAAAATACTGGGTGTCGAGTTATGTTCGATTGTCATTGGCGAAAAAGTGGAACACCTTTGCCAGGAGTCATTCACTTATGGTGCTTCAAAGGTTTATCTTATCGATGCTGCCGTATTTCATCATTATCGAACCGAGACTTTTTTCCGGGCAATATGTTACTTAGTTGAAAAGTACAAACCTGAGATTTTATTAATGGGCGCCACTGGTATGGGAAGAGATCTTGCGGGCGCCGTGGCAACAAAGCTCAAAACAGGACTGACCGCGGATTGTACCGGGCTTGACATAGACGAAAAAGGTTTCCTGCTCCAGACTCGTCCCGCGTTTGGCGGTAATATCATGGCTACTATTTTGACCGAGAAGACAAGACCGCAGATGTCAACGGTCAGGCCGCATGTGATGGCTCTTGCAAAAAGGGACGCATCACACACTGGCGCCATAGTCCGTGAATCCTTGGAAATAAAAGAAGAAGACCTCTCTACAAGGGTTATTGAGGTAATAGAAGATGCAACAGGAGCGGAAAGCATAGACCTTGCAGGCGCTGAGATAATTGTCTCAGGGGGCAGGGGTATGTGCGGCAGTGAGAATTTCACACTACTTCAGGAACTGGCTGACGAATTGGGCGGTGTGGTAGGTTGCTCGCGCGCTGCAGTAGAAGCCGGATGGATGCCGCCGGAACGCCAGGTCGGCCAGACCGGAAAGACAGTCAGACCAAAAATATATATCGCTTGCGGCATCAGCGGCGCTATCCAGCACCTTGTTGGCATGCAAAGTTCGGATCTCATTATTGCCATAAACCAGGACAGGAAAGCGCCTATTTTTAAAGTTGCCACTTATGGCATAGTGGGCGATGTTTTCCAGGTAGTTCCGGCCATGATCGATCAGATCAGGGAGTTGAAGTCCAAAAAAGGTTCATCATCAAATAATAGTTTACACAGGAAGGAGTGATTTATGTTTATTTATATCAGCACTATAATTTTTACAGCCGCTATACTGCTTTTTTGCTGGAGTTGTTACAAGCGTTTTCGTCTTCTGATGCTTGGAAAAAGCGAGAATCGTTTTAACGATGTGGGCAGGCGTATATGGGGTGTAATTTATTATGCATTTGGGCAGCGCTGTACTGTTTCCCATGGATACCGTTTTGGCTGGAACCATCTTGTTCTTTTCTGGTCATTTATGATATTATTGATAGCCAATACAGAATTCCTGCTTGAGGGACTGTTCCCGGATTATATTAGCTTCTCTGTGTTACCAGTTAGCCTTTATCCCTTAATTGAAATCGCATCAGTTCTTGCCCTCCTGGCTGTTTGCTTTGCGATGCTTCGCCGCCTTGCTTTCCCGCCTTCCTACATGGAAGCAAGAAGCAGGGACGCTTTTATTATTCTTGGTCTTATTGCATTGCTTATGGTGGCATTTTTCGGCCTGCACGCAAGTGAGATCGCAAAGGGTGAAATAGCGGCATCTTATATGCCAGTGTCAAAATTTGTAGCTTCCACTTTTTTCGTGCAGGTTCAACCTGAAAAATTGAATGATCTTATTGATGCTTTCTGGTGGCTTCATGCCTTAGTGTTGCTGGTCTTTTTGAATTACCTTCCTTACAGCAAACACATGCATATCCTGACAGGCATTCCCAATGTCTTTTTCAAAAGCCTTACGAAGGTCAATACCCAGCCCAGGGAAGAGTTCAAAAAGGGCAATGTTTTCGGCGTGGGGCAAATTAACCTGTTTACCTGGAAGGATCTAATTGACTCATACTCCTGTACTGAGTGCGGGCGCTGCTCTGATAATTGTCCTGCCACCAATACAGGCAAAACGCTTAACCCGCGTCTTGTTATTCATGATATTAAAACCAATTTATTGAAAAATGGTCCGCTCATCGAAAAAAATAAGGCGCCTGTAATGCCATTGATCGGTGCAGGTAAGGAAGGCAGCGTGTCACATGAAGTTCTCTGGGCATGTACTACCTGCGGCGCGTGTATGGAAGTCTGTCCCGTTTCGATCGAACATGTACCAAAGATCGTTGACATGCGCCGGAATCTTGTTGAGATGAACGCAAAAATGCCTGATGAATTGCTGCCTTTCTTTGAAAGCATGGAACAGCGCAGTAATCCCTGGGGCATTGTGCCTGCAGACCGCATTAAATGGGCTGCGGATATCAATGTCAAGCCGTTTGAGGCTGGAAAGACCGAATACCTGTTTTACGTCGGATGTTTCGGCGCATTTGACGCCAGAAGCAGGCGGGTATCTCTTGCTATTTCAAGGATACTGGATGCAAGCGGTTTATCGTGGGGAATTCTGGGAAAAGATGAGCTGTGCTGCGGTGATAGCATGCGACGGCTTGGGAATGAATTCGTTTTTGACAGGATGACTAAAGACAATATCAAAATATTTACCGATAAAGGAATAAAAAAGATCATTACACAATGCCCTCATTGCTACAATACCCTGAAAAATGATTATCGCCAGTATGGCATGGAACTTGAAGTCATTCACCATACTGAGTTGATCAATAACCTGATAAAATCCGCAAAGTTGACATTGAATCTGAATGAGGCTGACCTTGGAAATGTCGTGTTCCATGATTCCTGCTACCTGGGACGCTATAATGGAATTTATAACGCCCCGCGTGAAGTTATTGCCTCGGTTACAGGCCGCGCGCCTACAGAGATGGAACGCCGCCTTGAAAAATCGTTTTGCTGCGGCGCTGGCGGCGGGAGAATGTGGATGGAGGAAAGCGAAGGCACGCGCATAAATGCGGCGCGCGTCGAGGAAGCTTTGAAGAAAAATCCGCGGACGGTTTGCGTTTGCTGTCCTTACTGCCTTACCATGTTCGAGGACGGGTTAAAAAGCATAAAAGTTGATGATAAGGTGAAGGTGCTGGATGTGGCTGAGATAGTGAGCAGGGGATTGAAATAGCCATGGTACTTGCAGTGCACCGTTTGCGGTGAGCAGTCCACATCTTTTAGCGAGGTAGAAATAGAACCATTTACCACAAATTCTATGCAGTTAAAGGTTAAATAATTGTAAATCAAGTAAGGATTATGACCACAACTATAGAACAAACCCGAAAATATGATTATTCCGATGTCATGATATGGCTTGGTATCATGATAATGGTGTTATGGGTTATTGGCAAAATATCGGGATTGATATGATACCGCCCGAATGGGTAACTACAATACCTTTGCTATGTTGAGTATTGTTCGTATTAAACTTTTAAATGAAATCTCTAAAAAAGGTGCCTGATGCGTCTTGACTCCCATCTAGTAGAAATCGGTAACCTTGGTTCCCGCGGCAGGGCTAAAAGGGCAATAATAGATGGGCATGTCAGGGTTAATGACAAAGTCATAACAAAACCATCTTTTGATGTGGGCTATTCAGATAATATTGAAATATCTTCAGGGCTGGATAGACCCGCAGGATACTGGAAACTCAAAGATATACAGGAGAAAACGAATCTCATTAAAAATGGCGACCATGTTCTTGACATTGGCTCAAGCGCTGGCGGTTTCCTGTTATTGGCCTGTGAGATCGCTTCACAAGTGCATGGGATCGAGTTCAGCAATGAGTTCAGGCCGGAACTTGAAAAGATCGCACATGAAAAGCAAAATATCACGGTTGAGTTCGCAGATGTGTTCACAATCGCATCTCTTAATGAAATATATGATGTCTTGCTTCTTGATATTACAGTGAGCCCTTTATCTTCCATAAAAGCGCTTGAGAATGTGTTTCCCTCTTTAAAAAAGGGTGGGAGATTACTTCAGGTTTTGAAATTACCGAAAGGCAGCGAAAAAGAGCCAATTCTTGCAAAGCTGACCTCAATGGGATTTGAGATCCAGCAAGTGATCGAAGCTGAAAAACAGGAAGCATATGTCATAGCGAGGAAAATAAAATGAGTGAGTTCGATTTTGACCTGGACGGTATAATAGACACTATCAAGTCAAAAAATTATAAGACTATCGGGCTCCAGTTTCCCGAAGGTTTTAAAAGAAAGGCAGTTAACATTGCAAAGGAGCTCGAAAATAAGACTGGCGCAGGCATTATCATATCAGGTAATCCCTGTTTTGGAGCCTGCGATATCGATACGGCACTTGCTGGTAAAGTCGATATCATGTTCCATTTCGGGCATTCAAAGATGGGCAAATTTAATAATGTTGTTTTTATTGAAGCGCGATCCAATGTTGATGTCCTTCCATGTATAAAAATAGCGCTACCATACTTGAAAAACAAAAAGCTTGGTCTTATAACAACGGTGCAGCATATTCATAAATTGGGGGAAGTCACAAAATTCCTCGGAGAAAATGGTTTTGAAGCGAATCCCGGAAAAGGAGACCTTAGGGTAAGTTATCCCGGGCAGGTGCTTGGATGTAATTTTACAGCAGCGCATATTGATTGCGAAGAATATCTTTATATCGGAAGCGGAATTTTTCATCCCCTTGGAGTGGCAATAGCAACACGTAAGACAGTAGTTGCAGCAGATCCTTATATGAACACTGCTAAAGTCGTCTCACCAGAAAAATTCCTGCGAAAGCGAAGCGGATACATCGCAAAAGCGATGGATGGGGAAGTATTCGGTATAATCATTTCCACAAAAAGCGGCCAGAATCGCATAGAGCTTGCAAACAGGCTTGCCCGGCTGGCAAAAAAGCATGGGAAATATGCGCATTTGATCATTATGGACCTTGTGACGCCGGATCAATTGCTTGCTTTCAAAGTGGATGCATATGTTAATACAGCATGCCCCAGGATAACTATTGACGATGCCGAAAGATTTCATGTGCCCGTCCTCACCCCGCAGGAATTTGAGATCGTAATGGATGAGCGAAAATGGGATGACCTGAAAATGGATGAGATCCTGGAAAACGACATTCAGGAATAATTCTTATTTTTTGAAACTTTTTAGATAAGGAAGTCTCAATTCAGGACGTGGACCTGAAAGTTTTTTGTATATTTACTTGACTTCGATTATCCCAACGATCAGGGGGAAACCAATTATTTTAAAATTATTGTGGCTTATATAAAGGTCTTCTATTTTTTTACCTGGGATACCCTTTTTCAATAATTCTGCTCTCTCCTTGGGTGTTTCTAACATTAATATCTCCATTCCACTGACTAAATATTATTAAACCCGTTTTTCCCTAACTTCCCCAAATAAAATTACTTAGTAATAAAGGTTTCCATATCCTGACATTAATTTAAAAAATATTACAATAATTAGAAAAGGTAGAGGATTTCAAGAGTTCTTGGATAGATTGTGGATAGGATAGGAAGTGAATCTTGATGATTTTTATTTATCCTCTACTTAATACATAATTGGAATATCATATAATATGATTTTTCCAAGATTATACCCAAATTGATACCAAATCTATGATACTAATTATGATTATTTACATGGAAACAACGATGCCTTATTTCACCCATATCACTCTTGGCTCTCTCCTTTCAGGCATCTTAGTCTCTCCTTTAGGATAACCAAAAATCAGTGGTGCAACATGGATATATCCCTCAGGTGCCCCTATTTCCATAAGGAGTTTTTCATCCATCAGGGCGCGCTGGGCGGCTCCTATCCAGCAACTGCCAATACCCATAGACTGCGCCGCAAGCATCATTGTTTGTGCTGCCATAGCGCAATCATAGACCGCTGTTGGCGCCTTTTGGTTCCCAAGTATTATTAGAACCACGGGCGCTCCATAGAACATATCACTTCCTTTTTGTTTTAGGAAGGAAAGATATTCTGCAGCAACTATAGACGTGTTTTTCATCTGTTCAAGAAGCGGAATCATGGACTTCTTGCATGTATCCGATAATTGCAAGATCTTATCCTTGTTCTTTATCACAAGAAATGCCCACGGCTGCATATTAAGGCCTGATGGGGCGTATCCTGCGCAATCAATAAGAAAACTTATATCTCCGTCGGAAATGTCTTTATCCAAATATTCACGAACACAGCGGCGTGTTTTTATAATGTCTATAACATTGTTTGATGATTTAGCCATAATGAAATATCCTTTGTTAATAACAGATTTCTAAATATTATTAGATAACCCTTCTGGTTTGTAAATGATAGATAGTTGGAAGGGAGTTAATGGATTTAAAAAAGAAAAAAAGGTTAAATCCTCAAATTAAAAAAGACCGTGCAGACTGAATTTATGTGGGCCCAGTGTCCCGCCATAATTTCCTGCGCTTATCTTTTTCACACCCGGGATCGTAACAGCGGCTTCTATTCCTGCTTTCATGGATTTGCTAATTGCCTCTACGCTCAAACCGTTGATAACGATTTCATAAATAGCATTCACATCAGCCGGCACTTGTGTATCTTTTATTTTTGCTTTTATTGAAGGGCTGAATTTTTCATTCGTCGTGGCCTTCATGAATTTGTAATTCGTAAATCCGACTTTTGAGCCGCTTGCAACAATACCCCCAGGGAAAGGTGTTATTGTTCCATCCATCTGGGCTATTGCATCTACTGCATTTTCAGCAGCAGCAAGCGCAGCCATCTGGTTATCTGCCATAATGAAGAAATTTCCTCCGGCAATACCTTCCTGCGCCCCAATACCATGCTCTGCAATAAAATCACCCTGCATCATAGGTATTTTGTAAGCTTTTCTTCCACCAACATTTGTCTCGGATTCAAATCCGTCACCAAAGAATTTCAATTTGAACCCGGTGTCAAATTGTTTCTCAGCATTCGGAAGTCCATTCCACATGGCGGCTGTTGGCGCAGTCAGGACACATTGGCCCAGGCGTTTTAATAACTGTTCTTCAAGTGATTTGAAACCGAATGTGCATATCTGGATATAGGCGCCTGGTCTTCCATCCGGGGTCTCATTGCCATTTACCACTCTTTCAACCCCGGCTTCTGCAGGGCACATTATAACAGATGTACCAAAACCTGTTGCTTCCTGTGCAGCCACAAGAGCCCATTTCTTTGTTGCGCCAGTGATCAGAATCCGTGCTATCTTTATCGGAAATGCTTCCGCAAAGGTATCTTCTATCTCTACTCCATTTAGTTCCATTAAATATCCCTCATATGTTGAACCCAAATATCCATTACGGTTCATCAAACAATCTGTTGATTTTACTGTAGTACCTAATATATGCTTCGAAATGTTTTGGCGAAGCGATAGAATAAAAAAAAAGACGTTTTTTAATGCATCATCTCATCCACAGCCCGACTTGCAAGTTCCTGCATTCGAACCTGTGTTCTTCCGGGCCCTGAAAACTCATCGTGCGCCATTACAGACGCTATCTCCTGGCCAAGAATGAAAATCGCATGTTTGTGTTCGGCTTTGCTTCGATGCACATGTATGGGGCTTATCTGAAGGGACTGATAATGTGAAAATTCCACATTTTCGCTTTCCTCAAAGAACTTCTTCATTTGCACCATCAGTGTATGTAGTTGGATTAACTCTTCTTTATGTATAAGACCGCCTCCTAACTGTGTGTAGCTGTTTACTGCTTTGCAGTAACTCTGATTCTAGTGACATTGATTCAGTACTAAAATGGTTTGCGCGGAAAAACTATGCCGCCCTCATAAGCTTAAACATTTCGATTTAATCTTAATGATTCTTCGTGATAAATAGTAAAAAAAATATAAATCTATTTTATACCTCAGGGATTCACAACGATTTTCTGGTGCGTCTCGCGAGGAAATTCTTTTATATAAACATCATATTCCCCGGACTGATTAAATGTATAATTGAATCTTCGCAACCTGTATTTCATCATGGAGGTGGAATTGTCCCATAAGCCCTCACTGCTTACCACTGTAAGATAATATAAATTATCAGTGACACTAACCCATTCTACTTTATCACCAGCATTTATCGTAAGAATATTATTTTTATATGGCGCAGAGCCATTGCTGACCGTGACTTTGTGGAAGCCATATTCATCTACATCAGAAATATAAAGCTTCTGCTCCCTTATTTGTGTTGGAACAGGCGTGGGCATAGGAGTTGTCGGGACAACAGTTGGCATAGCCGTCACAGTAACCGTCGGAATGGCTGTCGGAGTAGCTGTCGGAATAGGAGTCGCTATCGTTTTTTCTTCAATACATCCAAGGAATAACAATGATATCATTAAAATGAAAATTGAAATAAGTTTTCTATTGGTCATACCTCACCAAATCACAATAATGGCGCTCTCTATAATAATATTATCTATTTATTCTCTGATAGCGATTCAGGATAAGGCTTTATTAACAATCCCTTACATAAATCCCATAAATGTATAATAACGAAAAAAAAGAGATGAAGTGGATATACGAAGAGATCGTTGGAAGAATTCCCCCATTTTCTCTTCTTTCTTATAAATACAGCATTCTTCTGCAATTACTTTTACTTCTGGTTATAGGGATCTTCCTTGGTTTTATCTTTGGCCTTAAACAAATTTCAATGTTATACGGTTCACTTGCCATACTTGTGGCAGCATCCTGGAGCCTTTTGATCCTGCAACTTGCGCCAACGCTTCGCAAATTCAGGGCGCCATTAAGCAAGGATGAAAATGATTTGCTCCAGCGGTATAAAAGCATTCTTTTTCATAAGAATCATTATGAAGCCGTTCCAGGTCTTGCTATTTTCATTCCATTCATGTTCTACCTCTACTATCTGGGGTCGGATCTTTTGGAAATGTGGCTTGGAAAAGAACCGCATATTATTTTATTATTGTTCGTAAGTCTTCTTATCTGGGACATCTGTTACAGGATGGGATTGGGGCTCTGGACATCGATCCTTGCTCTGTGGAGATCCATCCGGCTAAAGAAACTTGCAGAAAAAAGGACTGAACTTGAACACACACCTTACACGGAGCTTAGATATCTGCAAAAGCTTGATATAAATAACGTCTTCTTTGGAATAATATCACTTCTTTTGTTACCGATTTTCAAGACTGATGTTCTCCTTTTTTCGGTCATACTGGTCTTTATGTTTTTTGTAACCTTCACTTCCGTGATATCGGCATATATTATATCAAAAGTACCATGGCTTCCTCCGGATATTTATGATCTTGTAAATGAGTCAAGTTTTGCATACATTGGTACTTCACAAGGTGGAATTACACATGTCACTCCTGTAGTCTATGTTTTTGACGGGCAGAAAATATATTTCAATACTTCCAAGGAAGCAAAAAAATTAAAGATCATGCAGCAAAACAATAAAGTCGCATTCCTGATCGATAAAAGGGATATGAGCAATATCTATGAGAATAAGGCAGTTATGTTCACAGGAGAAGTCAAAATATACGGATTAATGGATATTCCCCTGAGATTTTTTGGCATGATTGGAGCATTAGGACTTTTTATGAAGAAATATCCTGATTATACAAAGAAATATTCAACTTCAGAATTACCCAAAGCCTGGCAGTTGACGCCGATCATAGCAAGGATATTGGTAGAAGTAAAACCAGTAAAGATCATTTACTGGAGAGGAGCAAAACAGATCAGTGTGCCGGTGTGAACATGCAAATACCAGATGAAATGCGAAATATCTTATATGCGAATTATTTCGGATATGTCTGCACAAGCGACAAATATGACCAGCCGCATCTGACCCCGGTTTTTTTTGTGTATGATGAGAATTCGCAGAAAATATTTTTTATTACGAACGAAAGATCAAAGAAGATAAAGAATTTATCCGAAAATCCCAATGTCAGTATTACAATAGATATCAGAGACCCGGTAAACCCATTCAACAATGAAGGAGTAATGGCACAGGGCACAGCGAATATCACAGACAGGGCGCCAATATATTTCCTTTCAGAAGAAACACTGCAATTATACTATGACATATATCTGGAATTCAAGAGCAAATACCAGAAAGTCATTGATAATAAACCGATGGGAGAGAACGATGTAATTATCCAGATCAATATTGAAAAAATGGTATACTGGAAAGGACCACATTTTAAGTCATTAAAATTTAAGAAAGATGCTGATGTTTCTTGCGAGCCACCTTCTTTATCCTGATATTCTGGTCCATTATTTGCATATATAGCTTATTTCTCATCAATTCCTTATTGCTTTCAAGAAGTTGCGCCTCAAGGTGACGGATCCTAGCGTTTAGCGCTTCTATTTCATTATATTTCTCATCAAGTTCTTTCTCAAGATTGCTAATAGTAACCTCTCGGCGGTGGATATTGAACTCCATCTTCTTTTTTTCAACCGGGTGCAAATATTGCGCAGGTCTGATCTCTACCTTTTTTTCCATATCTGGTCGAGCTTTTCCCGGAGATTGTACTTGAAGAAGTGACTCTTCTATCATGTGTCCTTTTAGTTTTTCAATATACAGCCGTGATATACGTTGCTCTTGCGCAGAAAGAGTCCAGGAAATGCCCTTGAAGCGCTTTTCAATACTTGCAAGCTCAAGCAGCCTGTCAGCCACTGGATCGCTTATCCAGCCAATACTCTTATAATAATTCAAGAGACGCGGCAGGTTATTATGGCCTACCCGCTCAAGGAGAAATATCAGCCATTTTCGCTGCGTCTCTATTGAATTATCGTTCAGTTCTTCCAGCATTTATGCCGTCTGCCAGAATTCAGGCGGCATATCCATCGCAAGCTTTAGAGCCCCATCGGCGCCTCCAAAAACCGGGTCTTTTGCTATTTTTACACTTCCACCATCAATGAGTTCAAGTTCACCCTCAAGGACCACGTCAAGATTCTTGATTCGGCTTCCTCCGCCTGCCAACCAGATGTTATTTCGAAGATCTTCCTGGAAATCTGGGTCATAAGTTGATATGAGTTTGGAAATACCGCTCATTATATCAGGAATAATAGACTCACATGCGTTCTTGATCTCTTTTGTTATTGAGAGTTTAAGGATAGATGAATCAACAGGCACATCTACAACGATTTCCTCTTCTGGTTCTCCGACGAATGAACTCTGCTCCTTCCATCTCTTAGCCATTTCAGTTGTTACCCTGACATTAGTATATTCGTCAGATATGAGCCTTACAAGTTCCTTGTCAATGTAATCGCCCGCTTTATTGCTGCTCACCTGGTCATCAGGGTCGGGAAGAGTGCCATGTACCCGGCAAAGGTCGGTGGTACCTGCGCCGATATCCACAATAAGTGAATGCTCAAGCTCCTCCAGGCTGTATGCAACGCAAAATGGTTCGCTTGCTACCATTATCCCATCAAAGAAATCTCCTGCTATTTCAGTAATGATTTTCTTGTTGAGTACGCTTGCCTGTGCAGGAACACCAATAATAGCATATTTCTTAACATCTTTATCCAGATCCACTGAATTCAATACAAATTCAAGTAAGCCTTTTGCAGCTTCAAGATCTCCCCTTTGGTTTTTCAATAATCCCGATTCTATCGGCTTGAACAGGTTCAACGCCACCCTGTGCTTTAATGCTTCGTCACCATACAGGCGTTCTTTCTTCAGGAACTTTGATGCCACAGCATCCCTGGGTGTACCAACAATACTAAGGATGCTCTTCTTCTTGCCGTTGTTTGTCGATATGGCAGTGTGGTTCGTACCAAAGTCAATCCCTATGAATAGATCCTTGTTCTCTTTTACACGCGGCACAGATGCGAATGGTTTTTCGGTTTTTCTCTTGGTTGCCAAATAATATCCCTCATAATGATAATGTTAATTTCACAAACGCATTGCTTAAATAAATAGTTTACCTGAGAAACTGAAATTTTGGTCGTGTAAAAAGATTGGCTAAAATTCATATTCTCTCATGAAAGGAGATTACCTCTGATTTGAGCAAAAAGGAGGTAAAATCCTTGCATGAAATTGAAGTTTCACTTCAGGTCAA
>Ga0172368_10002466_pt1 | contig 23534 bp, 24 predicted proteins | sample Lak11m_FD_114540 | JGI IMG/M metagenome (GOLD analysis project Ga0172368, IMG submission 114540) | Freshwater microbial communities from Kabuno Bay, South-Kivu, Congo - kab_022012_11m | ecosystem: Environmental > Aquatic > Freshwater > Lake | place: Democratic Republic of the Congo: South-Kivu...
CAACTTCATCCCTGCTGAATTTCCTGAGGCTTGAAAGCATCTTCTGATACCCCCTATAGCCTCGTATCTTACTAAATATCTGGTATGCCCGGGCATAATGATCCATTACTCCTTAACGTCGCACATATGTATCGTAACTTTTTCAATACAACCGGAACATCATTTTAAGGTATAATATCCGTAACAATCTAATCTCAAAAGGCAAAGATGGCTCAGGCTGATATCACAACAGTTTCAGACAGTTACAATATAAAAATCCCTGCATTTGAGGGCCCGCTGGACCTTCTGCTTCATCTCATCAAAGAAAATAAGATGGACATCTACGACATCCCTATTGCTGAGATTACAGGGCAATACCTCCAGTATATTGAGATGATGAAAGAACTGGACCTGGACCTAGCCGGAGACTTCCTTGTGATGGCTGCAACGCTCATACACATCAAATCCAGGATGCTCCTGCCTGTGGATGAGGAAGCGCCTGCGGACGAGCAGGAAGACCCGAGGCTTGAACTTGTGCAGAGGCTTCTTGAATATCAGGCATTCAAAGAGGCCTCATTTACTTTAAGGGAAAAAGAAGAGGAATGGATGAACGTGTTTCACAGAGAGCCGCTCAAAGAAGACGCTGAAGCTGAAACGGAACCGGCAGAGCCTGAACTCTATTTGTTTGACGTCAATCTTTTTGACCTTCTCGGCGCATTTAAAAAGATTCTTGACACTGCTCCCCCTGAATTAGTTCAGATAACAAGAGCAGCCCTTACGGTAAAAGATAAGATTTCATTGATAGTGGATTTACTTGAGAATAATGAAACAGTGAGGTTTGAAGACCTTTTTAAGGAAGACCGCTCAAGGCCTCAGCTTATAGTTACGTTTGTTGCGCTCCTTGAGCTGATAAGGCTCGGACTCGCCAGAGCGTATCAGGAAAAAGATTTTGGGAATATATGGGTGATAAATCCCCAGAAAAAAGAACCGCAAGCACAGACCTAAAAGCAGATCTCAAGCCCACAAGACTTGCGCTGTCCGACGTTGTCAGGGAAGCAGAATCCATTCTCCTTAAATGTGAACTCTGTCCGAGGAAATGCCAGGTCAACAGAACCGCGGGAGAAAAAGGTTTTTGCAGGACCGGCGACAAACCCTTCGTATCAAGCTGGGGGCCGCATTACGGCGAAGAAAGCCCTTTGGTCGGGCGGCACGGCTCGGGGACGATCTTCTTCGGGAACTGCAACCTCGGCTGCATATTCTGCCAGAATTACACCCTAAGCCATTTTGGAGAAGGTCAGGAAATATCCTTTGAAAAACTTGCATCCATAATGCTTGAACTTCAAGGCAGAGGCTGCCATAACATCAACCTGGTAACGCCTACGCATCAAACTCCGATGATATTAAAAGCATATGAAATAGCAAAGGAGAAAGGGCTTTCCATGCCGATAGTCTATAACTGCGGAGGGTATGAATCCCTGCGTGTTATCAAGCTGCTTGGAGGAATAGTTGATATTTATATGCCGGACTTTAAGTATTTTGACCCTGAAATGGCGCTTCGGTATTCTGCTGCAAAGGATTATCCTGAAACAGCAACGGCTGTAATAAAAGAGATGCACAGACAGGTCGGAGACCTTGTAATAGAATCCGCCTCAGGCGGAGAGATTGCAAAAAAAGGGCTCCTTGTAAGGCATCTCGTATTGCCCGAGGGGATTGCCGGAACAGAGGGCGTGGTAAAATTTATTGCAGAGGAAATATCAAAGAATACATACATAAATATCATGGATCAATATCATCCGTGCTTCCGGGCCTTTGAAATGCCGCCTTTAAACAGAAGGATTACCGAAAGGGAATATAAAGATGCGCTAAAGATGGCGATTGACGCGGGACTAAAAAGGCTAGACGGAGTTACCGTATGAATTTATTTGAATTTTTTAAAATAAACTGTTAAATTCTGTTATGTTCCCGATGAACGCTAAAAGAAGAGAGCTTAAAGCAAGGGAAGCGATTCTCAGAGGCGTCTATGAAAACAACCTGAGGATAATAGGCAAGCCTGCCGAGGAATCCCGCACAAAACTTCCGCTGCCCCTGAAAAAAATGCTGCTCTTCTTTTCAGTAGGGCTTCTGACTATTTTGGGACAGGGCAGCAATCTTAATCTCCCTATGTTTCCAGAAAGGCAGATGTCGGCAAGCCTTATCACACAAGAGCGCAAGCTTGTGCCTGATGAAACCCGTATCAATCCTTCAGATTATAAGGAACTTCTCGGCAGTTACAGCATGCCGCTGCGCCGCATGTTCGGACTTGGAGTAAAAACAATAATGCTAGACGCCGGACACGGAGGCGAGGACCCGGGCACCATCGGAAAGATGGGAACTAAAGAAAAAGATATTACTCTGGATATAGCAAAAAGGCTTAAGGAGCGCCTAAAAAAATACGGAGATTTCAATATCATTATGACGCGCGAAGACGATGTAACGCTTCCGCTTAATAAAAGGGTGGAATTGGCGCGTGCAAGCAAGGCTGACCTTTTTATCTCAATTCATCTTAATTACCTGCCCTCAAAACCCATAAATATAATAGAAACTTATTATTTCGGCCCCTCATCCGACGCCAAAACACTTCAGCTTGCAGAAAAGGAAAATGCAGGCTCAAAATACGGCTTGAGCGAGTTTAAAGAGCTGATTGAAAAAATGGGCGAGACTCTGAAACTTCAGGAATCAAAAGAGCTGGCGGCATCAATACAGAAAAAGCTTTTTACAAACAGCAGGAAGAAAAACGGAAATATCTATAACTTCGGCATAAAGCGGGCGCCGTTTGTCGTTCTTTTAGGAGTAGATGTGCCTGCTGTGCTTGCAGAGGTCTCGTGTCTGAGCAACAAACAGGAAGAGCTAGAACTTAATACCGAAAGCCACAGGGAAAACCTAGCGCGGTATCTAGAAGCAGGCCTACTGGATTATTTAAATAAAGGAGATGCAAACTATGAAGCAAAAAGAAACACAGAGTGAAGGCGATATTTTATTCGTAGGAATTGACCTCGGGACGTCAAGAAGCTCAATCTCCACAAGCAACGGCGCCAGGCAGTGGCTTCAAAGCTATGTGGGCTGGCCCAAAGATTTCATATCCTTACAGGTAGTCGGCAAGCCTGTTCTTTTCGGGAGCGAAGCGCTTAAACACAGGCTTTCGCTGGACCTCTGCAGACCCCTGGAACACGGAGTAATCAAAGAAGGCCTAGAGAAAAATGAAGAGGCGGTTAAAGAAATAATAAAATATCTTATTGAGCTTGCAAAGCCCGCTCCGGGGCAGAAGATATACGCTGTTGTAGGGGTCCCTGCAGATACGCTCAAGGTAAACAAACTTGCGATACGAAGGGCTGTATCCGGTTTTGCAGATTCGCTAATGGTTGTGTCTGAGCCTTTTGCCGTTGCCTACGGGCTTAACCTCTTGAATAATTCGCTTGTTATAGATATAGGGGCAGGAACCACCGACCTCTGCATCATGCACGGCGCCATACCTTCGGAGGAAGACCAGAGGACCATCACAAACGCAGGCGATTATATTGACGAACAGCTCTACAGTTACCTTACGGAGAAATATCCCAATTCAAAATTCAATAAAAATATGGTGCGGCAGTTTAAGGAGAAATACAGCTTTGTAAGAGAGCTAGCCGAGGATATAAAGGTGGAAATTCCTGTTGACGGCAAGCCTGTTATGCACGATATTAAAAATGAGATTAAGCGCGCCTGCGAAAGCATACTGCCTGCGCTTGTTGAAACAACTGCGGAAATGATAGCCAGGTTTGACCCGGAATTTCAGGTTAAGATTAAAAACAACATTGTGCTTGCAGGAGGCGGAAGCCTGATAAGAGGACTCCGGGAATACCTGCAGGAGGCGCTTAAAGAATACGGACAATGCACTGTGACATGCGTTGAAGACCCTCTGTTTGCAGGCTCCAACGGAGCGCTGAAGCTTGCGCAGGACATGCCGGCAAAATACTGGGAACCGTTAAAATAGAGTTAAAAGTTAAGAGTGTAAAATTAACTAACGAATATCATTTACCGGTTCCTAACTTTTAACTCTTAACTCCTGACTTCTAACTAAATTTTTAGGAGCAATAATGGCTGGCAAAACAATTCTTGTAGTTGACACGGACGCCGAGACAACGCAGCAGATTGTGGCGATGCTTGAAGCCGAAGACTACCTTGTATTTACCGCCCCGAACAAGGACGTCGGGCTTGCGATGGCTAAAAAGGTAGGCCCTTCTTTGATATTTGTAAATCCGGACCTCTCAGGCGCAAGCGGACTGGAGGCCTGCAAAATAATCCACAGCACAGAGCAGCTTAAAGATATTCCCATTGTAGTTTTATCCGCATTTGAAGGAGCAATGGATTCTCGCTATGCAGAGGTATACGGCATTGTTGATTCGCTCGGGAAACCATTTACTGCAGAAGATTTAATTTCAAAAACAGAGAACGTCCTGTCGGGAAACTACGGCAGCATAGAAACAACCTCCGACCAGGATTTTGCTGCAGGGACGGCAGGAGAACTGGTTGATTTAGGCGGTCCTGAGGAAACGCTTATAATGAAACCGCAAACAATTCCCATCAAAGAATCCGATGCCTTTGAAAAAACCATGGTAAAAATAGAAGAAGAAACGCCTGAACCCTTTGAAACCACTCTTGTCGGAGGCCTTTCACAGGCAGAGACCGGAAAGGCTTATAAATTTAAAACGAGTATAAGGAGGAGGGGTATGAGAAGCAGATTGTTTGTTCCTCTTATTGTCGGACTTGTAATTATTCTAATCATCGGGGCAGGAGTCGGATTTATGCTGTATAAAGAAAGCCTTTTGCCGTGGCTGAAACCTGCGCCGCCTGTTCCGGTTAAACCTGCTGTGCAGGAAACAGCAAAGGCTGAGCCAAAGGAATCGGAAAAACCTGGCGCTGAAACTGCTGCCCCTGCTGCCGTAAAACCGGCAAAACCTGATGAAAAAAAGCCTGCCGGCAAGCCTGCTGTTTCAGCTCCTGCATCTAAACCGATGCCGAAACCTGCGGGCCAGGCGCTCTATTCTGTCCAGATAGGCGCATTTAAGAGCGAGGCTAATGCAGCAGCCCTCGCGAAACAATATAAAGACAAGGGCTATGACGCCTTTACGCATAAAATTCAAAAAGACCAGGAGACTCTTTACAGGGTTTTAATCGGCAAATTTGAAAATAGAAAAGAAGCTGCCAAGCTTGCGCACAGTATTGAGGCTAAAGAAAAAACAAAGGCAGTTATCATTAAGGAATAGTTCAGAGTTCAATAATCTCGGCTTCCATTTTTTCTAAATCCAGCAATGCGGCTGTTGCTTTCCCGTAGAGCCAGCCGCATACTTCGCCGGGGTTAAGCACAAGGGTATTCTTTACCTTTTTTACAACAGGCTCGTGCGTATGTCCGTAAATAACGACATCGTAGCGGCCGCTGTCGGCAAGGGCCTCCACTGCCTGGTGCTCATGCACAACTACTATCTTTTTATTATTCAGTACCGCTTCATGAGGCTGATTTCTGAGCCTGCCCCCTGCCCTTTCCTGCAAAAGAAGCTTGTCGCCGTCGTTATTCCCGAATATTCCGACATATTCGCATCTTAACCCTGCAAAAAGTTTCAGCGTGAAGGGCGATGTGAAATCTCCTGCATGTATTACATATGCGGTATTCCTATCATTAAAAAGTTCAACAGCCTTTTTTGTCATAGGCTGGTTGTCATGAGTATCGGCAAAAACACCTACAAGCACACAATCTCCCTGCATACAGTTAGAAGTTAAAAGTTAAATGAAAACCAAAGCTGACTTTTTTAAACTTTCAACTTTACGCTTTCAACTCTTAACTTTAATTATATTTTCAATTCCGATGCGTATCATCATTATTGCTATTGAGGCAAGGAGTATAGCCATTATCTTTGATATCGCAGCAATCCCTCCCCTGCCGAACAGCTTTATAATCGCCTCGGCATTGATAAATGAGAAATACACAACAATAAGGTTCAACGCAAGGGATACAAGCGTCGGAATAATGCCGTAATGGTCCACAAGGACTAAAAGAGTGGTAAGCACGGCAGGGCCTATAATCAACGGGACAGCTATAGGCACAATGCCGATCTTTCCCGAAGGTCTTCTCCGCTCCTCGCTATGTTTTACGATGTCCAGGATTGCAAAGACAAGAAGCACCAGGCCTCCTGCAATCTTAAAATCATCTGTCGTGATGCCGAGTATCCTAAAAACCGCCTCTCCCAGAGCGACAAAGGCAAAACTTACTATAAGAGCTGTGAGCACGGACTCCCTGACAATTGTATTGCTTTTGGCTTTTGACATATCCTCTGTGATTGAGATAAAGATAGGCAGGACCACAAATATATCTATTGCAACAAAAATAGGGATAAAGGTGTTTATCAGAGCTTTTAAAAAATTTTCCATGAGTTAAGGGATATTCAGCAGCCCTTCTGCTGCTCTCTTGTTAGCCGGGTCAATCCTTATCGCCTTTTCAAAGCTGCTTTTTGCTCTTTGCATGAAACCGAGCTGAGTATAGATATACCCTGCTTCAGTGAGATAGTCAGGATTAAGAGGCTCATGTTTAAGCGCCCGGCTGACAGCCCTCTCAGCCTCTTTGAACCTTTTAAGCTTAAGGAGCGTAAGCCCATAAAAATAATGATACTCTGCCGCGGAAGCATCAAGGTACACCGCCTGTCCGAAAAGCTGGAAGGCCTCGGAATAATGCTCCTTTTTGAATTCTGCCTGGCCTTCTTCAAACTTCATTCTTGCGCTTTCCTTTTTATCCGGAACAGCTATGCCCTTATGCGCCAGACGGTTGTCGTATTCCTTTCTCTTCTGCGGGTTTGAAAGGGTTGCATAGGCTGCGGTTATATACGAAAAGATTGCGTTCAGTTTTCCCTTCACAGAAGGAGAATTAATATAAAAATGCCTGTCGGGATGGAATTCTTTTGCTGCCTTATAATACGCCTTTTTTATATCGTCAAGCGAAGCCCATTGTTTAATCCCCAAAATACCGTAATAACCGATCCTTTCATGTTCACTGAATACCCGCGCTACCTTGCTTTCAAGCTCTTTGTCTACCTGGGTTTCGCGCTCTTCAATAACATCGGCGGCTGAAAATTCTCCGTTAGCCCCTTCAGCTTCCTTCACCTCTATCAGTCTCACGTTCAGCAGCGTATAAAGCCTCTTCAACGCCTCGGATTCTTCAAACGAGGACAATGTAACAATGTCTTTTATAGAAGTCCTGCCGTCAACCAGAGCCCATATCTTTTTATCCTTTGCATCCAGTTCTATATCCTGAAACAGGTTAAGCGGGTCTTTTGATAAACAGAGCACGGCATCCATAGGCACGCAAAGGAGGCTGAATATCTTCTGGGGATTGGTAATCTTTTTTATTCCATGATGAATAAGATTTGCCGCGCTTAACTTAAGGGTAATAACTTCATCCGAGGGAAGGGGTCCCTCTTTAAATTCAAATTCAGAACCGCTGCCCCCGAGGCCGAAGAGGCTTAAGATTATCTCCTCAACCTGACGCCTTACGGCCCAGACAAGTTCCTGCGGCTTGAGATAACCGAGCTTTACAAGTATAGCTCCTTGTTTTTTGCCTGTTTCTTTCAAGAGCTTAACGGACTGATTATATTGTTCAATATCTATCTTCTTTGCCTTAAGAAGGACCTCGCCGAGCCTGTCATCGTCTTGATTTGAAGAAGCAAAAATCATATCGCCGTCTTTTACATAGATTTTTTTTATGACATCTCCGCTTATAATCTGAAGAATGCCTGTTTTTTGGCTTCTCTGCAGTCCTATGAGTATGTCGGCCAGGGCGTAATTCTCTAAATCACCTTTACGCGGCATATCGCTTCTTTTTATGCCGATAGTAAACCCCGCCTTGGTTTTTTGAGCCCAGACGATCTCGCCTTTTGTGTCTAAATGAAGGCTATCCATGCGCACATTAACAGGTGTGCCTTTAGCGACAGCTGCGGAATCTTTGATGACAGCGCCTATTCCGTCAAACGAGTAATTCACGGCATCCGCGCTAAAAGTCCTCCCGCTTATATTCAGCTTGAGGGGAGAAGATATTAGGCAATACCTCGTAAAAGACCTCTTTTCCTTCCCGTTTAAAGGCATGTATTATGATAATATCACTGCCTATAAAAACTCAACACAACAAATGCCTTACCCCTCACGCGCTTGTTGACAATGAGCTATATTGATAGTTATACTTTTTCTATGAGTGAGTTTGACGATATAACACCTGAAAAGCTGATAAACGGACTTCAAACGCACGGTCCATCAGGCAGCCGGCCCGGGAACACCGAACCTGTTAATGCCGAACTTGTAAGGGAAAGGTTCTTCAAGGCCCTCAAGGAAATTACTCATCTTGAAAAATCAATAGAAGAAAAAAATACGGCGCTGGCATCAGCCGCAGAAGAAAAAGACAGGCTGATTCATGCCTTGAACAAGGCCTTTGAGGATAAGAAAAGGCTCCAGGACAGAATCGCCGACCTTGACATAGTCAGAAACATGGAGATAGTTGAGTTTAAGACGGGTCTTGACAAGCTTAGGGATGACAACAATGTTTTGAGAAAACAAAAAAATGAGCTCTTGGATGATATCTATAAGAAAGATAAAGACATTGAAGATTTGAAACATACAATAGAGTGGAAAGAACTGGATATTACTGAAGCCAAGGCATATCTTGACACTGCGCTTGACGCTTTGAGGAAAAGCGAACTGAAATGCAAAGAGCTTGAAACAAATTATAAAGAAAAATCCGAGCTAAAAACCGGTTCGGCGCAGGAAGGCCCGCTGATGCTGAACAACATGCCGCAGCATACAGAAATAGATGCAAAAACAGATGTAAAAACGGATTTTGATGCAAAACCGGATAGGGAGATTGAATACCTCAATAAAATAGCAGAACCGGACAAGGCCTTGCCTACTTTAAAAGCAGATATTGATGAAAAGATAACAGAAAACATTCCCCTCAAAAAGGATGCAGCGCCGCTTCAGGAAAACAGCTACGCTATAGCTGAAGAGGCTCCAGCTCCGGAGGATTTAACCGGCAAATTGAGGTTGGCTGCCGGAAGAGACCTTTTAATAAATGAAAAAGAAAAACCTGTACAAGAACTCTCGGCAGATAAAAGACTGCTTTTTGCGACGCCCGCCGAAACAACCGGAACAATCTCGCAATTCCCTGAAAAGATGATATACACAGCTCCGCGTGCAGACATGAAAAAGAAAGCTCTCAAAACAGCCGTTGCGTTTATCATCGGCATAGCAGGTTTATTGGCAGCATACAAGTTTTTGTTAAATTAAAACACGCCTGCATATCTTACCTTATTTTTGTGTGGTAAAATGTTTTTATGGCTGATAATTCCCTCGGGCTTTTACAGGAAAGGATAGACTCTGTAATAAAGGGTAAGCAGAGCGCCGTCAAGATGGCGCTTGTCACTCTTCTCGGCAGGGGACACCTGCTCATTGAAGATGTCCCGGGTGTTGGGAAGACAACGCTTGCCTTCACACTTGCCAAGGCTACGAACTGTTCGTTTCAGAGGATTCAGTTTACAAGCGACCTTCTTCCTACCGACATCATCGGAGTTAGCATTTATAACCCGGACGCAAAGAGCTTTGAATTCAAGGAAGGCCCTATATTTGCAAATATTGTCCTGGCCGACGAAATTAACAGAACCAGTCCTAAAACCCAATCCGCCCTTCTTGAGGCCATGAACGAAAGAAGGGTTTCAGTTGACAGAAAGACATATACGCTTCCGGAACCTTTTATGGTTATTGCAACACAGAATCCCACAGAATACCATGGAACATTTCCGCTGCCTGAAAGCCAGATTGACAGGTTTATGATGCATCTTAAGCTCGGATACCCTGAAACAGGATATGAAAAACAGGCGCTGCTGGGACAGTCAAGCCTGGAGTTCCTTGAAAATATGCAGCCTGTGATAACAGGAGACGAAATTCTCAGGATGCAGGAAGAGGTTGACTATGTGAAGGTTGACAACAGCCTTCTTGATTATCTCTTGGACGTAATAACCGCAACCAGAAAAAATGGAAAAATACGGCTTGGCGCAAGCACAAGAGGGGCGCAGTTTTTGCTCAAGGCTGCAAAGGCGAACGCATACTATGAGGGAAGAGACTACATTGTGCCTGACGATATAAGAAATCTTGCTCCAACCGTTCTCGCACACAGACTGATACTGAAAGCCAGGACTTCTATTGCCGATGCAGAGGAAATAATGCGGGAGATACTTGAGAGAATACCGGTGCCGGTGTGAACAAAACACCACGGTGAATTGGTGAATCGGAAATCAAAAAAGATGGTGAATCGGTCAATCAAAAGACTTTTTTACCCATTCACCTATTCACAGTTTTTCCTATTCACCCATTCACCCATTCACCTATTTACCTGTTAAACAATGCGGCCTACAAGAGAAGGCATAAGGTTTCTCCTGGCAACGCTTCTCATAGCAGTTGCAGCCTTTAATACAGGAAATAACCTTATCTTTCTCATCCTGGCCCTGATGCTTTCCTTGCTGGCCCTCTCAATACTAATCCTCAGGCAAAATCTGAAAGGTCTGACCCTCTCAATCTCTGCCGCACAGCCTGTATTTGCAAAAGTTAGAGCTGTCTTTAACGTATCCCTGTCCAACAGGAAAAAATTCATCCCCTCATATTCCATTCGTATAACCATTCCTGAAGGCCTCGCCGGACAGTGTCTTATGCCCTATATCCCTCGGGCCTCCGGCAGTTCGGCGGATATGGCTAGCATATTCATAAAAAGAGGAATATATAGATATGGAGATTTCACTCTCGGGAGCAGCTTCCCGTTCTCACTATTCAAAAAAAACATCCAGGCTCATACCGCCGGAGATGTTATCGTATATCCCGAGATAAAAGAAATAGACGAATTAATTCCTGAATTAATAAATACCGCTTATGCGGCACAGACCACCCGTCATGCCCCGGGAGACGAGTTCCTGACAATACGTGAATTCAGATACGGAGACAGCATGCGCCGGATACAATGGAAGGCCTCGGCAAAAACAGGGAAGCTTATGGTAAAAGATACGGGGACCGATGAGCCGAGGCTTCTTACGATAATTCTTGACAATATAAAACCCCTGAGTAAGGAGCCCTTTGAAAAGGCCGTGTCATTCGCCGCAGCGCTTGCAGACAGGTTCATAAAGCTCGGTTTCTTTGTAAGACTTATAACCTGCAAAAAACTTATTCCCTTCGGAAGCGGGCCGGAGCATTTATTCAAAATACTTGACGTCCTGGCCGTCATAGACGAAGACGATACCTGGGAAGGCCCCATGATGGATGAGATGCACGGCACAGGAGTCCTTATACTAAAGTCGCAGGAGTCCGCATTAAAAAAGGCCGCTCCTCTATGCAGCCTGGTGGTTTATGCCCCGGATTTATAAAATACTTACCGCGCTGCTTGCAGTTACAGGATGCACGGGACTTTTCGTAACCGGGACATTAAATCCTGTTATGTTCATACCGGCTTTGGGATTAATTCCCGGCCACATCAGGCTGTGGAAGGATGCGCCGCCGGCTCCAAAGTGGATTATAAGCAGCCTTTCAGGGACGGCGCTGCTCCTTTTTGCCTTTGACGCTCTGATAATGACCGGAGATCTTTTTATTGCCGTCGCGCATCTTACAGTCATATTTCAGGCCGTAAAGAGTTTTGACCTTAAGGAACCGTGGGATCATCTTCAGGTTTATTTTATGTCTCTTTTACAACTGATTATCGCCTCTGAACTTACAAGGTCTATAGTCTTCGGAGTGATATTTATCATCTTCCTTATAGCTCTCGTTGCTGCAATGGTCATATCGCATTTTTTGAAAGAAGGCGCTTTCAGAAAGATAAGGCTCAAGATGCCTGTGGCGCTCATATCAATCCTTACGCTTTTTACTACAACCATACTTTTTATCTCGGCGCCGAGGCTAAAGGGAGGGATTGTAGGCAAAGGCCGGATGACAACCATAAAAACCGCAGGCTTTTCTGAAAAAGTGGACTTCGGCTCCTTCGGCGAAGTGAAACTGGACCCCACAACCGTAATGAGGATTGAGACGCAGGCAGGTCAAGCTCCTCTTTACTGGAGGGGCATGACGCTGAATTACTTTGACGGAATATCCTGGCAGGACACCATCAAAAGGAGGGAAAGAATCAGCAAGTATAACAATATCTTTGTCGTCCTTTCCGTCCCTTTTGACAACACCGTCAAACAGAAAATATTTATAGAGCCCTTAGATTCGGATGTAATATTCGGATTGGGGATTATAGCAGGGGTAGAGATGGATCAGAGGACCATGTTTGCAGACGAGGCCGGAGCGGTTTTTATCCCTGAAAAAGCGCCGAAAAGACTGGTATATACCGCATACAGCATATTTGAAGGACAATATGCATCCGGGAATATTCCGGCCTATCTTCAGATGCCTTACGGCCTTGAGAAATTGCGGAAACTTACGGATGACATCACAAAAAATTTAAAGACCGACATCGAGAAGGCATCAAGGATTGAAAACCATCTGTTAACTAACTACAAATACTCGCTTAAGACATCAGCTCCTCCTGCTGGCGTGAACCCTATTGAATACTTCCTCTTTAATTCAAAGGAGGGCTACTGCGAACATTATGCAAGCGCGATGGCGATGATGCTGAGGCAGGCCGGAATACCGTCAAGGATTGTTACCGGTTTTATCGGAGGGGAAAGGAACAAATATGGAGATTACATCATAGTAAAACAAAGCGACGCCCATTCGTGGGTTGAGGCCGTAATTGAGGGAAAATGGAAAAGGTTTGACCCTACCCCGCCTGCGCCGCAGTTTCAGATGCCGTCGCTTCTTTCCCTTTACATTGACTACCTGAGGTTGAAATGGTACAGGTATGTTGTCGGTTTCAGTTCGTCGGACCAGAAGAGCTTACTCAGATATTTTTCAACGCCTTTTGTAAAAATGCCGCGGATGCCTGAAATCAAAATATACGGGCCCAGGCGCGGCTTTATATCTTTCTTGCTGCAGGAAGCATTGCCGGGATGATATTCATTTTAAGCCTCCTTAGAATCCGGAGATACGGGTTCATAACAGCAGAATATCTGAAGTTCAGACGCGGCCTGAAACAAAAAGGCGCAAGGCTCAACGCATCCTCAACGCCGTCTGACGTGATAAGGGAAGCTTCCAGGCTTGGCATTGCAGAAAACGCCTCTGAATTCGTAAGATTCTATGAAATGGCAAGGTTCGGAGGCAAAGAACTTACTGCCGGTGAAAAGGAAAAATACAGATCAATTATCCACAGCAGGCGCTGCCGGGTTGCGCGCAGTCGCAAGAAGGCGGGCCGCCGGTAATCATGCTGTTGATTATGGCTGCCGCGCACCCTACCCCTGAATCAACTTTTATTGCGCCGAATTCGCAGTTATTGGCGCAGGCCCCGCATTCCATGCACCTGTCCCTGTCAATAATAAAAGCCTTTTGGTCCCGTATCAAAAAAACCTCATGCGGGCATACGTCAACGCACCTGCCGCAGCCTGTGCATTTGTCCTGAGAAAGCTCAAGTGTAACAACATTTGCCAAGTAGTTCATTTAAATCACCTTCTCTGACACTTTGAAACTTTGATACTTTGACACTATTTAATCACATTCCATTGAGAGAGTTTGTAAATAATTAATATTAACAGAGAAACGGCAGTTGCAGTCAAATATACCGGAATACCAATCTTCAATTCTTTCTTCACGCCCGACATACCAGTAAACGTTGTAGAGCCCGTGAACTGAAGCGCTATGTATGAACTTGCGAAGGGGAAAAATATATATGCCGATATTAAAGGAAGCGCGCGCTCATAAGACGAAAGGCCGACAGTATGCACTACAGTAAATATTGCGGCAAGGCCCGTTATCCACCCTTTTACAGCAAAAGACCTGAACGGGATAAAGGGAAGAAGAAGCGGGGTTAGGAAAGCGCCTGTGAAAACAGATGCCAGCCCGAAAATTAAAAAAGGCAATCCCCCTTCCCAGGCGTCTTTAAAAATAATTCCGGTTCTTTGAATACCGAATAACAGCAGTAGCGCCAGCGCAAAAAGCGGAAACCTTTTCATTGCCGGGTTTATCTCCATTGGCGTAAGCACAAGCCTGTCAAGCATATTAAACCTCACAAGCCGCATCTCCTGAGTCTTTTTGTAGCCTTCCCTGACATACGCAGGAATATCCCTCGCGTGAACCGGGCCGAAATAGACTCTGAAGCCGGTTTTCTGCGTGACTGTTTTGGCGTTTACCCCGACCGCGCCAAGTTGCGGGACGATTATCCTTCTATGAGCGACAAAGTTTTGAAGGTTTGTTTGATTGATGCGGTTTATGAGTTCACTCGTTCCGAAGGTGCCTTTTCCGGCCGCGCACCAGACATTGATGCCCTTTGTGTCAAGAGCTAATATCCAGGCATTAAGCCCCTTTAATTCCCTTCTTAAGACATCAAAACTGAGTTTGTAATTTGCGGAAACAAAGACATCGGAATCCTTGTCAGGCTCGCCCACTGCGTAAAGCCCGGGCTTGACCGAATACCTCATACGGAATGAGCTGATTCTGCACTTAATCTCCCCCCGGTAATCATTCCATGTCCAATCCGATGAAACTTTGCTGAAAGCCGGCACGCCTGACTGTCTTTCTGCAGCGCGCGGTATGAATGTTAATTCTATATTTCCCATGCTTGTCACTTTTATTATCCGAAAATCAGTATAATATATTTTACCATATCCGGTATTTCTTATAGTATTGAACTTTCAGAGCGTGATAGTATTTAATATTTAATTATGTCTGAGCTTACCCCTTTAATGAAGCAGTATACTGGCATCAAAGAGAAATATAAGGACTGCATCCTTATGTTCCGGCTCGGCGATTTTTATGAGATGTTCGGCGAGGACGCAAAGATTGCATCAAAGATACTTCAGATAGCCCTGACCTCAAGGGATAAATCAAAAGAAGAGCCGATACCGATGTGCGGCATTCCGCATTTTGCCTCTGAAACATACATAACAAAACTCATCAAGGCAGGACACAAAGTCGCGATATGCGAGCAGATGGAAGACGCCAAAGAGGCCAAGGGCCTTGTGCAGAGGGATGTTGTGCGGGTAATAACGCCCGGCACGCACACGCCGGAGCATCCGAAAGAAAACAACTATATAGTCAGTTTTTTCCCTGACGGAAAAAAACACGGTATTGCGGCAGCAGATATATCAACCGGGGAATTCATCGTCTATGAGACCTTTGAGCCTGTGGCTGACGAATTCAGCAGATTTGAACCGCGGGAAATTCTTTATCCTGAAACTCTGAAGGAAAATATCCATTACACGGAAGCGCTCAAGGACTTTTACAGCACACCTTACGAATACTGGGCCTATGACTACACCGAGGCCTACAAAAATCTTCTGATGCATTTTAAGGTCTCGTCTCTTGACGGCTACGGATGCGAAGGCCTGTCTTCGGCAATATCCGCAGCAGGCGCGCTCATCAGCTATCTTGAAAAAACACAGAAAGAAAATCTTAATTTCAGAAAAATCTCCACTGTAAACCAGACGTCTTTTATGTTCCTTGACGCTGCAACTCAGAGAAATCTTGAATTGATCCGGAACCTCAAGACAGGCTCTGAAGAAAATACCCTGCTCTGGGCAATGGATGAGACCCTGACCCCGATGGGTGGAAGATACCTGAGGGGGCTAATCCTCAGGCCCTTTGTAGATGTAAAAGAAGCGCGCAAAAGGCAGGATGCAGTAGAACACCTGGTTGAAAATTATGAACTCATTGAGACGCTGAGAAATAATCTCAGAAAACTGCAGGACCTTGAACGGCTGTCAAACAGAATTGGGACCAACCGCGCGAATCCGAGAGACCTGATAGCAATAAAAAATTCCATAATGTACCTGCCTGCGATAAAAAAAGCGCTTCCTTCTTCAAAAAATATATATCTTAAGTCAATAGCCGGAGAGATATCCGAATTCTCATCCTTAAAGTCCTTGATAGAGGCCTCCATAGAGGACAACCCTCCCCTCGGTATCAGAGACGGAGGGCTTATAAGGCGCGGCTATAACAAGGAGCTAGACGAACTGAAAAAAATATCAACGAGCGGAAAGGATTTCATCGCAGAGCTTGAGCTGAGCGAAAAAAAGAAGACAGGCATATCATCCCTCAAGGTCGGCTATAACAAGATATTCGGATATTACATTGAGGTCACGAATGCAAATCTGGCCCAGGCGCCGGAACATTACATAAGAAAACAAACTCTCGTCGGCGGAGAAAGGTTTATAACGCCCGAGCTTAAGGAATATGAATCCAAGGTAATCGGCGCTGAAGAGAAATTGAAAAATCTTGAGTATCAGGTCTTTAATGAGATACTGGATGAGGCAAAAAAAGAATCGCTGAACCTTGCAAAAACAGCACAGGCTGTTGCAGCCGCTGATTTTCTGACATCAATGGCGGTTGTGGCAAAAAGGCATAACTACACAAAACCGAGAATAGATGAAAGCGGAATAATAGAGATAACCGACGGAAGGCATCCTGTGCTTGAAAGGATTCCCGGAGAGGAGCGTTTCATCCCGAACAGCGTTTATCTTGATAATGAAAACCAAAGGCTTATGATAATCACCGGGCCGAATATGGCGGGGAAATCCACATACATGAGACAGATTGCGCTTACAGTCCTCATGGCGCAGATGGGCGGATTTGTTCCTGCCTCCGAAGCAAAGATTGGAGTAGTTGACAGGATATTTACAAGAATCGGCGCATCCGATTATATAACAAAAGGGCAAAGCACCTTCATGGTTGAGATGATAGAGACTGCAAACATACTAAATAACGCCTCGGACAAAAGCCTCATCATCATAGACGAGGTCGGAAGAGGCACCAGCACCTTTGACGGCATAAGCATCGCGTGGGCTGTTGCAGAATACATTGCAAAATTAATAAAAGCCCGGACGCTCTTTGCAACTCATTACAACGAGCTTACCGAGCTTGCGATTACACTTGAAGGCGTAAAGAATTACAATGTGGCGGTTAAGGAATGGGGAGATGAGATAATATTTCTCAGAAAGGTTGAAGAGGGCCAGGCTGACAAGAGCTACGGGATTCAGGTTGCGCGGCTTGCGGGGCTTCCTCAGGAAGTGATAGGGCGGGCCAAGGAAGTCCTCACGAATCTTGAGAAAGAAGAACTGGATGAGGCAGGAGAGCCCAAATTTGCCTCCAACAAACAGAAAAAGAAAACCGTCCAGATGGACCTCTTCGGGGCCAAAGAAGACTCGCTTCTCTCCGAACTGATGAGCGCGGATATTGAAAAATTATCTCCGGAAGACGCGCTGAACATGCTTAGAGAATTGAAGAAAAAGTGGGTAAAGCCGTGAAAACAGTTCCGCTCTAACCACCCCTTGATTTTTTATAATACTATGGCTATAGTAATACATATGCCGGTTATAAGTGTTTACCTAAAGAAAAACGATTACGAGAGGATTAAAGCCCGCTCAATTGCAGAGGGAATGCCCGTGTCTAAGCTTGCCCGCATCTCTATGGAAAAATACATCTTGACAGAAGAACAGAAAGCGGCTCGCGCGGAAGTTCTCAGGATATTAAAAAAAGAAAGGCCGCTCGGCGGATGGGAAGGATGGGAAAAGACACATAAGGAAAGAGAGGCAGCCGATGCCTGTAGGCGTTGATACAAGCTTTTTCTTTGCGGTTGAAGCCGATCATCCCGTCGCCTTGAATATCTGGAATAACGAAGCGATAGTTATATCGTCTATCACAATTTTTGAATTACAAAGAAAACTTCTCACCGGAAAATTTAAGGGCTATCACTTGTTAGCGCAAATAGAGCGGTCTGTTGAAATAATTAATGTTACTGCTGCTATCGCAAAAAAAGCGGCGTTTATTTCTCATACGTTCGGGATTCATGGCTTTGACTCTTTGATTATCAGTTCGCTTGTCGGCGCCGGATGTAAAAAGATATATTCAGGCGATCCTCACTTTGAGGACTTTAAAGAAAAAAACGTCAAGATTGTCAAGCTAAGGAAATTGGATTTTTAACCTCAATCCTGTCATGGTCGTATTCTATATAGTGATGCGTCTCCAGCACCTTTATCGCCTCCGGTCAGCATTAGCGCGTAATTTCAATCCACGCGCCCGTGCGGGGCGCGACCTCTCGTTATATTCAATGAGCGTCAATTTGCATTTATCTACAATAGTAGAAATTTTATCGGCGCTTTAGACTTGAAGATGGCAGGAATAAGGAGGAGGTATCTACAATAGTAGAAATTTTATCGGCGCTTTAGACCTTGGGCTGCTGAATCAATCCGTCATCATCTACAATAGTAGAAATTTTATCGGCGCTTTAGACTGCTGTATGCTGCTGTATGCGTCCACATATCTACAATAGTAGAAATTTTATCGGCGCTTTAGACCTCACAAAACTCACAAATTACAGAGACATCTACAATAGTAGAAATTTTATCGGCGCTTTAGACTCCCCGCGTTTGCCGAAATGATAAAAATCTACAATAGTAGAAATTTTATTGGCGCTTTAGACTTGCGATAAACTTGAGCAAAAAATGCGAATCTACAATAGTAGAAATTTTATCGGCGCTTTAGACGTAACTTAGCGTGGCGTTCATGCCCGCATCTACAATAGTAGAAATTTTATCGGCGCTTTAGACTCTTATCGTCCTCGCGGCCCGTATAAATCTACAATAGTAGAAATTTTATCGGCGCTTTAGACAGTGCCGCAACAAGGAGCAGTAGTATATCTACAATAGTAGAAATTTTATCGGCGCTTTAGACTATTGCAAAACCGCTTAAAGCACGATATCTACAATAGTAGAAATTTTATCGGCGCTTTAGACAAGATGTAGGGCAACAGGTAAGTAGTAATCTACAATAGTAGAAATTTTATCGGCGCTTTAGACAAGGGAGAATGGTGTGGCTATTCATAGCATCTACAATAGTAGAAATTTTATCGGCGCTTTAGACATTGAGATAAAAAATCGCTCCACCGGCATCTACAATAGTAGAAATTTTATCGGCGCTTTAGACCTGATGTATATACCCGGAATGTTTTATAATCTACAATAGTAGAAATTTTATCGGCGCTTTAGACCTGCGTGGGGTTTAATTGAATGTATCGGAATCTACAATAGTAGAAATTTTATCGGCGCTTTAGACATGTTTCAGGATATAGTCGGCACGCTTATCTACAATAGTAGAAATTTTATCGGCGCTTTAGACACAGCGGACTGGCTTGAAGAAGCAGTATCTACAATAGTAGAAATTTTATCGGCGCTTTAGACCATAGTAAGCGCACAAGTTTTCTGCAAATCTACAATAGTAGAAATTTTATCGGCGCTTTAGACGAAGAAGGCTCCTAAGAGAGCGCGATATCTACAATAGTAGAAATTTTATCGGCGCTTTAGACATTTTCCCCCATAAAATCTCTGGTTTTTATCTACAATAGTAGAAATTTTATCGGCGCTTTAGACCTTAAAGCCTTCCATTTTTTTAGTTCATCTACAATAGTAGAAATTTTATCGGCGCTTTAGACGCACAAGGCCGGACTGCATTGACAATATCTACAATAGTAGAAATTTTATCGGCGCTTTAGACACCCTTGACTCAAACCACGTTATGTCATTATCTACAATAGTAGAAATTTTATCGGCGCTTTAGACTCGAGGCCTGTGGGAATATGCCTGAGAATCTACAATAGTAGAAATTTTATCGGCGCTTTAGACAGCAGATTGTTGGGAGTTTCTACAATATCTACAATAGTAGAAATTTTATCGGCGCTTTAGACATCAACCCTTCCATAAGCCCAGATATTATCTACAATAGTAGAAATTTTATCGGCGCTTTAGACAAAGGGCCGGGCGGAAGTCAATATCGATCTACAATAGTAGAAATTTTATCGGCGCTTTAGACTTGTTGTCTATAACATAGACCTGGCAAATCTACAATAGTAGAAATTTTATCGGCGCTTTAGACCAGTTGCAAGGGTAGTTTAAGATTGCCATCTACAATAGTAGAAATTTTATCGGCGCTTTAGACAGATAATTTCTGAAATGCGCCTATTTTTTGATGAACAGAAGAAACTTTATGTCTCTTTTCCGGCATTTTTTGCCCTTTTTACAGTCATCTCCGCCGATCTAAGCGCCTTTTTTTACATTAAGACCGAGGTTTGCAAGCCTACACTATCAAAAGGTCTGTTTCGATATTTTTTGCGTAACCAAAGCGTGTGATTTTGCATTGTTTGCTCAGGTCAAAAATCATTACGCTGTCATTCTGCGAAAACCTCTTTTCAAAATAGTGCGTGATCTGCGCCGTGATGTTTGCCAGCACCCTTTCGCTGTTTCGTATTTCAAAGACCGAATATTGCAGCCTTCCGCCGAATTTACCCAAATATTTTGAGAACTCGGCGCGGAGCTTGTCGTCAGTTATATCATAAGAAATGACAAGCATAATAGCAATCCGTCTATCCAGTTATCTTGAACATAGGATATTGCTCCATCGGCTTTCCGCGTATAAACGAGCGGTAATATTCCTGCACATATTTGAAAATATCCTCTTTATATTCCAGAATGCTCTGCACGAGCCATCGGGTATAATCCTTGTTCTTTTCTATCTTCAGGAAGTACTGTCCTTTCTGTTCCCCGAAATCATCTTCCTGTATTTGCTTTAATCCGTAAGCTCGCTTGACTTGCTTGTCTATGATGCACCGGAACGGCTCGACCATATCGCATACCAATGATTTTCGCTGATAAAAGCAACGATGAAATACTCCCTGATATAAATCGAACCCATAAAGGTTGAGCATACATTCTGCGATATTAAAAAGATAAGTGTAGCCAATGTCTAAAACAGTATTGATAATGTCTATCTTTGTTCTCGGCCTTCTGCCATGCCAGTCCATACCTGCAAACCAGTGACTAAAAAATAAACGTGTAGAAACTCCTTCTAAACCCAACAGCATTTGCAGGTCAGCCGGGGCTGCCGTTTGCCCGGCATATTCCGTCATTTGCTCGATGGCTTCCTTTATCTCTATAGATTTACTGCGGAGGCTCTTAAGCAATTCTGTTTGGTTGATGATCTTGTTGAATACCAAGCGGCGCGCTATGCTCAAATCGTCATAATCGTATTGCTTCTTGCGTAGCAGGAAGTTGCCTTCCGCTGCGCTATTCCATAATCCGTAAGGCTTGCAGCTGTGAGACAGCAAATAAATAGAAAAGCCGAACTTTTTGCTCTTTTCCAAGATGCCTGATGTGATGGTTACACAGCCCACAATCCACAGAGAAAATATTTTATGGCAGGTGGCTTGAAGGACAGTATTTTCTTCCTTGTCTTTAATAATCAGGTTGTCATTTTTGAATGATATCTTCTGCCCCTCCGAGGAAAAGCAAATAACCACATTCTTTTCTCTGAAATCCGGCAGGCTTAACATAGGCTATAATCACAAAGGTTTGAATAAATACAGTTGCGGCATTTTGATTCAGCCGGAGTAAAAGGCGCATTCATGTCAAAGCCGTTTATTTTCTCGATCAGGTTTTCGAACTTCCGATGCATTTCAGGATTCTCATCCGGCAAAGGTATCGGATAATTTTTGTTATGCGAAATATCATGGATCGCAATGCTTCTTACCTCATAGCCCATTTCGCAAAGGGCGTGATATTGCGCATACACCTGAAAGACATATCCGTCATAAATGGTCTTTATCTCCCGCTTCCGTTCCATAAGTTTTCCCCTGTCTATAAAAAACAAATCCACCTTCCCGCAGATTTTATACCGCTCACAATAAATTTCTACACCCTGCAGAATATTTTTGCAAGTGGAATATGTTTTTCCTTCGATTGAGGCATGGGCTGCCCTGCCCGCTATCTGAGGCTTTTGATGATATAGCTGCGTGTCGAAACTTCCATATAACTGATGGAAGTAGATGGAACGAGGACAGAAAATAAAGTCATTCAGGAATGATATGGGGATGTAAGTTTCCATGTTTCATTTTCTCTCAGATTATCGAAAACTACAACTTTGATAAGAAAAGATTTTTGTTATGGCTTGTTAAGAACAGCGTCATGCGGGCCGATGCGTCTAAAGAGGCAATAATCCTTATGGATCTCAAAAGTAAACCGATAGAACATGGAAATGCTTCCTTCCCACCGATTTTCATGTCCCTGCATCTTTTTAACTCTCAGAGAAGGATGTTTCATATCCTGCATGAAAATCCTTAACTTTTTTTCAAAAATATCTTGAACATGAGCAGGGAGTTGTTGATAGTCCTTTTTAAAAGAGTCGGCTCGGACTATCCTCATGCTTTGAGATCGGCAAGAAAATCGTCCACAGAGGGAAATCTTTTAACCTTTCCGGCTTTGATCTCGGCGTCAACTTCTTTTTCGGCTTTTTCCCAGTCGAAGTTTTTAAAATAAGGGGGCAGAGTAAGGGCATATTTCAGCAGCTCGAATATAGCCTTCTTGGCATCGGGAATATGAGCCTTTCTCTTAAAATCGGTTATCTCCTCGAATAGCTCATCTGAAATTTCAAGAGTGATCTTATGCGCGGCTTTCATTTCCTATCCTCCGTTTTATATCTCGGCTAAGATTATCATGAGAAGATGATTTTTTTCAATGGTGAAACAGATTGATTGTCTCACTTATTTTTTTGCGCAACCTTTTGCGCGAATTCAAGCCATTCTTTGTTGCTGATGGAGAAATCAACATTCCCTTTTTTATCAAACTTCTCGACATCTTTGTCGCCTCTTATGCGTTTCAGCAATAACAATCCCTTTAAAGCAATATGATAAGCTCCATTGGCATCAGCATTATCAGGCAGAATTTTATTCGCAGAGGTTTTTATTTCTTTTCCGTCTTTTTGGATAATAGGCGAAAGAATTTTATCTTCTTCCCTATCGTCTTTCATCCCGTTATTTTGCCGGAGATTTAATGTAGCCGAAAACAACCGAAGCAGCTTATCAAAAAATTCATGGTTTAAATCTTTCGCCTGCAATTCGGCTTTTATATCAGGAGTTTTTTCATAATTAAGTTTTGCAATTTCTTTAAATAAATATTTCATTTGCTCATTGACATTTCCACTTATTTTTTCTAATTCTTCTTTTATTCCAGCATCCTTTTTAACTTGTTCATCATTAATGAACACATTTATCTTCTCGTAAGCGCCTCTGTTATTATTGGCTTTTTTATTACGAACAAAGCGAGGTTCATCGGACGTGCAGATTTTCCATTTCATCTCACCGTCTATATCTTTACGCAGATAATCTTTCTTATTTTCTTCCCCTGAATTTTTCTTTTTTGATTTATTCTCATCTTCTTTTTTATTTTTAAATTCATTGTAATCAAATTCAAATTCAAATCTGTCGCTGTTATATTTTAGGTAATTGTAAAACTTTTGGCACCAAATTATACTGGTGTCAATGGATCTAAATACATTTGAATCCCTCTGTAAAACAGAGAATAGAGTAAGGCTTTATTTTAAGAAATACTGCTGGAAAA
>Ga0172368_10002469_pt1 | contig 23516 bp, 9 predicted proteins | sample Lak11m_FD_114540 | JGI IMG/M metagenome (GOLD analysis project Ga0172368, IMG submission 114540) | Freshwater microbial communities from Kabuno Bay, South-Kivu, Congo - kab_022012_11m | ecosystem: Environmental > Aquatic > Freshwater > Lake | place: Democratic Republic of the Congo: South-Kivu...
CCTTCACCCCAAGCCCTATTGCCGGCGTGTATGACCAGATTCTGGACATGGGCAAGCTGGACTGGCAAATCAAGCCCGACTTTAAGAATGTGGGGCTTCCAGAGAAATGGTTCGCGCCCGATCTGAAGATGACGGATTGGCGCAAGGTCGATGTCAGCCAGTGGTGGCAATTGCAGGGAAAGGGCAATGAAGATCTCATCGATCTCGACGGCGTGGGCTGGTATCGCGTGACCTTCACGCTGCCGGAGGCGGTGAAAGGCCGCCGCGTCTTTCTGTATATCGGCGGCGCGGACGAGTGGTGCTCCGTCTGGGTGAACGGCAAGGACGTCGGCACCCATCCGGGCTACGGCGACGCCTGGGCGCGCCCCTTCCAACTCGAGATGACCGATGCAGTCAAACCTGGCGACAACGTGCTGGCCATTCGCATCTATAATACGGCGCAAGCCGGCGGTTTGTGGAGCGGGCTGCAGATGCTCGGTAAAGATTGGCAAGGCGTGAAGTTGCTGGCCCTGAAAGAGTAGCTCCCTCACCCCCCTGCCCCCTCTCCCACTGAGAGGGGGAGTATAATATGCGATAAAGAAGCGTTGGGAGGCAGCATTCGGTGTTGATCGACGTTCACCAGCATTTCAACAAATCATATTACCCTGATCGTGAGGCGTATCTCGAAGAGTTATTGCAAACAGCCGAACAATACGGCGTGGACCGGTTTTGCGTGAACGGGTTGGGCGAACCTTATGAGAATTTCACCGATGAGGATACCGAGTATGCTTTCAAGCGTTATCCGGAGAAGATCATCGGCTTTGCCTATATCGACCTGGACGACGATACGCCGGCTAAGGTAGCCGATTGCGCAGCGCGGGGATTCCGCGGGGTGAAGATCATCAACCCGAAGCGGAATTACGACGATGACGCCTATTTCCAGATTTATGAAGCGATTGCGGAACATCGGCTCGTCCCGCTCTTCCACACCGGCATCCTGGCGCCATCTCCGCTTGACCGGATCAAGCACACCTGCTCGGACCGCATGCGCCCGCTGCGCCTGGAGGCCATCGCGCGCACCTTCCCGGAGCTGCCGGTGATCGGCGCGCACCTGGGTGTGCAATGGTATGACGAAGCATTGACGGCAGCCAACGTGAATCCCAACCTTTATTTCGATACCAGCGCTATGGCCGTTGACGCGCTGCTGAAGAAGAATCCCGAACATCTGCCGGTCGAGAAGCTGGTCTTTGCTACCGATTGCCTGCCACGGGATTTCAACGTCCCATACGAGAATACCCGGCGCCTGCTGGACGGCTGGCAGATCGATGCGGAGACTCGGCGAGGCATCATGGGCGAGACGGCTGCACGGCTGCTGGGCTTGAGTTCCTGAATACATAACGAGCAAAAGTCCTGTTTGTTTCCTTGATGAAAGAGGGGGCAATGGTTAATCTTCACCTGACCACGCGACGACTCGCGACACCGGTTTACGGACTGCTTGTTCTCCTGATCCTCACACTCACCATCCTTCATGTCGGCGGTCCTGCACAGGGTGCAGGGACGCTGGTCGATGTAAAAAATAACCCGCCGGGCGTGCTGACACCGGCACTGCAGGCGAAGCTGGACGTGTTCAAACAGCGCGGCCTGGACTACTCGGACGCGCTCGCCTTCTGGCCAATGGGTGATGGCGATGGCCTGTTGCAACGCACGTTCGGGCACCTGGGCGACGAAAATCCCTGGCTGCTGGCAAGTGCCGCTATCGATACGCAATGGGCGAAAGAAAGCCGCTTCAAGGGGCAATACGCCATTCAATTTTCCCCTCCGTTGAGCTACATGAACGGCGGGGGGCGCCTGCTGCTGCAGGGTAATTTACAGCACACCATCGCGGCCTGGTGCCGACCCGCGTGGTTCCAGGGTGGCGGCATGATCTTTTTCGAAGGCGGTTCGGTGAACGGACGCGGCCTGTTCGTGAAAGCAGTGGAAGGCAAAGGTAGCGCGAACACGATCCTGACGCAGGATTCGAAATCCGAGACGCTGGAGAGCAAGCCGGTAGATCTGCCGGGGGGCTGGATGCACGTGGTCTCCGTCTACAACGGTCCGGCAGGGACGCAGGCGATTTACATCAACGGGACCAAGGTGGCGGAGCAACCGACCGCCTTCAAAACCTTCGTAGCCCCGGGACGCGGCTGGAACATCGGCGGCGGTGACCCCGGTTCCGGCATGGGCGGCCAATTCAACGGCGTCATTGACGAGGTGGTGATCTGGACCCGGGCGATGAGCGACCAGGAGATCGCGCAGTTATACGAGAAAGGCAAGCCGGATGCCGGCACGGAAGTCAAACCAGTGACGCGCCCGCCGCTGGCGCAGTTGACGGCGACGGAGCTGCCGTCCATCGACGATATCGCGTATCATTTCGATTTTAACCGTACCCTGGAGCCGCAAATCGTGAGCGGGCAGATTGCCGGACAGACCCAGGCGCAGCTCATTCGGGACTGTGAGGCGCAGATCAATCAGACGACGGTGAAAGCAAATGAGCCGCGCTATCAGCCGGGGCGCTTCGGAGATGGATTGTACCTGGGCGACACAAATGCCAACATGCCCAAGGGGGAGGCGCTGCATTACGTGCTGCCGCATCCGATACCGGAGAAAGAAGGCGCCATTGCGCTGTGGTTCAAGCCGGATTGGGAATGGGGCACGGGCATCCATCAGCTCTTCTACGCGCAGTATTGCATGCTGGCAGCGGGAGTCGAAGGCCCGCGCATTTACGGCTACACTGGCGGAAATGAAACGAACGGGAATCTGATTGCCTTTGCCTCACCCTGGGAGTGGCCGAAGCAGATGCAGACGCAAGCCGACACCTGGCATCTGCTGGTGGTCTCCTGGTACAAAGACGGCACCGCCCAATTTTTCCTGGATGGCCTGGCCGGCGAGCGATATTACGCGCCGTTGCGCAGCTTTGGCCGAGACCTGTGGCTCGGTTTTCCCGGTTGGCAGGCCGGCACTGATCGGGACCCGGGCACTAACCGCCCCGATGCGGTGCTTGACGAGCTGACGATTTTTCAGCGCGGCTTGTCGCCGGCCCAGGTGCTCACCCTCTACAAGCTGGACAGGCCATACCTGTCGGCAGTGCAGGGCATCCAGAACCAGGTGCAGCGCACCGCCTGGAAGCGCGGCGAGAAGCTGACCTGGGCCTTTAAATGTTTCACACCCGGCAAGTTCACCGCCATCCTGACGCAGGACAACTCGACCTGGCCGCTCTACAGCGCCGACGTGAAAACGGACGACACCGTGAGCATTCCCTGCGACAGCACCACCTTGCGTCCGGGGAGTTACACCCTGGTGGCCGCGCTTCAGCCCGCGCGGGGTGCGGCGTTCCAGCAGAAGGTGGACGTGATCATCAACGAGGACAAGGAGCCGCCCATCGTCTTTGGCCTGCTCTCCTTCGCCCGCGACGACGCCGATCGGGACCGCATAGCCCAGGCCGGCTTTTATCACGTGGGTCAGCAGGCGACAAGCGACGTGTCCGTGCTGGATAACTTCTACCGCCGCGGCCTGCATTATTCGCCGATCCTTAATGCCGAGCTGGCGTCGCGAATTCTGACGGACAACAACGTGCCCAAGGAGCAGTGGCAGCAACTGTTCATGAAGCCGGGCGCCGCGCCGGAATATTTTACCAGCCAGGAGACGCTTCCCCAACCATTTAGCCCGATGGTGCAGAACACCCTGCGCCGCATGGTGGATGATCTGGTTTCCCCCATGAAAGGGCATCCGGCGTTCCGCTATATCACCATGCACGATGAGCTGTATCAGCAGGTGGATGTCAGCCCGTCGGCACTGGATTATTTCAAACAGCAAACCGGCATCGCTCAGCAACCGGACTTCAAGCCGGTGCCCAACGGGAGCATCCTGCCGGATGACGACCCGCGCGTGAAGTGGATGGAGACCTTTGGGCAACCCAACTCGTGGACCAACATGAACATCGGCATGGTGGACAAGGTGGTCACCGATGAGCTGCATAAGGTCGCTCCCGGCGCGAAGACGTGGGCGCAGCCTTCGTCGAATATGGGCATGGCCGATCACGAAGTGATTGAGATCTATCCCTATCTGATCGAATCGCCCACCGCGCGCTTCACCGATGGCAAGCCGGAATTGCTGGTGGATCCGCAAATGGATATTGCCAACGCGTTGCAGCGGGTGACACCGCTCAAGCCGCAATGGCCGCTACTCGGCTGGCTGAATATGCCCGGTGCGCCGGAATTCAATCAGAGCCTGCAGGTGATGATCGAGGTGTGCCTGGCCAAGGGGGCCAAAGGCGTGCTGGTGGCGCCGGACACCTGGGTGCGCAATCGCCCAGATATGATCACAACCGTGCGCAGTCTGGTGGACTTCAGCAAGCGCTACGGCCCCATGCTGAATCAGCTTCGCCACACCGGCCTGGGCCGGGTGGCCGTGCTGTGGGACCCCTACAACAGCCTGAGCAGCCCCAATCTGGTCGCCGGCAACAACATCTGGCTGACCCTGCCGACGTTGCGGGCGAACAGCATTCCCACCGAGGTGGTCAACGCCCAGCAGGTGCTGGCGGGGACGCTGGACAATTACGACGCGCTGCTGCTGGTAAACCATACCGTCACCACCCAGAGCTTGCAGAATAAAATCATGGCGTTCACCCAGCGTGGCGGGGCGGTCTTCTGTGATGATGTCTCGCCGATGGCGCCTGCTCTGCTGCCGCCCGGCACGGTGCGCTTGCCCTGGCAACCCAACCAGAACTTCGGCGATCCCGTCGCGCTGCATGATGCGCTGATGAAGATGTTCACGCCGGTGCTGAAGTCCTGGCCGGTGCGGACGGATTCGGTAAAACTGGCACCATATTACGCGGTAGGCACAGGCTGCCAGGTATATTTCGTCATCAATACCGACCTGTATAATGCGCAACAGGGAGAAGTCTCTGCCGAAGGCCAGCCCGGCGTCGTCTATGACCTGATGGCTGGTCAACAGGTGAAGACGCAGGTGAAGGAAGGCCGGCTGACCTGGCCGACGCAAATCGAGAAAGGCGGCTGGCGCATCTACATGCGGCGCGCGGCGCCGGTGGACAAGGTGGCGTTAACCACCAGTGCGCGCGGAATGCATGTGACAGTGTCGGCACTGGTGTCTGCCACGGACAAGAAACCCGCGGCGAACGTGCCGCTGGAAGTGCGCGTGTTCGATACCACCGGCAAGCTGACCCCCTACGGCAGTTGCATTTCCACGGATGAGAAGGGCACCGCGGTGGCGATGTTCGACGTCGGCGCGCTGACGGATCGCCAGGGAGCCTGGCGGGTGGAAGTGACCGAGCTGCTGTCCGGCCAGCAGGCGAAGGCATCCGTGAACCTGAATTACACCTCACCGGTGATTTCCGGTTCTGCCAAATGAGCGTTGAATAGGTGACAGAAGTCAACGATTGGAACAGGAGACATGCGCGCGATCCGGAGCATGATGAGAACAGTCACCTTGCCCATCGTCACGATGGGTTTACGCTGTTTCGTGGCGGCGGCGGCGCTGGGCGTCGCTGCGCTGGCCGCCGGCATGCCGCGCGTGGACCGGACGGTCAATCTCAAACCCGATGAAGTGCTGGTGCTGGCAAACCGGTCGTCCAAAAACTCGATGGCGGTGGCGCATTACTATATGAAACGGCGGCACATTCCGTCACGCAACCTGTTCACCATAGCCTACGCGGATTTCGGCCAGCTCGATCCGACGGACCAGAATCCGAAATGGATGCCGTTTGACGATTTCCAGCATACGGTCGTCATGCCGCTGGAAGCCTATCTAACGAAGAGCGGGCTGCGCGAGAAGATCCTGTGTATCGTGACGGTCTACGACACGCCCTACCGCGTGGGCGGCTTCAACTTCAGCGCCGCCGAGGAAACTGAGCTGCGCGCGGATCTCGCGAAGGAGCCGAAGTACTGCGACGCCTCGCTGGAAGAGCAGGAGAAGCTCTACCAGGCGCGCGTCGAGGACCTGTGGGAAGCCAACAGCGCCTTTGACAGTGAGTTGGCGCGGCTCTTTGCGCCGCCCCCGCCCGGGGAAACGCCTATTGCCCGCCGCCGCCGGCTGGTGGGATGGTCGAAGAACCCGTATTTCGGCCAGTCAATCCCCTTCCGCGAGTTCCGCAAACAGCAGCTTGCCGCCAACACGCCTGAGCGGCTTTACCTGGTCTCGCGGATCGACGGGCTCTCGGCCGATAATGCCAGGGGGCTGGTCGATAAAGCCATCGAAACCGAGCGCAAAGGCGTCTCCGGCACCGGGTATTTCGACGCCCAGGGTCCCGGAGAGGATACCAATGGGTATGATCAGGGAGACTGGTGGATTCGCCGCGCGTGCGAGATTAGCAGGGACGCCGGAATTCCCGTCCGCTATGATATGACCGCGAAGCTGTTCGGCGCGGGCGAATGCGCCGACGCGTTGATCTACTGGGGGTGGTATCGCTCCTTCGACTACCAGGGCGACGCGTTCAACCACGCGTTCCCCGTCGGGGCCATCGCCTGCCATATGGCCAGCTTCGAGGCGGCCAACATCCATCACTACGGCCCATACAAGTATGGGCCGTACAATCAGGATATCAATAACAACGGCCCCTGGTGCTCCGGCTTCCTGCACGACGGGATCACCGCCACCATCGGTCCGGTGTCGGAACCCTACGTGGAAGCGTTTCCCCATACCGAGTATTTTTTTCCACACCTCTATGCCGGCTGGTCGCTCGGTGAAGCCTTCTGGACGAGCATCGAACACGCCAGTTGGCGCATGATACTCATCGGCGACCCCCTGTATGCCCCCTTCGCCGTCCACCCCGGTGGAATTTCAAATCACCAGTGATGCAACTATGAATAAACTCAATCGTCGTGCATTTCTGGCACAGACCTGCAAAGCGGCACTCTATGCGTTGGGCGCCTGGAGCTTCCTGCGGACTGGCGTTGCATGGGCGAATGGAGAAGGGGGAGGGCAGCCAAACATTGTCCTCATCCTTGCCGACGACCTGGGCTGGAGCGACCTGGCGTGTTACGGCAACACATTTGTCGAGACGCCCAATATTGACCGTCTCGCGGGGCAGGGAATGCGATTCACGGATGCCTATGCCTCCTGTCCGGTGTGCTCGCCCACGCGCGCCAGCCTGCATACCGGCAAGTATCCCGCGCGACTCGGCTTGACCCATATCATCGAACACGAGGCCGCTGTCACGGCGAAATGGAAAGAGCCGGCCATCACGCCATACGTGCGGCTGGAGGAGATCACGCTCTACGAATCGGTGAAGCGCGCTGGATACGCGACCGCCAATATCGGCAAATGGCACCTCGGCGGCGGCCCGCTCGGTTCGGCGGCGGGAGACGACTCGGAAGGCGATCCCCTCCGCCAGGGCGCGGACATCAGCGTGGCGGACACCGGCCAGCCTCCCGATTATTTTTACCCCTATCGCCGGAACCTGGCGGACGGCACGGTGCTGACCGTGCGGCGCGCTCCTGATGGGCGTGAAGGTGACTATCTCCCCGACCGGATGACAGATGAAGCGTTGAGATTTGTGGACCAACAACGCAACGGCCCCTTCTTCCTTTTCTTGGGACACTATCTGCCGCACACCTCGACAGGCGACCGGCTGCAGGGGAAGAAAGACAAGATCGAGAAATACCTGGCCAAAGCGGGCGTGAATGAGGTTAGCAACCGGATCGTGTATGCGGCGATGGTCGAAGATCTCGATGACAGTGTCGGCCGCGTCCTTCGTCAACTCGATGAGCTGGGGATGGCGGAGAACACTCTGGTCATCTTTGCCTCAGACAACGGCGGCAATGGCAGTAAAACCACCAACCTTCCACTGCGCGGCGCCAAGGGCGAGCTGTATGAAGGCGGTATCCGCGTGCCGCTGTTGGTGCGCTGGCCTGGACATGTGCCGCCGAGATCGGTATCGCACGAACCGGTCATCACTCCCGATCTGTACCCCACAATCCTGACCGCCTCGGGAGTTCAGCCGGCGCCCGGGCAGGTGTTGGATGGCGAAGACTTGCTGCCGCTGCTGACGCGCGGACAGGTGCTCCGGCGGAAGGCGATCTTCTGGCATTACCCGCATTTCAGTCCTGCCGCCGGCAGCGCGATCCGCGAAGGCGATTACAAATTGCTCGAGTTACTTGACGATCAGGGACCCAGGACCGAGCTATACGATCTGGCCGCTGATAGCAGCGAGCAGCACAACCTGGCGGAGAAGCTGCCCGCTAAAACGAAGGAATTACAGGACAAGCTGAATGCCTGGTTGAAGTCGGTCAACGCGCAAATGCCGGTACCGAATAATGCGAAGCAATAAAGGGTGCTGCGATGAGGGTAACACAACCGGTTCAGCCATCGATAACCTGGAGGCACGGCGGCTTCGCGGAATTCGCGCAGGGGCAATGCGGAGACGGCGGGAGCAACCTGTATGTCAACGCCCACGGCATTATTGAGACGATCCATCGCACGGACATCAACAACGACGGATTCGTCGACATCATCCTGCCCAATTCCCACGGCTATATCGAGCGTGGGCCGACATGGATCTATACGCAAGGTGCTGGCGACGGCGCCGACTGGCCGCGCCAGGAATTGCCCAACGACAGCGGGTGGATGAGCCGGGTGGTGGATGTGGATGGCGACGGCTACCCGGACCTGATCGTCGTTAACGCGGAAAACGGCGTCACTTCGGAGCTCAACTCCTATATTTACTGGGGTGGTCCCGGCGGATTAACGTGTGAGCGGACGGAGTTGCCCACGACGGGGGCGTATGATGTGGCGGTGGTGAAGCTTGCGGGCAGCGACCGGATGAGCCTGGTATTTCCGTCGGCATGGGTGGATCACCATAATGCGGGTGTCTCGCGGCTGGTCCAATTCTACGCGCAGGTAGCTCCCCGCCGATTCGTCGATGTCTCCGAGCAGTATGGGGTGACCGGCATCGCGGCCACCGCCATTGCCTGCGAGGACTTGAACGGCGACGGCAGGCCGGAACTGGTGGTGTGTAATTACCGCCGCGAGTTTGACTATGATACGGAGTCATTCGTCTATTGGGGAACCGAACATGGCTTCGATACCCGCTCGCCGCTGCGGCTGCCGACTCATTATGCCATGCAGGTGGCCGTGGGCGACCTTAATGACGACGGCCGCAAGGAGATTGTCTTCGCCGGCGGTAATCAGGTCTGCATCTACTGGAACGACAGCGGACAGTTCACTCCTGAGCGCTGCACGATCCTCAAGGCCGCGGGCAACAGCACAATGTTCTGCGTGGGCGCGATCCGCGTCGCGATCGCCGATGTGGACGGCGACGGTCGCAACGAGCTGCTGGTCGCCATGCGGGATGGGGTGGAAATTCGCACGCAAGACGATCTCCATCAAGTCAAGCTCCTGTTGCCCGAGCGGTATTGCGGTTGGGTGGGGGCCGTGGATCTCGATGGTGATGGGCGCCTCGACCTGTTGACCACCTGCTACCAGAACGGCCGAAGGTATGAGACCGACTCCGCCATTTTCTGGAACGGACCGACCGGCTTTGCACCGAAGCGCGTGACCTGGCTGCCGACAACCGGCGCGGTCGGCTGCACGGCGGGGGATCTCGACGGCGATGGGCGGCCGGAAATTATCATCAACAATACGATGCGCGGCTGGTCGCAGTTCAATCCGGACTTTCCGATCTTCATTTATCCCGGCAACGCGCAGCATCGCTACAGTATGGAAGATCGCCTGGAGCTGCCGACAGGGGGCGGCACCAATACCTATGTGGTCGCCGACTTCGACCTGGATGGTTACCCTGACCTGGCGTTCGTCTCCCCCGAGGGACTGCGCATCTTTCACGGAGGCGCCGACGGGCTGCGTCCGGATCGCTATACCGTAGTGCGCTCCATGGCGCAACCCTTCGGGTATGTATTGGCTGCCGACTTGAACCGGGACGGCTGGCTGGACCTGCTCGCGGTGCCCTGGACATATGACAGCAAGCCCGAGACGATGGCCAACTCGTCGGTCATCTACTGGGGCGGTCAGGACGGATTCTCCGCAGAACGGTCCACGAGGGTGCCGACCTGGTGCTCGGGCAACGGCCATCTCGCCGATGTCAACAACGACGGGTGGCTCGACTTCATTTACGGCGACCACCGCGGCTACCTGGGCATCTACCTCGGCGGGCCAGATGGGTTCTCCACCGAACGGATGCGGAAAATCCCCCTGGAAGGCAGCGATGTGGCAGTTGTCTCGTCCATCAACAGCGCCGACGTGAATGGTGACGGCTGGTTGGACCTGGTCGTGTCGGTGATGGGACACTACCAGCGGACGTCGAGCGGGATTTTTCTGCTGTATGGCGGTCCGGACGGCTACCCTCCAAAACGCATCAGCTTTCACCCTTTGGATGCTTCGCCGGTGCGCGTCACCATCGCCGACATCAACCGGGACGGGCGCCTGGACCTGCTGGTGCCCGCCTATTCCACGCAGTTCCGGCGTGACCTGCCTGCCTTCATTTTCTGGGGGAAGGACGGTGGTTTTGATTTTGCGGACCCGTTCGTCATCCCCTGCGATTCCTCCTGTGCCTTCCAGGCCGTGGATATTACCGGCAACGGTTATCCGGACGTGCTGGCGGTTTGCCACCGCACCGATCTCGGCCATGTGGTGGATTCGCTGCTCTTCTGGAACGGGCCGGATGGGCTGTCGCTGGAGCGAATGACTCGCCTGCCCGGCCTGGGACCGCACCTCACCGCATCCCGTGATATCGGAAATGCCTTCACCCGCGAGCCGGTCGAGTGCTATAACTCGCCGCCACATCAACTCGACGGGCTGTTGCCGGCGCGAATCTGTTGGGATGCCGAGCTGCCCGAGCACACGGAACTCAAATTCCAGTTGCGGTGGGCAAAAACCACGCAGGAGCTGGAATCCGCACCGTGGCAGGGGCCGAACGAAGAGGCATGTTATTACACGCATTCCGGCCAGAAGATCTATGGTGTGGATACCCGGGCTGCCTGGTTGCAATATCGGGCTGTCTTTGTCTCCGGCAACGGTTGCCGTTCGGCCAGGCTTCGGGAAGTCAGGATTGACTTCCGTTAAACAATGACTGCGCAATGGTCGGGCATGAACTCATTGCCGGCCTACGGAGGAAATACAATGCGAAATATGATTGGCGCTGACTTGACGAATGTGTTGGAGGCCCGACGGACTGAGACCGTGCCGTCGCCGGACTTCTCTACGGCTCACTGGATGGAGTGCCCACCGCACGTTCCCTTCACTTTCCAGCAAACGGACTGGGTGGCGCCGGAGCAAACCGTGGTGCGAGCACTGTATGATGATGCGCACCTGTATCTCGGCATCACCTGCCGGCTGGAGCGCCCGGCGCCGCCGGCGGGGATACTGGGACACCTGGGTGAGCACATCGAAGTGTTCTTCGATCCCGAGAACCGGCGAAAAGGGTGCCTGCAGTTCGCTGTCAATGTCTCCGGCGGCACCTTCAGCAACATGCATTATTATCCCGACGCCTTCACTACCCGGCAACCGTTCTGGCAGGGGTGGACGGCGCAGACCCGCGTGACGGAGACGGGTTGGGAAGTGCTGCTCACGCTGCCGCTGCCCGCCCCACCAAAAGAAGGCACGATCTGGGGGTTCAGCGTTTATCGATGCCACCACAATATGCCGGGCACCAGCTCCCTGTCCCCCTACTCGGAGAGCTTCAGCGAACCGGAGGAATACGGTCACCTGGTCTTCGGCTCCGCGGAGGGGGTGGAACTGCCCGCAAAGCGGCGGCCCGTGCAATGGCCGGCGGAGTTATCCGCGAAACCGCTGGAGCTGCACCTGACCGTCGATCCTCCCGACGACCTGCTGGGCTGGTACCTGGACCCGGAGCGGCTGGCGGGTTACTTCCGCTACTTCGCCGGCCTGGGCATTAAGCGCGTGTATTGGATTGAATATGGAAACTTTCAGGACGGTTACTGGCAGCGCTGGTATTCCTACGGCGAGGAAGTGTACCGGTGCATGCTCCGCTCGCTGGCAACGTTCGGCAACGACCTGCTGCCGGGCGCGGTGGCGGCGGCGCATGATTGCGGGCTGGAATTGTATAGCCAGGTGAAGCCGTGGGATTGGGGAACCTGCATGATCCTCCCGCCAAATCGCCGGCTGCCCGGTGAACCATACCTGGAGCGGGTCGGCGGTGTCGCATACCCGCTGCCTGTCTTCTGCGAGCATCCGGAGTGGAATATGATGCGCGCGCCGGACGGCGCCGAGGATGACGGGCGGGAGATCGCCGAGATCGTGCTGCTGAAGGACGACGATGCTCCCCTATCTTTCTCCATCGAAGGACTTTCTGTCTGGGTCAGCGACGAAAACTGCGGATACCGGCGCGTTGAGGGGGCGGACATTACCGAGGCGGTAGAGCAGGCGCCGGTGCTGCGGCAAACCTTGACTGGCGCCGAAGAACTGGATGAGCGCCGTCCGGTGCGGGTCATCCGCATTCGCGGCCTGCGCCTGCGGCAGCGCTACGTCGCCGTCAAGGTGCCGGGGCGGGAGCATCGCTTCACGAATCACGGCTTTGCGCTGGCCCGTGCCTTCGCTGCCGATGGGCGGGAGATCACTACGCTGCCCGGGTATTTGAGCATCAACGGCGACTGGCCCGGCGGAGAAAGCGGCTGGCAGGAAAACGGTATCTACTTCGAGATGTCCGGTCCGTCGGCCCAACCGGGAGGGTTGGGCGCCACCTGGGCGCTGGATAATCCATGCGGCGTCATCGGACTGGCGCGTGGGCGCAACCGGTACATTCCCGGGGCGCCGGAGCCGGCCCACCCGGACGCGGCAGAATGGATTCTGAACCGAGCACGTCGCACGGTGGCCTGCGGCGCGGATGGCTTCGAGTACCGCGTGCGTAACCACCAGGTGTCGGTGGAATGGGAAGCCTACGGTTATGCCCCGGCGGTACAGGAGGCCTTCCGTAAAGCGCATGGGCGAGATTTACGCCTGGATGGGAGTGACTTTGACCTGCTCTGCGCCTTTCGCGGGCGATGTTACACCGATATCTTGCGTCGTGCCAAAGCGGTCTGTGCCGCCGCCGGCATCCCCTTCGGATTGCAGATCACTCCCGATCTGTTCACCGACAATACGGCGGCGTGCACTATGGGGATTCACTTCGCCTGGCGGGAATGGATTCGTGAAGGCATCGCCGATCAGATGCTGACGAAATACATCAGCCCGCTCTCGCCTATCTTCCGGGAAGTGCAGCAGGAGAGCAAGCGAGCGGGGATTCCCTTCTACGTCGAATTCGAGCGCCATTATGAGCATCCGGCAGTCGCCGCCATCTACGGGAGTATGTTCAATCTCGCCCGGCGGGCCGGGGCGGACGCCGTGAATATTTACGAGGGGGCAAACGTGGCCCGCATCACCGAAGAGGGAGTCACGGTCAGCAAGGCTCCCGATTTCGAGGAATTCCTGCGGGGGTATCCGCATGGGTGATTAACCGGTCAAAGGATAAGATACCGACCGCTTCCTGCTTGTGCGCAGCCAGGCGCGGCAGGACAAGGAGAGAGCATTAGCCATGCGTGAAAGGACATGTTATGAACAAAGCACTGCTGACCCTGGCGGTTGCCGGGCTGGTTGCCGCGCCGTGCGTCGCGGAGCAGCTCAGCTTGACACCCCATGACCGCATCGTTATCCTCGGCGATTCCATCACCGAGATGGGCGACAGCCCGCGCGGGTTTGTGACGATCATCCGGCAGGGGGTGGCGGCCAAGCACCCCGACTGGGGCATCGAGGTGTTCAACGCCGGCATCAGCGGCAACAAGGTGCCGGACCTGCAGGGGCGGCTGGACGCGGATGTCATCACCCGCCAGCCGACCCTCGTCATCGTCTATATAGGCATCAACGATGTCTGGCACTCCCTGGCGCAGGACGGCACGCCCGCCGACAAATATGAAGCCGGTTTGACAGACGTGCTCTCCCGCATTCAGCATGCCGGCTCCCGCGCGCTGCTCTGCACCCCCAGCGTGATTGGTGAAAAGACTGGCGGCGTCAACCGGTTGGACAACATGCTCGACGAATATTCGGCCATCAGCCGCAAGGTCGCGGCGAAGCTCGGTGTTCCGATCTGCGATCTGCGCAAAGCGTTCACCGACTACGAGGCGCTCTATAACGCCGCCAACGCCGATCAGGGCATACTGACAGAGGACACCTGCCATCTGAATGACGCCGGGAACGCCTTTGTCGCCTTGCAGTTCTGGCAGGCGCTGGGCGAATACGACCCGAAAACGGCGAAGCTCGACCAAAACGCCTGGGTGCTGCCCGACCTTATCAGCCGTCCGTTCCCCATGGGCATGACGGCGGTGGAGACCGCGTTCGCCGGGATGCAGAGACTGCAGCAGGACGGCAAGCCCCTCGCGGCGATCATGGTCGGGTATGCCGCATTACGGGACATCGAGCAGGCGCGCGCCAAAGGCGCGATCAACAACCTGGAAGCCATCCTCGCCCGGCAGCAGGTGGGCGACGTGCTGGTGCAGTGCGAGCAGACGGCTTTGCTCGGTAAGGACGAGCAAGCGTATAAGCAATATCTGACCGAAGTGGCGGATCTGACACCGAAGGCCTGGCGGTTTCACCCCGACAGCGAGAACGCCGGCATCCAGGGAAAATGGTTCGCGCCGACTGTAGACCGGACGGAGTGGAAGCCCATCGACGTGAGCAAGGTGTGGCTGGACGATGGCAATTCCGCGTTGGTCGATGAACAAGGCAAGCCGATCACCTTCCTCAGCGCCGGCTGGTATAGCCTGCAGCTCGATGTGCCGCAGGAGTGGGCCGGGCGGGATCTGTACCTGTGGTTCACCTGCGATGAGGACGCCGCTGTGTGGGTGAACGGCACGCTGGTCAAAGTGCGCGACGAAGGCGATATTTCGCGCTGGTCCGTGCCCAGCCTGGCCCCGTTGTCGGCCGCGCTGCAGCCCTGCAAGACCAACACCATCGTCATCCGGACACATAATACCAAAGATGCCGGCGGCCTCTGGCGTGGCGTCCGCATACTGGAGCCGAAAGCGTAAAAAGTTAGTGACGAGTGGCCTTATTCATAAAAAGGCTTATCTAGAATCGGTAAGCCTTTCATGAATAAAGCCACTCTTCGCGGAAGGGAGCACATGTCGCCCGCGTCATCGAGGACGGAACCACGATCAGCAAGGCTCCTGCCTTCGAGCAGTTCCTGCGGGGATATCCGCATGCCTGATCGTTTGCGAAGGCTTACTACCGCGGTGGAGCGGTCGTGCGGCGGACAACCAGCGTGGTGGGCAGGATGGTGGCGGCGGGAGTGGTGGTGTCCCCTTCAACCTGGCGGATGAGCATGCGCGCCGCCTCCCGGCCGATCTCCTCCTGCGGCATGCGCACGGTGGTCAGGATATTATCGCGTGTCTCCTCATGCGGAATGGTTTCCACGTCATCAAAGCCGACCAGGCTCATCTCCTGCGGCACGCGGACGCCATCGCGCTGCAAAGCGGTGTAAATCTCGAGGGCGAACAGGTCATTCATGGAGACGATGGCGGTGATGCGCGGATTTTTCCGGAGTTCCTCGCGCAGCGGGGTGGTCGCCCATTCACTGCGCGGTAAATCGTAATCCACTGTCACGCCGATCAGGTACTTGTCGGGGTCAAGACCGCGCTCGCGATAGGCCAGGCGATATCCGGACAGCCGCTCCTGGGTATGATATTCCGGCTCGCGCTTTTTAGCGTTTTCCCAGAAATGCAGAATATAGCGGTGCCCCAGGTCGAGCAGGTGGGAGACGGTCTGGTAGCTGCCGCCTCGCCCGTCGGCGAGGACAGCGGAATATCCAGGAAACGGCAGCACCAGCGACACCAGCGGGCGGTTAGCAAAGTTTGGGGTGGCCCGCAACTGGTCGCGCAAGGTGGTCAGTGCCTTTTCATCGCCGATGACGATGACGCCGTCGACATTGCCGCAAAGAATACCGAAAGGCAGCTTCTCTTCCTCTTCCTCACTCTGGTAAGTGGTCAGCAGGTCATAATGCGAGGGCACCAGCACATCGAGGATACCCTGGAACATCTGCAAATAATAGGGATTGCGGGAGAAATCCGGCGGGAAGAAGAGGGCCAGCGTATAATTGATGAAGGTTTTGCCATGCTTCCGCCAGGCAAGCCGGCGCGAATTGTGGTGCACGATCTCGTCGTACCCCATCTCGCGGGCGATGGCGAGAATTTGTTCCGCGGTTTTCGATTTCACGCGCTCGGAGCCGGTCAGCGCGCGCTGCACAGTGGAGCGATGGACCCCGCAACGCACAGCGATGTCCTGCATAGTGACGAAATGCGCCGGATCGACGAGTGCGGGTGCACTACTGGTGCGTGCGGTGGCCTTACGCATGATGTTTCTCCCTGCTTATTATAGATAAGTCAACCGGCGACGTAAAGGGCTCCGCTTCGTATTGACAGTAAGGCAGGCAGCGATTATACTGCAAATGAGTGCGGTTGCATTATCTCTGTGAAGGGAGCCCCACGATGTCACACACCCTGGCATTCGGACTGATTCTCATGCTGTTGTTTACGTGCGCGCTGCCGGCGCTGGGCACGGTGCTGTTTCAGGATTCCTTCGCCAACGGCGCGGGCACCTGGACGGCAAAGGACCAGGCGGTCATCTCGGATATCAGCCGACGGCCGGGCACAAAAAGCCTGCTGATCAAACAGTGGAAGGACGAGGAAGCGGATAGTTGCTGGGTGTCAGCGCCGCTCAAAAATCCCGGCAAGTCGGTGACCATCTCCTTCTGGGCGGCGGATAATTACCATACCTGTACGGACTTCAGCTACTCCGCCTGCGTGAATATCGTGAGTTGCGATGCGGCCGGCAACGAGAAGACGGTGAGCGATTACCTGGCGCCCATCGTCTGGGACAACGCCCGGAAAGAAAGCATGTGGGGCCAGTACCTGCCGTCCGGGCTGATGTGGAACTACTACCAGCGCACCATTACACCAAGCGGCGACACTTTCCGCATCAAGTTCCACTGGCCGAAGCAGATCGTCCGCGGCGACTGTTACCTGACCGACGTGCTGGTCACCGATGCCACACCTGGAGAGGTTGCAGCCTCCGCGCCGGGCGCCGGGGTGGCAACAACCCTGCAGGAGGAGCCGCTGGCGCTGGAGCTGTGCACCTCCGCCACCGGCAACCTGTTCACCGTCGCCGACCCGGTGAGCTTCGATGTGATTCTCTATACGCGGGACAACAAGACCCCGGTGACTATGCCGGCGGGCGCCATGCTGCAGTATGAGATCACCGATTACCAGCACTCGCTGGTGGCGCGGGGACAGCTCAATTTCAGCGGAGCTAAACCGATCGAAAATCCCGGGTATTACCAGGGGCGATTCGGCGGGCAGCGGAAACAGAACGTGCATGCCCGCGTCACCATCCCGGACGCCGCGGCGAAGGAGGTAGGCCGGGAATTCTTCCTCACCGCCAGCCTGGTGAGCAATGGGCAGGTGCTGGCCGCGGAAACCGTGCAATATGGGGTGGTCAACCCGCGTCCCGTGTCTCCGGCGGAATATGAAAGAAGCCACTTTTCCAGCAATTACTTCAGTAAGCCGGACGACGTTGCCGTGAAAACCGGCCAGTCCTGGAACCAGAGCTATGATTATAGCTGGGTGCGCCGGCAGCCGCATTACCCGGGGCCGATCACCATCGAAAAGCTGCCGGCCTTCCCGAAAATCACCTGGTGCCCGAACATCGAGCAGGAGCGACCGGTAGTCCAGTGGATCAAAGACGAAGTGCCGCCGGAGGCGATTATCGACGACCCGCTGCATCCTGGGCGCATAACCTTCCAGATCGATCCGTATGTCGAGTATATCGTGGCTTACGTGCGGCAAAACCGCGAGGCCATCGCCCGCGTGGTGCCATCGGGGCTGGAGCGCCCGATCGACGCTCGCACCATCGAACTGGCGAAGAAGGTCTACACGGCGCTGAAGAAGGAGTTCCCGGATCTGCCGGTCGGCTTCATGCTCTACGGCCTGTCGATGAACCCGAGCACCGACGTGGACCTGTTCCTCAAAGAGAAGCTCTACGATTACTGCGACTTCATCGACACGCACGTCTATGCTTCCTCGGTGGACTGGACGGAGTGGGAGCGGCTGCAGGCGGCCTACAAGCAGATGGGACGCCAGCCGGTGCCGCTGGTCTCCACCGAGTTCTGCCGCGTGGGCGGCATGGACCAGGTGCAGCGCAGCCGCGACATGGTCGCCGCCCACCTGGATGCCTTCGCGCATGGCATGGGCCACATCTACTATTTCAATTGTTACAACACGACGAACTGGCTGCCGAAACCGTTCCTGCGCGAGCCGACCGATCTAGGGGGCGACCAAACCTCCGGGTTCATGTACCTGCAGATGGTGGCGCGCTCGATGGGGAACGACATGCTGCCGCTGCTGCAGACGATGACCTACTACAACATGGTGCAGAATTACGAAGGCGCGACCTACCGGAAAACGCTGGCGCCCGACGACAGTTCGATCGGCTACCTCTTCGACCGCGGTGATTCCACCTCCATCGCGCTGTGGCTGACCCGGCCGACCGGCACCGAAACCTTCCTGGTAAAGAGTCCGATCGACTTCCGGGTGCAGGACCTGTTCGGGCGAACCGAGCGGATGGCGGCGGGCAGCGCGCTGATCAGCGTAGATGAAAACCCGCTTACGCTGTTGTTTGATAAACAGGTAGAGAATATTGAGATTACCCCGGTGAACGGCGGCCTGCGCGTGAATCCGGTTGCCCGCGGCGCGAAGGGCAAGGCGGATGTTATCCTTCCCGCGAACTGGGGAATTGCCGGACCGGTGAAGATCGCCTGCACGGTGGACGGCACCTGGCCGGCGATTAAAGACACCACGGTTACCGTCAGCAAGGGCAAGGAAACCCGGGTGACTTTACCTTTTGCCATCGACCTGAAGCGTGCCGTCGGCGCCTATCCCATGCGCACGCAGCTCTTTGCCGGTAATCGGCTGATTGGATTGCTTACCGGCAACCTGCAGATTAATGAGCTGCTCTCCGCCGATGTGGATACGGTGCCGATGACGCGGACCGGCAATCCGGCCGTCACCGTAACCATACACAGCCTGAAAGATACGCCTACGGAGGCGAAGGTCACTTTTGACGACCACTACTTCTCACCCGAGTTGCGGAACCAGGTGGTTACAAAACCGATCAAGGTTCCGGCCCGCGGGAGCGCAACGGTTACCTTCCCCGTCGAGCGGTCGCTGGTGAACCTGTCCACCGCCTACAACATCTCCGTCTCGGTGGAGGACACGACCGGAGTGCGCGTGAGCAAGGAAGAAGAGATTGCCTTCCGTGCCTGCGAACGGGCGCCCGGCCCCATCACCATCGACGGCGACCTGGCTGACTGGAAGCTGGATGAGCGGACGGCCATCCCCTTCTCGCGGGCATTCACCTCATGGGGCAAGCCGCTGAAGCCGCTGTGCAGCGGGGTGCTCTACTCCATGTGGGACGAAAACAACCTCTACTTCGCCGTGGTGGTGAAGAAATTCGACGCCTTCACGCACCGCGGGAACACTGTCGATATCTGGACCGACGATAACATCATGTTCGGCCTGTATCCCTGGCGCTGGAAGATGGATACTACGCTGTTCTCCGGGTATTACCGCGAGCATCTCGGCCTATGCCTGGATGGGAAGTCGCGCATTTTCCGCCTGGGTAATGTGGAGGGCGGAACGCCCACCGACGAAGGATCGCAGATCGCCGTAAAGCAGTCGGCGGACGGCTATGTCTACGAATGGGCGTACCCGAAGAAATCCGTCTTCCCGCTGGAATTTAAACAAGGCGCCGGATTTCGGCTGTCCCTGTTCGCGCTCGATTCCGACCCGGACTGCGGCCTGCGCGGCATCCAGATCGGCGGCTTTAACGAGAACGTGGATGCGCGGCCGGTGAGGTGGCGGGAGTTCATATTGACGAAGTAAGTATGCAAATTGAAAGATAACTATGAATAAAGTATGCATTCCCTTGCTGGGGTTGTTGCTGGCAATTGCGGCGTCTGCGACTATCAAAGTCGCGCTGCCGCAGGCGCCGCAGGTGAAGGAGAAGCCTGATACTGAGATTCAACGGCTGCAGATTATCCTATCCCTCTACCTTCACGACCGGCTGGAGGGAATGCCGGATGTCTGGCTGGCGGATGACGAGTGGGTCGGCGCGGTGCTGGACGAGATCCGCGGCAGCAAGCGCCGGCCGCAGCCGGAAACCTTCTTCCAGTCATTCACCGCTTGTCTCCCCGTCGATGCCGTCGTCGATCGCACCTTCAGCGAGCCGGAATGCGCCTGCCCCCTCTTCACGCATGAAGGCGCGAAGCCGCTGACGGTTCCCCTCGGCCCGGCAAAGCGCCTGGCCGCGACAATCGGCCCGTTTGTCGCGCAGGCGTTGAAACTCTCCCCGGAAGCGGCTAAACGGCTGCAGATTGCGGGGGGTGACGATCCCCTTTTTGATGCCGACTACCTGGCCCGCCGGCTGCACGGGGTGTGGATAGACAACACCGGCGAAATACGCCTGCGCGCGCTCGATGCCTGCCTGCCGCACCTGGGAGAGGACCCGGCCGCCGTCCGCGCGGTGTTGGAAGCCGGTCCGTTCCTGTCCACTGACGGGCGCAAAGTCGACAACATGGACATCAACGTCTACAAGGTGCGGCTGGCGGTGGCGCAGGCGCTGGGCACGCCGATGGAGCCGCTGGCGATGGCCTTTCTGCGGATCAATAAGCAGGATATTCCTGGTGTCGAAGAGGACCAGATCAACCATGTGAAGCTGCTGGTGGAAGGCGATCTTGGGGCGGTGCTGAAGGGAACGGGTGGACTGGACGACAAAGGCGACCTGGAGGATATGCAGGACCCCTTTATCGGACTGCTGACGTCGCCCGGTACGGTGGAGCAGCGCGCGGGCGCCGTGCGCGCGCTGGGTGTGCTGCACTCGGCTAAAGGCTTGCCGTGGGTGCGGAAGGCCGCCAAACATGAAGACGCGCGGGTCCGGCGGGCGGCGGCATTTGCGCTGGCACAGTATGATGATGCGGCTGTCCGTATTACTTTGACAACACTGGCGAAAGATGCCGATCCGGCAGTGGCTTTCGAAGCGCGGGCTGGATTGTGGAACGCAGGAGCAGGTAGCGGGCCGCCGCGTGACGATGCGCAGATGCTGCTGACCGGCGCCCGCGGCATCTTGAAATCTGAGCCAGGAAACCTTACAGCTATCGATGTATTGGCAAAGCTCGGTGTTGCGGCGGATATCCCGGCGCTGAAGAGCGCGGTGCAGTCGAGCGATTTTGCCATGCGTGCCGCGGCCGCCAATGGGCTGTTCCGGCTGGGTGCGGTCGATAATGCGCAACTCGCCGCGCTGCTGACGGACTGTGCGCCGCCGGTGGTCATGCTGGCGTTGGGGAAGCTGCCGCTGAATGAGGCGGAAACCAGGCAGCGCCTGGTCGCATTCGCCAACAACCCGCTGTTGCCGCTGGCGGATACCGCCCGGCTGCGGGCAGTGGCGTTGCTGCCGAAGGAGGAGCCGGCGCGGTCGCTCTTCGCGCTGCAGATCGAGCACAGCTACGTCCGGCGCGAGATCGTCGAATCGCTGGCGAAAAATCAAGCGCCGTGGGCGGTAGAGGCGCTGGCGCAGGCCGCCACTAATCCGCAGCCGCACGTGCGCGCGCTGGCACTGGCTGTCCTGACCGAGCGCGCGCTGGATCGGGCGGCGCCGCTCATCAAGGCGGCGCTCTCCGATCCGTATTACTGGACGCGCTTCCGCGCCGCGACGCTGGCACCGAAGGTAGCAAAGCAGATCGGTGTAGAGGCCTTGCGGCAGGCGCTGGCTGCGGAGGAGGATCTCGCCGCGCGGCTCTACCTGGCGGATGCGGTAACGCTCGCGGAAGGCAAGCCGCTGCCGGCGCCGCAACCGGCGGCCAACCCGATGGATCCGCACCGCAATTACTCCCTGTTGTGCGGTTACGGCGCCGGGGTGGCTTCCTCGCCATATGAAGCCTATTATTGCGGAGATGCCGAGATCACCGATGCGGCGAAACAGGCTTCCGCTGCCGGCAAAGTGTTCCTCTGCCGGGTGGAGACGGTGTCCTGCCCGTCGCAGGCGCTGCTGGACCCCAACTGGGACGATCGCTACTGGCAGGCGGTGCGCGACGGCCTGACCAACTGGCGCTGGATCGACGGCGTCATTTTCGGCGAAGAAACGATGGGTACCGGAGTCAACAATCCAAACACCTGGCGCTATGGCTGGTGGGCGTTTTGCCGCGATGCCGGGATCGACCCACAGCGGGTGGACGGCGACCGAAGCAAATTGACCCCCGCCGAGCAGCGGGCATGGGAAAACTGGGAACAGCGCCTGTCGGTCGAAGGCTTCAACGAGCTATATGACTTTGTGAAGCTCTACTTCGGCAAGCTGCGCCCCGGCTTCATGGTGGGCACCTTCCTGCCGGACCAGGACACGCTGAAGCCGCAGGAGAAGACCTGGAAGTTCGACGTGGGCGGCGCCTATTATTACGGCACTTCCAACCGGGAGCGCTACGCGATGATCCGCCGCTTCCGGACCGTCTGGCCCGACCGGCCTGTCGTATGGTTGAGCCGGGGATTCGGCGCGATCAATACGGATGAAATCCGCTACAACGTCAAGGTGGCCGAGCAGCCGATATTGCAACGCAACACGCTGGCGTATGCCGATTCCGTGTGCGCCTGGCTGGCTGGCGGAGAGACGGGACAGTTCGTTTCCTACCTGCTGATGGACCGCAAAACCCCGGGCGGCGACCACGCGGGCGGCGATTGGGTAAACCTCGAATCGATCGCCGGGGATCGGAACGACCTGGATGTCGGGATCGAGCACGCCTTCACCGGCATCCTGGATTTTTATAAGTCCGAATCGGTGGAAATGCCGACCGAGCCGGGCAACGAGGGGGAGTTCGACCTGACCTTCGACGACCGGGCAGAGAAAGAGAAGCAGCTCAAGGCGCGAGTGACGGCCGAGAAGGAGCGCATGCGGCTGGGATTCTTCCTGGAACAGCAGTACCTGTATAACTGCGCCCGCATATTCTACGGGATGCCATGGCCGGAGGAGAAGCCGGCGGCATTGTGGGTCTCCGCCAATCGCCGCTTCGACCAGCTCGACTGGTGCAACGCCTACGACATGCAATTTCAGTTGAACGAGCTGCCGTCGATGGACCTGTCGCGGTATCGCTTCATCGGCATCGCGGGGATGGATGCTGCGCCCGTGCAGGATGCGACGATTGCCTCGCTGACGCGGTGGCTGAAGGAGCAGCCGGGCCTGCTTTATATCAGGGGAACGCTCTCGGCGGATAATGCCAACGAGGACGGCACGCCGGAGGACCATGACGGCAAGCTGCTCAACGATTGGCCGTGGGAGAAGGATGTCATGGCCCGGGAGAAGAGCTATCAGATTGGCGGTGCTGCACAGGTGCTGCTGGGCACGCCGGACGCGCCGGTGCTGGTCTATTGGAAAGGCGACGGTTTCCGCGGCGGGCTGATCTTCGACCTGTCGGATGGCGCCGGCGTGCAGGAGCGAATCAATAA
>Ga0172368_10002470_pt1 | contig 23495 bp, 18 predicted proteins | sample Lak11m_FD_114540 | JGI IMG/M metagenome (GOLD analysis project Ga0172368, IMG submission 114540) | Freshwater microbial communities from Kabuno Bay, South-Kivu, Congo - kab_022012_11m | ecosystem: Environmental > Aquatic > Freshwater > Lake | place: Democratic Republic of the Congo: South-Kivu...
GGGTCACGGAAAAACAACATATCCAATTTTACCTATAAAAACAGGCAACAAATCTGCGTTCATCTGCGTTTATCTGCTGTTTGTTTTTCAAAATATTGCTGCCTTATTTTTCGGTAATCCCTTTGAATAGTCGCAATATGATCCATGCAACAATGACAGAAAAATAACCACACACAAAAAATAATCATCCTGAACAAACCCGAAAGCTATATTAACCATAAATCCCTAAAATAAAATAACAGTATATATTATATAAGGATAGGAGAGTAACATGAAATTATTTGAAAATATTTCAAGCGGTTATAAAAGAATCGCAACAGGAATAGCTATTGTAGGATTTTTGTCAATGATGTATTTAGCGGTTATCCCCGGAGCTTCAGTGGCTCACGTCTTTGGGCCTAACGGCGGAATTTTATCAGGGGCGTTTGTCTTTATCAAAGAGTGGCCGCAGTATAATGCCACGACTGATATTGATGGGACGTATGCGATCGATCAAATGCCGATCGGTGAATATACATTAGTTGGAGCGGGGAATGATTCTTATGCTCCGAATATTACATGGATAAATGTTACAGAGGGGAATACGAATCCCCATGATATAACGTTAAGTCCGGCGATAAAGTATTATTTGCCTTTCCTATATGAGAGAACTGATAATATATATAATTCTGCAGTGCAGATTCAGAATAATGGAACTTCAAATGCCAGTATTGAAATTGATTTCTATAATACAGCTGGAACGCTAGTAGGCAATGATGTTTTTGTAGTACAACCAGGGGGACTGTTTACCAAACGAGGATTTGATATAGTCAACGGGTTATCCATTTTCAATGGTCCTTCTTTTGTTAAATCTGATAAACCATTTAAGGTCCAGGGTTACATATTAACTGTGAACCAAGGAGTATATTCATTAGCTCCATCGCTTACGGAACCAACAAAACAAGCATATCTACCTTTCCTTTACCAGCGTTCTGATCTACTTTATGATTCAGGAGTTCAGGTTTTCAATCCGGGTAATACAGCAGCAAATGTAGAAATAATTCTTTATTATACGAATGGAACTCGTGCAGGTAATGCCACATACCAGATAGGTCCAAAAGTCGAAGCAAGCAAATACGTATTTGACATATTAACTGGAGTGAGCATTTTCGCAGGTCCTGCCGAGATTATTTCAGATCAACCGATAGTAGTCCAAGGATATGTCCGAACAAAAGCATCAAATATTTTCAGTATAGCTCCATCTTTATCAACGACGGTAACGAAAGCGTACTTACCGTTCCTTTACCAGCGTTCTGATCTACTTTATGATTCAGGCGTTCAGGTCTACAATCCGAGTAGTACTAATATTGCTAATGTGAATATCAATATGTATTATACGAACGGAACCCTTGCAGGCAATGCTACATATCAGATTTGTCCAAAATGTGAGGCGAGCAAATATGTATTTGACATAGTAACAGGAGTGAGCATTTTCACAGGTCCTGCTGAGATTATTTCCGATCAGCCGATAGTAGTACAGGGGTATATCCGGACAAAAGCATCAAATGTTTTCAGTATTGCGCCGCAGGTGAGAAAACCGGATGTGGCTGGTAAAGCCACTATACCATTCTTGTATTCGACTGTTAATGTATCACACGATGCAGGTATACAGGCATTGAATCCAAACAATGTAAATGCCACAATCGATATAGCACTTTATTATCCAGATGGAACAATGGCTGGTAATCAATCATATACTGTAGGCCCATATGTAGAGTTAAGTAAATATGCTTTCGATATAGCTCCAAATACTGTTGACTTCAAAGGGTTTGCTGTAATAACAGCGGATCAACCTATAGTATCACAGGGCTACATCAGAAAGAAAAGCTCGAACATATTCAGCATAGCACCGCCGGTGGAAAGATAAAAAACTAGATAGGAGCGAAATTAAATTCGCTCCTTCTTCTTGGGATTAATGATTTAATTCTTGAGAATTTTAGTTATTTTTTTTCTGCTAAAATCGCAATACGCCTGCGCATTATTGGAAAATATTTCATAAAAATTTTTTCTAAAGTGCGAAAGATTGGTATATGGGATTCATCATAGTAGCTTTTTTTAATCCGAAAGTGTCGTTTAGCTAAACTCTCAAGCAGTCGTTCCATTGATTTATAATCTACGTGTCCTTCAAATCTTTTTATAATAATATTATTTTTTTTTAAAATTTCTAATATATGCCCACTATGGGGTGTCCAAATAACTAACTTACCTCCTTTTCGTAATAGTCTGTTACATTCATCCATAACATTTTCAAATATTTCTGGGTATAAGTGTTCGAATAGATCTGCACAAATGATAACATCATAAGATTCAGATTCTAATTTAGTCTGTTGAGCATCAGAACAGACGAATTTAATATTATTGAATTTCGAAATATCTAAAAGTTTATTACACAAGCTTATACCTTTCTGGTTATAATCCACTCCGGTTACATCTCTGCAAAATGGGGCAAAAGCAAAACAAAATGTTCCCCAAGCACATCCTAAATCTAAAACACTTTCATTTTTTTCCGGTGTGTATATCCGCATTACTTTTGAAACTCTATATTTCTGAAAGGAAGATTCTAAATTTATACGTTTGATATATTTTGGATCAGTAAAATAGACATCATAATATTCTTTATCAATTTGAGCATGTTTCATGTTATTCTATTTTTCCATTATTTGGTCTAATTCTGTTTATTATATTCAAAATACTTTAAAATTAATATGATTTTCCTAATTCATAAATTTTTATAAAATTATTAATAAGTTTATCCCAATAAAAATCATTTATTCTACATGAGGCATTTCTTATAATTTCGTTTTTAAATTTTTCATCTTGAAAAAGAGAAATAATGCCTTTAGCCAATTCATTTGGATCGCCCGCATTAACAAGGAGACCACTTTTTCCATTTTCCAAGATTTCTCTTCTATCCCCAACGTCTCCTGTAATAACAGGAACCCCAGCAGCCATACTTTCAAACACCTTCAGAGGAGATCTAGCTTTATTAATATCATTATATCTTACGGGATCGACAGTGACATCTGCAATCTTTAAATAAGCAGGGATATCTTTGGATGCAATCCTTCCAAAAAATTTTACTGAATCTATTAGTCCTCTTTCAAGAACATAATTTCTCATACCAATCAAATCTTCTCCTCCTCCTATAAATACAAGTGCAACATTAGAAATCTCTTTTTTTATTATTTCAAATGCTTTTATTAATAAATCCACATCATGACCAGATGAAATACTTATTGTTCCAAAATATAAAATAATTAATTTAGATTGAAGACCATTTTTATTTTTAATACGTTCAATACAATTTGTATCGATGTTAGAAAATCGGTCTCTATCTATTCCATTAGGCACATAGATAATTTTTTCTTTGGGGTAGCCTAGACTAATATTTCTTTCTTCAAGAAAATGAGAATTAACCGTGATGCCTTGACAATATTTTGGAATATTATCTTCAAAAAGTTTAAATGCTTTTTTTTGAATTATTGAAGAGAATTTGTTCATTTCTGCTTCAAAATCATCGCAATCTAAATATAAAGGTTTCTTTTTTAAAATTTTTCCAAATATGCCCGCTATACTATTGATAGGCTGTGGCTTGAATATGTGGATGATATCTGCATCGGAAGAAAGTGTACTTAGCGTCATTTGAAGAGTTGATAATGAAACATTCTTGTATAAAGTAAATCCTTTATAGTAATATTTTGTATCGTTAGCTTTTCGAACAGCCATCTGACCAACATATTTAAATCGAGAATTCTCATTTAGTTTAAATTCTTTAACTGATATATTCTTGAAATCGTGATGCAAAGCTAATATCGTAACAGAATTGTCTTTTTTGCATAGTTCTTTAGCTATGGGATAATATCTACCAATTGTACTCGAACTCTCAAAACTTTGATTGATAAGCATTAAGATTTTCATATAGATTCAACTTACCAAAAGATTTATTATATTTTTCCTTTCATCATAATATATGGATTAAATAAAATATTAGTTCTCATATTGCATTCATGTGTGCAGTAACATTTAGAACTTTTTATACATTTTCTAATTTCATCTGCTTTCTTACTCCACCATAACTTCTTGAAATCATATTCATAGTCTCTCAAATTTCCGATTTTCTCATTCAACATTTCACATGGATAAACATCGCCCTCTTCGTTAATAACAACATCTAATTTGCATGCATAACAAGGGATCAAATATTTTCTATCCTTAAATGTTCTTGAAAGAAATTCCTGTCTAATTAATTGCAGTCTTTTTCTGATTATTGATTTTAATTTACTTTGTGAATCTTTACTTTCAAATCTGTTTTTTTGAAATGCCCACATATCATCATAATATTTAATATCAATATTTTTAACAAAAGATTCTTTCGAGTCTCCTCTAATCAATATAATATTAATCTCACTATTAAAATTTTCCCTAACATAATGGGAAATTTGTTTCAATTTATTCTGATTTAAAATGGAAATAGTTGTTAGAAAATCAACATTGAAATTCTTATTACTTTTCTTTAAATCATTTAACATCCAATATGTTGCCGTGACTTTATCAAAGATACCATCAACCCCTCTTATTTCATCATGATCGATTCCAATTCCATCCAAAGATAAGGATACTGTAACCAAAAGTTCAGGGCAAGATATTAAGATATTTTTAATAGTATCATATATTTTCTTTGTTAAAAAACCATTTGTGGGTATCGTTAAATTGCCAATATTATTATTTTCATAATATATCTTAATTATTTTATCGAGATCGTCCCTTAAAAAGGGTTCTCCCCCACTTATAATCAAGAAAAAGAAATTTGGCATGCTTTTTGATATCTTTCTTATCTCTCCCAATGTTAATTCGTTTTTATTTTTATTCAAATTTTTCCAGTAAAAACAATGTTTACATCTGGCATTGCATTTGGATGTCACAAAATGTGTAACTTGAACAGGGTAACGCTTATCAATAAACTTCTCAACAATACGTATATAATTCGATATTTTCATGTTTATAGCTTACTCTTCAATATAACTAAATTTGAACCTTTCATAATGTAATTAACTGAATAATTTTTATTTTTCAATTATTAATTAAAGTGAATACATCTAAATATTTTTTTGATATTTTTTCCCAATTGTAAGTTAATTTGATAATCTCTTTGCCTTTTAGACCTATTAATAGTCTTTTGTCATCATCCTTTAATAAATCAAGAAGAATTTTTATATATTCTTCCTTATCAAAAGGGTCGATAAGAAAACCAGTTTGTTTATCAATAATTGCATCTTTAATTCCCTCAATATTTGAAGCAACTACAGGCAAACCTGCTGAACCTGCTTCTAAGAGAACAATACCGAATCCTTCCATGTCTCCTTTAACAGGAATATTTGGCATTACAAATATATCCGAAACCTGATATAAGGAGTTCAATAATAAATCATTTGCATTTTCAATTAAATATACATTGTTTTCAAATCCAAGTTCAGCAATCATAAACTTTATTTGATTTCCTAACTTCCCCGAACCCACAATCAGATATATTATTTCTGGATATTCTTCTCTTATTAATGGGAAGATATTTTTCAAGAAATAGGGTATCCCCTTTCTTTCGATCAATCTTCCTACACTTAATAATATTTTTTTATTATTTATATTTTTATGAATCAAATCTTCCATCAGCATTCTTTTGTCCACATTTTGGACTTGATGAAATGTTTCTAAACCCACAGGAATGACAATACAAGATTCGGGTTTGATACCACGTTTAATGCATTCGTTTTTTGTTTCTTGACTTATACAAATTATCTTATCAAGCCTTTTCAAGCATTTTGGAATAATAAATTGATATATTTTATTTGGAAAAATTAAATCAAGACCATAAACGGTTACGGTTACAGGTATTTTCTTTGTGATTTTAAGCAAAACTCCAACTGGGGATAGGAGTGCATCTCCAATGTGAATAATATCAACGTTTTTCTTACTTATGAATAGTGCTTTCATAAGTGAAGATATAAAAAAAAATGGAAGATGCTTTTGCGATTTTCTTAAAGCTATTAATTTTGTAGGTGTTAATTTGCTGATATAAGTATAGAAATTAAAACTGAACTTTTCCATTCCCCCAATCACAGGAGGATATTTTCGTGTTATGAACAGGAGATTCATGTTATCATTTTTTACTTTCGCATATCAGCCATCAGCGCCAGGAATAATAATTGTATTCCTGACATTATAAGGAGAGTAGTCAGTATCACAGCAGGTGTATGCCCTATAGCTCCGATTATGGCAAATTTATAGAGAATCGCGGCTCCCAATAAAAGCCCAGCTAAAGTCAAAATTAATCCAGGTAATCCGAAGAATTTCAGTGGATCATAATCTCTTATCGTTCTTATTATTATAATCCAGGCACGCCAGGCATATGACAACGGTCCAGACATCAACCTCGAATCTCCAGTTGTTCTCCGATAGAAATTTACTGGGACATTCGCTATTCTCCACCCTTCTTTGGAAACTTTGACGATCATTTCCTGGGTATAAGTAAAATCCCCATGTATCTCAAGAGTATCGAAGACTTCTTTTCTTGTTGCCCTGAAACCGGTCTGTCCATCTTTTATATCAGTGCCAGTTAACCTGCGAAGTAGCCATGTAAAAGCTTTATTCCCCTGTTTTTTAATCCATGGCATTTCATATTTCAGGTTCTCAAGCCGTGTACCAAGGACAAGGTCGGCTTTGTTATCAAGAATAGGTTGAATGAGTTTTGGTATTTCATTCGGGTCGTACTGCCCGTCAGCATCGATCTGGACTATGATATCGGCGCCATGTAGTATGGCTTCGGCGTATCCGCGCTTAATGGTTTTGCCAAGGCCGCGGTTAACGATGTTGTCTATGACGTTTGCGCCGGTATTTTTTGCGACATCCGTTGTGCTGTCTGTGCTACCGTCGTTGATCACTAAGATCTCATCTACGAATCGGGAGGTGGCTTTGATCACGTCTCCTATAGTTGATTCTTCGTTATAGGCCGGAATTATGGCTATAAGTTTCATTTTTTATATAATCCTTTGACCGATTTTTTTCGAGTATTTCTAAGAACGTGGGCTCTGTTGAAGACATTATGTCTTCCCTATTATGTAAATGATGCGGGAAAGTCTTGACATTCTATCACCAATATATATGTCTAAATGTATTATTCTATTTATAGATACTCTTAGTTCTATTAAATTCTATTTATCTGATTTTTGCTTTTCTTTTAATCCTGAGAATCCAATTATAAATAATAATATTAAATAAATGATAGAAATAATATGCACTATTATTCCTGAACTGATTGCAGCATCTTTCGCGACTCCAACAGCCATGAAACTGATCGCCCAGCCGCCTTCTAGAGTTCCAAACCCACCAAATCCCTGGACAGGAATAATGGATGTCATCAAGAAAAACGTTGACGCCAACAGGAAAAGATCAAATGTAACCCCGATCCCCATTGCTTCTATCAATGAATATAAAGATGAATAAAGCATTATCCAGATGCAGATCGAAATGATTATACTATTGATAAACAGTGTGCGGGTAAGTTTTTGAAAAGTTCTGGACATTTCATCCAGCTTATTAAAGATATAATTTACAGCTTTTTTTTCATTGATTTTCAAATAAATGGAAAGGTTTCTCAATAAATAAACAAATCTATCACAATTCAAGATGAACATTATAATAAATAAAACGGTGAAAAATAGGAAAAGACCTATTATTTTTATGGCATTCATCACTATGGGGGGAAGATCATGAGTAATAATTAAAGATATGAAAAAAAATAATGAAACCGTAATAATATCCATTATCCTTATTGTGATCAATGATGCAGCGCCTTCTCCGGTTGTTCTTTTATGACGTTTGTTCAATAAATAGATATAAGATAATTCACCTGAACGCGCAGGGAGGATATTTAGCGCAGTAGTATGAATACAAACGATCGAAAAAAGTTCTTTTATTCCGATCTCCCTGTTCAGCAGGATATAAAGTCTCAATGCTCTAAATAGGTAGCTTGCTGTATAGAAAATGAATCCTGCGATAAGATATATTGGTTTTATTTTTATCAGGATTTCAATTACATCCCACAATTCAATTTGTGAAAAAAGGATTGAGAAGAGTGCAATAGTTATTATTATTGCAATAAATATAGAAAAAATACGTTTATTCATAATTTAATGTAATATTTAAAAATTAATTTAGTTTTTGTTCGATGAATATTTTGTCAATATTGATTCCAAGATCGCGTGTATCGGCAGTTCCTTTTATATCTGAAGGTTTCCATGTACTCATAACTATTCTTAGAGTAGAATAAGGGTGAGTTAGAAGATCTTTGTCAACAGTCATATTATACAATTCATATCCTTCAGTTGTTGTAAAATTTCCTATAACGTTATTATTAAAATAAATGCTTATATTAGAAGAAGGAACTCCTGCTGGTCGAAAATCACCGGCACGGATACTAATTGATAAATTGTTTCTTTCTGGAGTTGGTATACGGATGCTTGCATTACCGGAAATCCATCTGTTATTAACAGCCCCCCATTTTTCTCTATCATAAAACCCACTTTCTAAGTATATAACATCAGAAGGTGAGCCAATATCAATAGAAAGATTTGAATTATAGATCATAATTGATTTATTAATAGATATTCTATAAATATTTAAGTTCATTTGAATATCTTTTTTGTCACCTTCTGTTGGTAATCGATCAAAGGTAGATTCCAGATGTTTATATGAAAAATTATAAGTGTCAATGAAATCAATTCTATGCGTTGTTGCTAAATGATATAATATTTTCTCTATATAAATATGACTTTGTGTCACAAAGTAAATATCATATCCGTGATTAAGGAGGTACTCTACTCCAATTGAAACATTTTCAGGCTGGATCAATTGTCGATTTCCTAAACTTGGAACAAGGTCATATCTAAATAAAAAAATAGTTTTCTTATCAAATATATAATACAATGGAGTTGATAATACATATCCTTCAAGGGATGAACCTGTAAGGATTATATCGTTATCACCGAAATATTCTGATAATCCGGATATACCTTTTACCATTCCATATCCTTCTGAATGGTTTATAATGGGATAACTTATGATTGTTAAGGAAACAATCAGAAAGGTTGTCAGTATACAGGAGATATATCTTCCAATTTTTTTAATTTCTGCAATCTCATTCAGCGAATAACTCGCAAATAAGGCATATAGCGGAAATACAACTGGTATCAGTCGTCTAGCCCACCATGGTTGATCTGGAAATATTGTTAATTTCGAAATTAACAGTGTACTGAATATTAAAGCGATAAGAACTATTAGCAGTTTTTCTTTTTTATCTTTCTTTAGTATTATCAGGACAAAACCCGCAATAGCTAAAATAAGACCTAATTTAGTCATATACCAAGAGAACATTTCTATACTTACAAATAAACCAATATATTTTGAAAGATCTGGTGCCATTGGTGGAGGATTAATTGCGCTCTCCAGAAGAAGGCTTAGGTAAGGTCTGGAAAACAAAAAATAGTCAATCAAATTATAAATCAGCATAATAAAAATTGATAAAATAAAATAATAATGTGATGTATTCAAATTTTTACATAGCTTAATATAAATGAGGTATAAACCTAATGGAACAATAATAAGTATGGTTTCAATTTTTGTCAAAAAAGCCAATCCAAATAGAAGAGCGCAGATTACTGCTAAATACCTATCGTTTCTTCTATTGAATTGTATAAATGTAGCTATTCCGGATAAGATAAAAAATTGAGATATTATTTCTGATAAAGGATAACGCCCATACCATATTTGGGCAAAATTCAAAATTAACAGGAAGCCTGCAAGCGCACCGACTTTCCAGGAAAACAGTCTTTTTCCAATAAAGAACAATGAAATAATGCTCAATACCCCGAAAATCGGATTAACATAGAAAACCCCCAGCAATCCGAATATCGAATAGAATATGGCGATCCATACAGGGAATATGTGAAGGAATTGTGGTGTTATTGTCCCTGAATTTAGATCTGTTATGAAAAAACCCGGAAGTTGGTACTTGAAATTGACCATCTCCCAGGATATGAATCCATAGATAGAGGCAGGCTCAATATCATATAAAGTCTCCTGTATTGAAGTATTCATTTGTGCAAGCAGGGGATCCTTAATAAAAATAGAACCTGTTTTAGCAATATTAATGCCTGTTGATACATAAACACCAGGGTCCCTTTCGCCTGCTATCCATTGATAAGGTTGAAAGAATAGGAATATTGCAGAAATTATTAAAATAATAAATAGGATTTTCTCTATGGAAAATGTGATGGAAGGGCTAAATTTTAGTTCTAAATTTAATTGTTTGAATCTAAAATACAACGTAATGGATATTAAAAATAATATCAATACAATGTTAAATAGAGAAAAGATTCCCAACTGTGCAAGTAATAGTCCAATAAAAGATGTTATTATTATACTTACATAAATATTTAACAGACAATTGGAATCAAGCTTGAAGGATTTATCAGGATAGATTATCGAATTAACTAAAAACCCCGGAACAAAAAAAATAACAGGAATACATATAATAGTTTTTAGAAGAATAAATAGATAATCACATATCATTAAAACCTCTTCCTCTGTCAAAAAATACCAGAGATTTCATTATTTAGAATAAGCAACCACATCTATCTTATCAAGAATATCAAGCTTCAACGAGCTCGCTGAAATAGGCTTTTCAGTATCCATCACATTAAAGACTTCATATCCTAATGAATTCAATATCTCCACAAATTTATTTCCGCTCGAATTAGAACATGTTCGAAGCCAGTATTCGTTAATTTCAGACATTATTATCGGTCTGTCCCGCTGTATTATTGACTTCATGCCTTCGATGGCAGCAGGTTCGTGCCCTTCAATGTCAATCTTTATAACATCTATCCTCTCATTGATGACATCATCCAACCTTGTTGTATTTACTGTAACTTTTTCCCCGCCGTCCACTTTCCCAAGCACGTACATATTGGAGACCGCCCTTGCTTCCATGGTTCTTTTCTCATTGGAACAGGCAATCTGATATGTCTTGACTCTATTCTGGAACTTATTTTCCTCGATGTTCTTCACCAGTAGCTTATAATTTGATGGCATCGGTTCAAATGCGTATACTTTTCCGTTTTCCCCCACAATTGAGGCCATCAAGCATGTATAATAACCGCTCTGGGCTCCTATGTCGAGGCAGTTCATACCAGGTCTTATAATTTTTTTCATCAATTCAACAGATTCAGGTTCATAAAGACCATGAGCCATTGAAACTCCCATTTCTCTATCACTACTGTTAAACCAAAAACGCAATCCTTCTGTTAATTCAGCCATTAATTCTTTATTAGGAGGGAAAAAACCTCGAAACTCAGGAGATTTTAATACATTTGATATAAATTCTCTGTAAGTTTGTTTATCAGATAATATTTTGGGCAATTCATCCGTTAGATTTGGATTACGTCCAAAAAATAGACGGTAGGCAAAAAAAGCATCTACAATGTTTAATTGTTTCCCATGATCGATATTTTCATAGGAATTTAGGATATCTCTGAAATTATTGTTCAATTGATCAATATAGTTTCCATATTTCTTTTTTATAAAAAAATTTTTTATTATTTTCATAATACCTATTTCCTTCAAAGAACAATTAAATTTAATTTTTGAATTAGCCTATTTTATTTGTTTTTTAATTTAATTTCTCCTAAACATCTTCTGCATAATTCATATTTGGTAACATCCTCTAGATACTCTATTCTTTTCTTTGATATTAATGCATCCTTTAAATTCAATCTTTTAATATTCCCAAGATTTAATTCACCCTCAACATCCAAACAACATGTCGTTATAGTGCCATCTACAAAAATCGATAAATTTTCCTGCACCATAATACATGGAGTCTTTTCTGTTTTATTAACTATTTCTATATTTTTAGGCATTATTGATTCCGGAGCACCATAACTTCCAAAATATTTTAACCGTATAAATATATTTGGTGTCGTTTCATGTCCCCAATAATCCCACTCTCTAAGATCCAATATATTTTCAGGAATTTTATCTAAATCCATTTCTATTAAATTTGAATTGTTTTTTAGATTATAATTATTATTTTGATATATGTAATAAATTTTTCTGATGGTCCGGCTCATTTCTTTAATAATTTTAAGAGCAGATTCATTCTCATTGAGAATATTCCATCCTTCAAATGTCAGATATTTTGTATTTGCTAAATGTATCTCAACTCGCATTTTTGAGTATGATTTTGTTTTTATTATATACTCTATTGAGTCATAAATCCCTTTCATATAATCTTCGAATGATATTGAAGAACCCCTCAATTCATAAGAAGAAGGTGTTGGCGTTTGAACACTTAGAACGAGGGCTTCGATATTGTCTCTTTTACATATTTCAACAATATTCTCAAAAAGCAATATGCAATTTGTAAAAAGATAGATTCTGATATTTTTTTTGTTACAATAATCAATATAATTAAAAATAGATTTATGCAATAAAGGTTCTCCCAGAACATTTAATGATATAGGGTTGGGTGGAGCTAATTTATTTAGATTATCGATAATTTTTTTAAAGAGATCAAAATCCATAAATTGTTTTTTTCTCTTTATATGATCACTTGGACAAAATTTACAATGAATATTACATGCATTAGTAATTTCAACAAAAACCCATTTTATATTAAAATCACTTAATTTTTTAGATTTAAATTTATTTTGTAATATGTTTAAAATTGATTTAATTTCCATAATTCCTTTTAAATTCTTCTGGAATGAATTGGCATATTTCTTGATCATTTAACATTAATTCTAAAGGAACTTTAACTCCACTTAATTTAAGTCCTTCTAAAAAAAACTTCCAAAAATTGTTATTGCTTTTATAATGGCCCTCCAATTTCATTAACTGGATATACTTTTCCGGGTGTTTTTGAAATAGAAGTGCATCATTAACAAAAAATCGATCCCTGTCTCCTTTTGATTCACCTTTTAATTTCCTTGGGATGGGGGGATGGTAGACACGAACATCTATTCCAAATGGAATTTTTCCCTGCTTCTGTGCTCTCCAGGCCAGATCCGTATCTTCCCTGAAATGAGGTTTATCAAAACGAACATCAAATCCTTCGATCATTTTCAGGATATTCAATCGGATAAAAAGATTTGCTGTCATAAAACCAATTTCTTCGATCCCTTTATTTGAAACAATTCGATATTTTGGATCATTTATTTTATCCTCATCAGTATAAATAGCCCCTTCAAGCCCTGCTATAGCATAATCTTCAAAATATTTACTGGCATTTCCCAGCCAGTCAGGATCCGGCTGGCAATCATCATCTGTGAAAGCCGCAATTTTTCCACTGGCGTTTTGTATTCCAACATTTCTTGCTTTTGCAGCCCCAATATCGCTTTTGAATATATACTTTAATCTAAAAGTACATAAATTACGGATAGCCTCTCTGCGTTCTTTCCCTGAATCAACGATTATCACTTCAAAATCCTTACATTTTTGTTGATTTAGTTTTCCGATTATTTTTTCAATATAATCTCCCCTATACATGGGGATTATAACTGAAAATAATGGGGATTGGCTAAAATATAGATCGTAAATTCGATTTCCCAATTTTTGTGATATTTCATTCCAGTCATAATATCGCTCCACCAGTTTTCTTCCGTTGGCAGATAGTTTTCCATATAGATCATCATTCGAAATTAATTTCTTAATTTCAGTTGGAAAATTCTTAAGTTCAGAAACGATGAATGCATCTTCATTGTTAATACCTCTGGAACCTACGGGAGAGGATATAGTTGGAAGTCCTGCAGCGAGGTATTCAAACATCTTGATATTAGTTCCGGAGCCGTTTAACATAGGATTGATGGCAATATCTGAAGCAGATAAAAGCATTTTTTTTTCCTCATCCGAAACCATTCCATATATCTTTACATTTTTCTTGTTTTTTGAATTTAAATTGACTCCGACACTCCCTGTGATCATAAAAAATACATTTGGACATTCATCAGAGAGTTTATCTATAATATAATTTCCAGCCTCCACATTAGGCGGATAATCACTTCCAATAAAGATGGCAGCTTTTTGAGCTATCTTTAATTTTGCCTTACTTTTATTTCGAGTTTCAATATCTATTAATTTAATATCATTAACATCTACACCATTAGGAAAAGTTTCGACTTTTTGAGGGTCTATTCCATACTTATCCACAAATTGTTTCCTGTCAATGTCTGAGGATGAAATGATCAGATCACAATCTTCGCATAATTCCCGTTCAACAAATTTTACCATCTGGCTCAAACAAACAGCGAACGGGGTCTTACCCAGGATTTGCTCCCTTAATGCTGCTTCGAAATTCTGGCTGTCATAAACCAGGATTTTATTTTTTAAATTTACTTCCGTTTTTATGACCGGATATAACCATGGATGACTCAAAACAATTACATCTGAATTTCTTGCTTCCTGGCGGACGGTTTCAACATACTTTGGCGAAGCTTCTGCAAGCAAGGGGAAGATAACATCAATAATTGTTTTTCCAGGCAATAATTTATTGAAATGTTCATTCAATTTGAAATGTTCATCATCCAGTGGAATATCAAATTCTGTGAGAGATTTTGTAATCTGGATTTTCCTGCTTTTTTCACCCTTCCAATCAAATGTACCTAGATATACTGATTTTAAATTATTTCCTAAATTGGAATAAAGTCCTTTTAGGCGTAATCTTCCTCCCCCAATAGCAGGATCAATTGGCTGCATATCAATGATCGCAACATTTATCAATGGTTTTATGGATTCTTCATTTTGAATTTTTACATCTTTTAATAATTTTGAAACAACATTTTCCCATGTAATTTCCTTAACTGAAGTATATCCATTTTCCCCCATCCGAATTGTATCATCTGGATTATCCAAAAAATAATTGATTTTTTCAGCGATTTTTTCAGGTTTTGGTTCAACAATAAAGCCGCTTATACCATCTTTAACTATTAAAGCAGGTTCTCCGGAATCTGTGCATGTTATTACAGGTTTCTTAGTTTTAAAGGCCTCGATAGTTACATAACCATAGTCCTCATTTACCGGAACAAATGGAATAACAATAGATTTTGAATACAGATCAACCAATTGTTCATCTGACACTGAACCTAAAAACTCAATTCTCTCATCCCCGTTAGCGAGCTCTCTTAATGTCTTTTCGTGTTCTCCGGTTCCTGCAATTAACAATTTCACATTTTTCTTGATAAATTTCATGGACCTAATAACAAGATCCACCCTTTTCCATCGATGCAATCTGCCTGGTAAAAATATGTATTCTCCATTTGATGGATCCTTAAAATCCGTTATTTTTGTAGCAGGTGGGATAACCTCAAAATGTATCTTCTTCCAGAAAGAATCCGCATCCTTCAATCTTCCAGCGACTGTCTCGCCAATTACATAATGTCTTTTAATTCTGGAAGGATCAAGTCCATATTTATCAAACTCGTGAATTAATTTGCGCTGTTTTTGTCTTTCTTTATCTCCCTTTTTGAACTCATTCTCAAACCTGTCATAAAAAACCCTTATTGTATGAAGAAGGTATGAAATATGGTTTGGATGACGAACCATATATGTCGGAGCTTTAGTAGATATAACCAGATCGTAATGGCTCAAATCCAAATAAAAACAGTCACAATAGGCCTTCAGGATTCCGTCAAAACTTGATTCATCAACAATAACTTCTATCTGGGTTGCTTCATGACCTTTTTTATTTAATGCATCAACCAGTCCGGTATATAGGTTCTCAGCGCCCCCATTCTCTCCTCCAAACATTTTGGGAGTAACTACTGCGATTTTCATGGTTTTTATGAATCAGAAAAGAATTATTTATTGGCTAATTTTTCAAGGATTGCTTCAAGGCGTTTATTATGTTCCTGTTGTCCTTTGTTATACAATTTCTGCTCTACAATAAAAGACCCAAATATATCGGTCAGGTTATTTATTCCAGTCTTAATATCAGTCAGTCCCGCGTTTACGTTATTGAATCCTATATTTAAGTTCGTGTTTACGTTATCAAATCCTCTGTTCAAGTCTATGTTTAAGTTATCGAATCCAGATTTTAATAATACATTAGCTTTATCGAGTTTTCTTCCGATATCGATTTCATCATCAAAGGATGCCTTTGAGAACTCATCTGGCAAATCAATATTAATGGATAATGTTTGTTCTTTGATATTTGAAATTTCAACACCGTTCTTTGTGCCTCGTACCTTTATTGCCTGCTTGAAATTATCTATTACACTATCCTCACCACAACAAAGGATTTTAACACTTCCATCTTTTGCATTAAAAACCATGCCAGGGATACCAAATGATCTTCCAATATGCTCTACAATAGACCTAAAACCAATGTCTTGAACTTTACCAGTTACCATTATGCTATGACATTTGTTCATCAGTATATCTATATAGACCAATAGTAGATAATATTATCTCATTTTTCTATGATACCTTTTCAATATATCCTTTTAGCAATTCCATGAGAACGGGCTTCTCAAATTCCCTTGATCTTATCTTTTGTTTTTCAATAATTCTATGTTTAAATTCCTTGTTTTCAATCATAAAATTCACCAATTCTGCAACTTCTTCATATCGCTTTTCTTTGAATAAAACTCCACATCCATTGAGGGTGTAAGGAATTGCAGTCGAATCAAATGCTATGATCGGTATCCCAAAATACATGCTTTCAACCAGAGGCACGCAGAAACCTTCATGCTCGCTCATCGAAATAAAAACATCAGCCAATTTATAGTATGCCAATAATTCTTTGAAATCTACTTGGCCGATTATATGCACATTCTTCAGATTCAATTGCTTAACAAGAGTTGTAAGCTGCACATAGTATTTTTCCACCTCGGTATAAGAACCTACCAGGAACAGCCTTGAACGCGAATTGATGAATTTATTATAATAATAAAATGTTTTTATAATGTCTTCTTGCTTCTTATTTGGGGATACCCTGCCAACGAACAGGAAATTAACATTATCATCATAAAATTTTTTAACGACTTTTTTATCTGGTTCCTGTTTATAGAGTTCAAAATCTATTATTATTGGCATAACACCTGTCTTTTTAAAACCAAGTTTTTCAAGTTCTTTCCTGTTGAATTCTGAATCACCAAGAGCAAGATCTGCTATGCCTGCATATTCTTCAAGTTCTTTTCGTCCTTCTTTTAGCAAATGGGCAAGCGTATCATTGATCCCTTCAAAATATCCATGCGGCGTAATATTATGATATATAATGATCTTCTTATCAGGAAGCATCTTAACAAGTTTGGATATTTCTGACCCTATGGAAAAATGAAATATCAGGATATTTTCAGGAGAGCTGTACTTCTGATATTCAGTAAAAAATTTTGCAACATGAGTAAGCTTCGGGTGTATATGCTGCGAAAAGATCATAGATTCATAACCCCATGAATCAAGTATCTTTTTTATCTCCAAAACATCATTACTTATTGCGTCGCCGTATCTAATTGAAGTGAGCATCTGATGTATTTGCAGAATGATCCCTCCATTCATTGAATAATTTTTTATATCCCCCTACAATATTATCCCAGTTGTAATTGTCCAGAACATATTTTTTCCCATTTTTTCCCATTTTCTTGGCAGCGTATGGATTTTGAATGAAAAAGTTCAAACATTCCTCAAATTCATCAAACTCCCGGAAGTATAATCCGCCGTTACTTTTGACACAGTGATCTTTTGTAACCTCACAATCAGCATGTACCAGCACCGGTGCCCCGCAAAGCCATGATTCCATTATCACAATGGAAAAACTCTCATTCACAGAGGGCTGGCACAATACTAAAGATGCGGCATATGCATCATATTTATCCTGTTTCGGGATAAATTTTAGGTCTATTATATTATCTTTATGTTTTCCAGGTATGTTTATCTCACCGCTGCCGATCAGGACAAGTTTAAGGCGATTATCATTTTTATCCATGTATTTACAAAAATAATCAATAAGCAAGGGCACATTTTTTCCAATATCTCTTCTCCCTGCATATAGGACATAATCATCTTCGATCATGTATTTGTTTTTGAATCTTTTCGCATTAAATTTTAAGTCAGTGTCAATACCCCCACCTATAACTTTCCGGTTCACACTTTTTAAGTCATACAATTTCTCTGCCAGTTCCATTTCAGGATGCGAAAAAAAAATGATACCTTTTACTCTCTCGAACATTTCTTTAAATATTCCCATGTAAGCATATCTTTCATCATGCAAACATGGAATTAAAATAGATTTTTCAGGGCATATCTTCGAGCCAAAATAAGTAGTTCCGAACATATAAGGAATGAAAAGGAAATAATCATATCCGGATTTATTTTCCAATATATATTTATATAAATTATCGCTATTTATCATTTCTTTGATGTATAAGACTTCTTCTTCAAGAGTAACTTTTTGATTATGCATCAGTTTGAAATTTATTCTGTCAAACGATCGGGTGTCCCTTTTTCTTACCCTGAACCTCCGTACTTTAACTCCATTAATATCATAAACTCCTTCCTTATGGAAATTTTTATTCCAATCACTAAGAAATTCCTTAGCACATGTCGTAAGGATCTCAACTTCAATTCCGTTCTTATTGAGATTTTCAGCAGTGCGTTTGCATTCATTTTCCGCTCCTCCTGGAATATCCCCATACCAGGGTATCACAAATGCGATTTTCATCTATGCCTATTTCTTTCCAATAACTGCATAATCCTGGAATCCATAAAGTAATTCATTGATTTTATCTATGTTTTGATTCATCAATTTTAAATGCTGACGATTCTTGTCATCCATATCATCGGTGATCTCAAATTTAGCCAATTTTGCATCATCAGAATGGGGTGAGAAAAACTTGAATTCCACCTCTCTAAATCCTGCTGATTCCATCAGGAACTTTATCGTAGCCGGATGCACAGGTTTGACATGTGATAAATCCATGTAAAAACTCTTTGCAAAAACAGATAAACACAGAGGATTGATCGTTTCTGCAATAAAATAAGTACCATATTTCATCTTATCATAGCATAATTTCACAAGATCGATCAATTCCCCGGGCTGCAAATGCTCCACAACCTGCCCTGAAAAGATTCCGTCTAATGATTTATTTTCTAAAGATTCAAGATAAGATAATGCATCAGTTTCCTTCACATCAAATCCGTTCTTCTGGCAGAATAACACCATATCTTCATTTAAATCAATCCCTTTAGCACCGATATTGTTCTCTTTTAATAGCGATAAGAACTCACCCCTTCCGCATCCTATATCCAATATGTTATGGCAATTTCTGAAGTATTCAAGAAATATTGTTTGGCGCTTTTTGATATCATCGGTGCTTCCGCGATATTTTTCTTCAAATAGGAAATAATTTAGGATGTCATAATTCGGCAATTCTCGATTTTTTTTTATATTATTTTCTTTTATTCTTTCATCCAGCAGATTTGCAAGCCATGCCTTGTTTTTAATATCATTATTCACCATCGATAACATCTCATTGACATTAGAAGAGACTTTTCTGTCGATGTCATCTTTGACCTCAGTTATCCTGTTATCAACCCTATCTATCCTGTTATTCATTGATGTTATTCTTGATTCAAGAAGATCCAATAGATTCTTCAAAGAACGAATGATCCTCATATTGAATTCAGTCTGTTTTCCAGCTATGAGATCAACATAACGTTTCACTTCCCCGTGTATCAATTGCCTACCTGATATTAGCAGCTGCCCAATTATAGGTTGGTGAGAATAGATACTATATTCAGCATGAACATCCCAGTGAGAATTTAAATAATCAAGATCAGATTTAATGTCGCCTTCTCCTGCGTTTGCTGTGGGCCTCTGCAAGGGCTGGTTGATCAACGATTCAATGTTCGGATCATAAGCACCGCTTGCCCTGCGTTTCTGGATATTCCCCCTAATATTTGACATTATTTCTTCTACATTGATCTTTTCATCCTCGATTTCGATAGTGTTCATTGTTAACCTCAATTTAACTTACAACTTTATTAAACATTTTTATTAATATATATTTAATTATAGATTTAATTTTATAATTGCCATTCATCATATATTTTATTTGTCCATACAATAATATTCAATTTCACGTTCGAATGGATAAAATGGAGATGTGGTTCTCAAGCACTCTTCATGATTCAGATTGATGGTAGAGCATGATTTGCATAAATTCAATTGTGATTTATCAACTAGATGGCTATTTCTGAATTCCTGCATTAAAGCCCCATTCCATATTTCTTTAATATTGGATTTCCTCACATTACCCAGTATATATGCCCCATCAAAATCATAACAACATGGTACTACAGTTCCATCCCAGTATATTGTTAATGCTCTCCATGGTTCAAAACATTTAGAATTCCCCAAAGGGGCTTTTGAACCAACTAATTTATTGATCTCTTCCACCTGACCTGCCCAATCACATAATCCTTTTATTTTGACATGAATACTGGAATATTTTGAAAATTTATTTTTAAATAAATTCTGCTCTGCTCTACTACACTCTAAATCTATCATTTGAATTACGACTTCGGGTTTGTATTTAAATTTTTCCAGTTCATTTAAGAAATAAATGACGTTTTTCTCAATCTTTTCATAATCCCCACCTACCCTTATCTTGTCGTAAGTATCTTTGGAGGGATTATCAAGGCTGAGGATCAATAAATGTAATTTGGAATTTAATAAATTGAATGTATTTTTTTTTGAGAGTATTGTTGCATTTGTGGATAATCCTACATTTATCCCAGCTTTCTTGGCATAAGTGATCATCCTGAAAATATCTTTATGAAAAAGAGGTTCTCCAAAAAGGTGAAGGTATATGAACTCCACGTAATTTTTTGATTCATCTATGATCTTTTTAAATAAACTTAGATTCATCATCCCAATTTCACGTTTCATTCGATCTCTCGGACACATTATACAGTTTAAATTGCAGTAATTTGTTGGTTCTATGATCAATTCCACAGGATAGCCATCTGAAATTGATTTACTTTCAATATATGATTTTATCAGATTCTCACGATTTAATTGTCTAATTTTTTTAGTATTACCTGAAAAAATCGATTTTAATTTATTTAACATGATATTCTAATTATTTTTCATCCAATTTGAACTCGCAATCTATGGCAACAAATCCTACATCTGTCGTTTTATTTAGTACTGAGAATGAATAAAGTTTTGTATGCCAATCATAAGTTGTTCTTTGATCTGAAGAATGGATTGCAACGGTTATATAATATTTTCCACTTAAAAAGGGTATGCTTTTTAGATATATCTTCACTTCTCCTTTACCATTTATTTCTGGAATAATTATTTTTCTTAAACCGGTATTCGTAGCAAAGCAATAGTTATCTTTTTCATCATAAATTTCAAAACCGAATACAGGAGTCTTAAGAATAGATTGAGAATCATAAGAAATTATCATTATCAAAGGGTCACCCGTGAAAAAGTTAGCACTTTCATTTCCAAATTTATCGATCAACTTAACACCCGTTATTTCAGCTTTCTTAGTTCCCCACTTTGTTTTTATTTTTTTGAGTTCTTCTTCGGTCGGCTCTGTTTTTTTCGGCGTATCTACTTTTGACTTGGAATCAACTGATTCTGCTGGCGAGACTTTTTCTTTTTGTTTTGCAGTTTCTATCCCAGGTTTGGAATCCCATATGTTGTAAACATACTTATCAATAATCTCATTCGTCTTCCCATATGCCACCTGCTCCCCATGCCTCAAAAGCAACGCTTTGCTGCAAAACCGCCTCACTGAATTCATATCATGCGAAACAAACAATATCGTCCTCTTCTCCTTCAAATACTTCTGGAAAACATCCAGGCACTTCTGCTGGAATTCCATATCCCCCACCGCCAGCACCTCATCCATCATCAGGATCTCAGGATCTGTCTGGATAGCCGTCGCAAAAGCAAGCCTCACCTGCATCCCCGAAGAAAGGTTCTTGAGCTTTGTATCCTTGAACCTATCAAGGCCTGAAAAATCAAGTATCTCATCAAGCCTGTCATCTATCTCTTTATCAGATAAGCCCATCACAGCGCCGTATACATAGATATTTTCCTTCGCTGTCAGGTCTGGCTGGAATCCTACGCCCAGTTCAAGAAATGATGTTATTTTGCCATCCACTTTCACAGAACCGCTGGTTGGTCGCAGGATATTAGAAATTATCTTAAGCAAAGTGCTTTTTCCGCTGCCGTTCTCACCTATAATGCCTATGGCTTCACCCTTTTTTACCGTGAAATTGATATTTTTAAGGGCGATAAATTCTTCATATCCTTTAGTGCCATCGAACATGCCTGTTATGTTCTCAAAAAGAGTGGTTTTTTTCTCGTGAGGTATGCGGAACATTTTGGAAACGTTGGAGACTGTGATGACATCTTTTGGCATTATGTCACCTTTGCAGAGGTGGTAATAGGTATGGCTGAGCTTTGCGTACTTTGCGGTGATTTAATTAAACCATTTTTTTGACAAATCTCAGAGAAGTGCTGAATGTTCAGATTAACAAATCTGCGTTCATCTGCGTTTATGTGCGGTTTGTTTTTAAAGTCGCTATCAGCTATATTGCTGAATATATCTCGATAGTTCCAGATATCTGAAGTCAATTTACTTTCATTTGTTTTCAATTAAAGATATAGGTTTCTATTTTTTTGTTATGAATTATTAAAAATAAACAACCAACTGGAACGAACTCTGGTTTTTGTGAGTTCATTTTGAGTTCGTTGTTAAATTCTTCCAAATATCATTTCCAAAATCATGCGCATTATCCACTTAAATCATATCCTGTCGATCCTGTTAATCATGTCTGTTTTTACAGCTCAGTGGTTGCTTTGGATTCCATGAAGCGCCGCAATAAAAATAATTTAAATTATATACTTTTAGTGTAATCAGATATGCATTTATTTCATTTGAAAAGGATTGTATATTTCCAGGCCATCCACATCCTTAAAATCCTTGCTATTTCTTGTTAACAGAATTAAATCCAGGTAAATGGCTGTAGCTGCAATTACGGCATCGGGAAGCTTTATATTACCATTTCTTTTCAATTCTATAGAAAGTTCTGCAATCTTATTATTCAATTGAATTGTTTTTGCATACCCAAGGAACTCTTTCGCTTTCTCATATCCTTCTTTGGTATGCTTTCCCCACCCTAAGAACTCTATCTTTGTAATAATCGAAATACCAAAAGATGTTTTGAATATTTCTTCAACCGTAGTAATTTCTTTTTGGGGGATAGTACAGTATCTCCGAAAGAATATTAAAAAATTAATACAGTAAAATTTTCCCACCCAACATCAACCTCAATACCCCTTTTTTCAACAAACCAATATCCTCAAGGTTTATATCTTAGGATATCCA
>Ga0172368_10002471_pt1 | contig 23493 bp, 17 predicted proteins | sample Lak11m_FD_114540 | JGI IMG/M metagenome (GOLD analysis project Ga0172368, IMG submission 114540) | Freshwater microbial communities from Kabuno Bay, South-Kivu, Congo - kab_022012_11m | ecosystem: Environmental > Aquatic > Freshwater > Lake | place: Democratic Republic of the Congo: South-Kivu...
CGCGATCCGCCCACAGGATCTCCGACCCAGCCTTCGCGAGCTTGGACAGATGGTCGTGGTGCTCAGGTCCGGCAGGGAACCAGAGCCGCCGGGGCGCAACTTTTGGGGGAGGTCCTTTCGCGACGTGCATAGATGCGCCACTCTCGCCCTCAAGCCGCGCGTCCGGACCCTCCCACCGCACCAGCGCTGCCGCAGTCACATCGGGGATGTCGAATGGGCGCTCGCGTGCGGGCCTCCATACGAACTGCCGACCGCCCGACCACGCCTCTTCCGTGGCTTCGTACCAGAACAGGCGCAGGAAGGTCTGCCGCAGGGCCTCGGCTTGAGCGCCGTCCAGGCGGAGGACGCAACCGCCGCCCAGCCACAATCGTGCGACGGTTCCGGCAAGGACGCCACTGGCGGGAACCTCGGGCACGCGACGGATGAGCACACGCGGTGCGCGAACCATCTGGACTTCGGCCTCATTCGTGCCCCAGCCAAGCCCGACAAGCGCGTAGACCCGCGCTCCTGCGGAGGCGTTCGCATGAAGCTCCAGGCGGGCGTCCGTCCCATCGGCTCCAAGCAGCACGAGCACCGGCCCATCGACGGCACGCGGCAGACGGATCGCTCCGCTTGTCAGCCACGTCGTGTCCACTGCCGCCGATGGCCGCGTTCCGCCGCCGACCCAGGCTGTAGGCAGCCGGGCGTCGCTCCGGGCGTCGATCCGGTGCCGTACCGTGCGCGTGATGGGACCCTGCATCATCGTCCGCTCCCAGCGAGCCACTGGCGCAGCGGGGGCTCAAGCTCATCGGCCGTCACTCGGGTCGCAGCGAAATCCTTCCACCGCAGAGGCATCTCGGGGCTGGCATCCTGGATGTCGGCACGTGCGTGGATGGGGCTGTTGCTCATTTGCCAGCCGAAGCCCAGCCCTTGGCTCGGGAGGGCGAGGAGGTAGCGATCGTGCGGCAGGCTCCGTCCAAACACGTCCCGGTAGCTGCGGGGCGGCGTTCCGATGATCGCATGGACTTTCTTGAAGTCAGCCTCCTCGTCGCCCGTCCACACCTCCACCACGACGCTCGCGGCGGCCGATCTGAGAGCCGCGACAAGAATCCTCAACGTTCCTAGGTTGTCGTCGCCCCAAACGTAGCGGTCGCAGAGCAGCACCTTTCGCGGCGCGGTCCCGGCAAGGAGGCGGTCCACCAGCCGGCGCATGGGCCAACCACCACGGTACGGGATGCGGACGGTGCTCGGGGGCTCGGAGATCGTCACCGGCGCGGGCGAGCCGATGCGAAGCGCGCCGAGGTCGTCAGGGGACACCGGGTACGGGGCGAGGTCCACGGGCGCCGCGAGCGACCAGAACCGTTCCGCGTCCTTCGTGGCCTGACCGATCAAGTCGTCGTGGGATGGCAGCGTCGGCGCGAACCGCTCCAGCGGCGTGTTCTCAGTACGCTCGGCGAACAACTCGCGCACTTCCCCTCGGCTGAGGTAGGCGGGTCTGGCCGCGAGGTGCCGGTCGAAGCGGGCCATCGCCCAGCGTTGTGCATCCAGGGCCGTCGCCGGTCCGACAGGCACGTCCTCCAAGGTCACGTCTTGGTAGACCCCTTTCCCTGGGATCTCCACTCGGCGCAGCGACAACGTCTTTCGGAAGCTTTCAAGCTCCGCGTCAGCAAGCCCGTCGAAGGCCACTGCAAGCCGCCGCTCGCCCGCCTGCCAGGATCCGAAGGACTCGAACGGCCCAGTTGCCCAAGTCGCCGCGAGGCTCCAAAGGTCCAGACCATCGGACTCCGGTTCGTGCATCATCGGCCGCATGGCATACTTGCCGTTGCCCTGGGGGGACTCGATCATGCCGTCGAGCTGCCACTGATCGCGCGACTGGTCGAAGTCCAGCGTCCAGCGCAGGCGGCAGGTCGCATTCGTGCCGATGGCCAACCCGCCGCGAACTCCGTGGTTGGCCGGCAACTCGCGGATCAGGAACCGCTCCTTGCCGTTGAGCACGGACCGGAAGACCATGCCCCGGGCCGGCTCGACGGCGAGCGGCTCGATCGACTCGAATCGGTGGTCTCGGTTCGAGGCTAGTCGCTCCACCGCAAGCACCCGTGGGCCGATGACGGGATGCTGGGCCATCCACAAGCCGTACACTCCCTGCTCCGGCACCGGCGCCTCATCTCGCTCGGCAACGTCCTCGCCGAGCGCCGTGAGCCCACCACGCGTGTCGCAGAGGCCGAGAATCCGGCACCAAGCGATGACGTTGTTCGCTCCCGCGTCGGCCAGGCCGGGCAGTGCATCCTGAACAGTTGCAGTCGCGATGCGGTTGCCATGGTCGCGGGCGGCGCGGCACAGCAGGCCCAGTTCAGGCCGTCGCTGCATCCAAGCCATCTCCGCGAAGACCGCCACCCGGCTGACGGGGATCTCCGAAGCAAGGACCGCCCTCATTGGCTGCCGCGCCTCCGACGCCTGATGTTGCGTTCCTCGGCCAGCGGCGTTCTACGCGCCAGTTCCTCCAACTCCGAGATGCTGCAGTCCTCGAAGTGGTCTCGTTTCCCTAGAATCACGAGTTGTTGTCGTGCGCGCGTCACGCCCACGTTCAGGCGGTTGGGGCTGTCGAGGAACCCCACCCGCTGGGTATTCCGCATCGAGAGCATCACCAAGTCGGCCTCGCGCCCCTGGAAGCGGTCCACAGTGCCGCACACGATCTCGACCGGGGCGTCACGGACTTGGAACCGCGTCTTTCGGTCGTCTTGGGTGACGTCGCGGAGCGCGTCGGAGATCGCGTGCTCCTGCTTCAAGTAGAAGCACAGGCACGCGACCTCCCACATCTGGGGAAGGTCTCGCGCCGGCCGTCCCTTGCGCCGCGCCCATTCGATGAAATCGCGGAGCACCACAACCATTTCCCGGATCTCGTCTTGGTTTACGCCGCCCTGCTCGCGCCCATCTACGTCTGCCCACACCCGCCTCGCGCAGAACTGACCGAAGTCCCAGCCCAGCTTGCCATCGCGGATTTGGATGGTGTTCGCGTCGCGAAGCGCCAATCCCTCGTAGATGACCTCGCGGGAGAATGAAGCGATCTCCGGGTGCATCCGGTGCTGGTAGCTGAGGCTCCCGAACCGGACGTTGAAATCACCGGGCCGCGTTGCTCGTAGCCCCGCCGTCAGCGCACTGCGCCGCTTCGCGCGCTCGACGCCGATTCCCTCCTGCAACACCTCCAAGATGCTCGGAAGCCCGATGTCCTCGATCTCAGAAAGGGGCTCCTCGATGTTGACCGCGACGGGCTTGAGTCGGTCGATGTCGCCGCGAAGGCGCCTGCGCTCCTGTTCGTTGCGGCTGTAACGGAGTTCGTGCAGGCGCGTGAGCCGCCACGCGATCTCCTGGGCAAGGTCGTTCCGCCGCAGCCAATCGCTCTCGCATGACTGGGCGTCGGCGAAGGACGCTACGTCCTCGCGGCGGAACTTCCGCTCACGGTAGGCGCGTTCCAAGGACCCTGCACGCCCGAGCCACCATGCGTGCCGCATCAGCAGCACGTTCCATTCATCGAGCGGTCCTGCCGTCCCCGCGAGATCCTCGGCGACGAGCAGGTTTCCGGGCAGCAGGTCCGCCACCTCGCCGACGAGGTCGTCGCCCACCAGAACCCAATCGGCCGCCGCAAGCCGGAGCGCCTCAGACTCGCCGGCGCGGAGTTGGGCAACGGTCACGACATCCACCGGCCCTTTCGACGCGCTGCCCCTTGCGACCACACGCACGGCGGATAGGTCCGAGGCTGGTCTCTTCTCTAGCTCCCGTGCGATCCACTCCAGCACGCCGGGCCGCTCGACCAGCAACCACCGAATTCCCGGCTGGCGAAGCTGATGTCGGGTCAGGCGGAACAGCAAGAGGCACGCACGCTGGTGGTCGGCTGGGAATACCGGCTTGTCGTTCTCGTCCCCGAGGTCGCGGAGGTTCGCCACTATTTCAGCCCGGTCGGCAAAGGGCGGGAGTTGGCGCACGTCGCCGACGACGATCCACCGCTTCGCCATCAGCGCGGGAACCATGAACTCTTGGATGAGCGTCTTGCTCGCCTCGTCCACGATCAGCACGTCCCAGTGGGGCATCGCGGTGATCGGCCGCTCCCACGCCTGCATGTCCTCATCGCGGCCACGGAACAGCGGGTGGTTCACGATGCCCATCGTCGTGCCGCAGGTGAGGTTTGCGGCCATGATGACGGTCCGCTCGGCCATCTCCTCCAATTCGGCGTCCCCGTACTTCCCCACTGCCGGCTGACGTCGCCAGGTCGAGACGAGTGCGTTCACCCGCTCATCGAGCTGTGTGGTCCGCACCCTGTCGTCCACCTTTTCCACCTTGCCGATCCGCACGGCGTCGATCGGAGAGGGGGAATCCAGCAAACGCTCCAGCACGTTGTCGATGGCGACGTGGGTGGAAGCGCAGAGCAGCACCCGCTCGCCCTTCTCAACGAGTTGCTGGACGATCTCGCAGATGGCGGTGGTCTTCCCAGACCCGGGCGGTCCTTCAAGGAACGCGAAGTCCGGGCTGCCAAGTGCCTTCTGCACGAAGGACCGCTGCTCGTCGGTGCCGTTACGAGAGGCCTCGGTCAGCGCCCTCCAGCCGTCGCCCGGCACGGTGACGGGCGACACGCGCGGCCACCGGGCATGCTGCGGGTCCTCGCATAGGCGGAGAAGGCCCTGGTGATGTGGCAGCGGCGCCTCCGAGAGTTGCCGCAGCGCCCGCTTCTGGAGGTAGAGGTTCCGCAGGTCTATCGGCAGGTACAGCGTTGACCCCTCGGGCGGGTAGCGGTCGAGGAGGATCTGATAGCGGTCCTGATCGACCTTCTTGACCTTGAAGGTCGTCTCCTTTCCGTGGCGCTGCTGCGTCCACACCTCGCTCACGTCCCCCTCGCAGAAGGAGGCACGGGGATCGAGGAATTCGTCGGCCTCGGACCACTCGGGCGGAAGGAGTTGCACCCAGCAGCCGCGCCGACCGGCGGCCCCCACAGCATGCCCGCGATACCGCACCCCGTTGTCGCCTCGAAGCAGGCCGTCAGCAGGTGGCTCCTCGACCCGCAGCGTGCCGGCGTTCACGTCGAAGGACGTGCCGTTGCGATCCACCACGCGGCGCAGCCCTTCGGTCGCGGGCATCGCCTCGGCCTCGACTTCCACGCCGTCCACTACGACGTCGCAATCGCCCACCGCGCCCTCGACGAGCAGCAACCAGTGGCGATTGTCGGCGTCCAGGCGAGGCGGCGAGGCGAACTTGATCGGCCGCCCCTGGCTGTCGGTGAGTCGGCTCGGAGCGGACGGGGCCGCCTCTTGACGCACAGCGCTCTCCACGCCGCACCAGAACACGCGGTCGGTCGCAGCAAGAGGCACGTCGGCTCGGACCAGCAGACCGTCTGCCGTCGGCGTCGCGACTTCGAAGCGCACGGGTACGCCACGGTTCATCACGAAGCCCATCTGGCCGAAGTCGTGGGTCTTGCCTGCGGGCCAGTCCGCGAGCACCACGCCCGGGAGCCGACGAGGGACCCGGAGCAGGCTGTCGGCCGGCTCCAACCGGATCGTGAGCAGGTTGCGGACCCGCTCCCACGGGAGCTGATAGCGGGTTTGCCGCTGCTTCGCGGTTCGGATCGCCTGGCTGAGGAAACGGCCAAACGGGCGCAGAACATTCCCGGCTTGGCTCATCAGCGGCGCCGCGACCTTCGGATGGCCGGCAGTCGCGTGGAAGAACAGAACCTTCACGACCGGGCACCGGGGATGAACGGGTTGCGGGTAGCCTCCTGCCGAAGGCGGGGTGCAGCGCCTTCGGCAGCATCCTGCGGGAGGGCTTCAGTCGGCTCGCCGGCCGCGAGCCGAGCGCGGACCTTGGCCCACTGGCGAAGGCTCTCGATCTGGTCACGCATGGTCCGCGACAGGGGGAACGTCTTTTCGATCGCGCGAGCGATGTGCTCGGTGTGAAGCTCCCGGCCCTCGGCGTAGGCGTCGTAGAGCCCCTCGCGGACAGCTTCCTCCAATTCTGCTCCCGAGAAGCCCACCGACCGGGCGGCGAGTTCGGCCAACGCGAAGTCCTCGGGGTCCCGTCGCCTTTTCTTGAGGTGGATCGACAGGATCTCCTCGCGCACGGCCTTCGCCGGGAGATCCACGAAGAAGATTTCGTCGAAGCGGCCTTTTCGCAGGAGTTCAGGTGGCAGCATGTCGATGCGGTTGGCGGTGGCGACCACGAACACCGGCGCCCGCTTCTCCTGCATCCACGTCAGCAGCGTCCCGACAACGCGAGCGGTAGTGCCGCCATCGGTCTGGTCGGAGCTGCCCATGCCGGCGAGGCCCTTCTCGATCTCGTCGATCCACAGCACGCACGGCGCGAGCGCTTGGGCGACTTGGAGCGCAGTGCGGATGTTGCCCTCGGACTGGCCGACGATTCCGCCGAACACCTTGCCCAAGTCGAAGCGGAGCAGCGGGAATTGCCAGGTCGCCGCGACCGCCTTTGCCAGCAGGCTCTTGCCGCAGCCTTGGACGCCGAGGAGCAGCACGCCCTTGGGCGCGTCCAAGCCGAAATCCCGCGCCCCGGCGCCGAAGGCCCGACGGCGCCGATCCAGCCACTCCTTGAGTTGGGCGAGGCCGCCCACGTCTGCCATGCGGGCGTCGCTCGGGTAGTACTCCAGCACTCCGCTCTGCTTGATGATGCGCTCCTTCTCCTGCGCCACGAGCGGCACGGCCCCGTCATCGAGCCTCCCGAACTCGGCGGCGGCTTTCCCGAAGGCCAAGCGGGCCTCCATCACGGTGAGTCCGCGCGCCGCGTCGAGCAACGCCTCGTCTGCCGACGCCCGCACGCCGAGTGCTTTGGCGGCGTCCTCAAGGACCACACGCAGATCGTCCAAGCCCGGCAATTCCAGCTCGACCGTCGGGATCTCCTTGCGGAGGTCCACTGGCAGGCCCGGCAGCGGCGTGGAGAGCACGACCAGCTTGCGGGGCGAGGCTGGAAGACGGGCGATCTCACGGAGCCACCGGAGCAGCGGGTGGTGTTCCTCGCGGAGGAAGGGCTGGAAGTCCTCCAGAAGCCAGGCGCCGGGCCCGTCGGAGCCGTGGATCTGCTTCAGAATCTCCAGCGGGTCGGTCGCGGCGTCGTCCTCTACTGTGGCCTCTCCGTTCTCGTTGCAGGCGTTGATCCCCGTGGACTGGCTCCAAACCTTGAGCGGCAGGTCGAGCGCCTTCGAGAGGCCGATTGCCTGTCCACGCACGCGCTCCCACTCGTAGGACGCGACGTGCAGCACGTTCGCCCCGGCGCGCGAGAGGTGCAGCAGGTGGTCGTAGGTGCTCATGGTTCTTCCTCGGCGTTGCCCACGTCGTCGTCCTGTTCGCCGCCAGCCGCTCGCCGCCCGTCAGCGAACGCGCGTCGCGCGGAACTTGCGTTGCACCATCGAACGCGCAGTAGTTTACGACCGTCTTCGACACGCGGGAGCGCCATGCCGCCCGGGTGCGGCGGGAACAAGGTTCGCGGCCGGGACGGGGCGAGCAACTCGAACTTGATGCGCGGGTTGCGCCGCAGCTTCCCTCCGCCACCCACAAGCGGAAGCGGTCCTGCCACGCCGCAAGGCCGGAGCATGTCACTTCTTGCCGGCACGCCCAACAGGATGTGCGGGTGCGATCGCCGCTGTCAAGGCCAAAGGCGGCGGACGTTCCCGTCCAGCTCCGACGCGGGCCTCCCGCCATCGAGCGTATCGGGAGCAGCGGGAGGCGGCGATTCGGGATCCGCGCGTCGGGCGCATCGAATCTCGCCCGGTGCAATGCAGAAGCTCAGGCACCGCCGAACTCACGAGAAGTGGACCGGGGCCTCGACGCAGCCCCGCAGTCCCCGTAGGCTGCGCGCGTGCCTTGAGGAGGCGCCCCGATGCCCGCGACCACGAACAACCCCTTCGTCGGCCGGTGGGAAATCGTCGAGACCAGCATGTGGGACAAGGCCGCCCTCGACCTGTGCCAGCCCGCCCACATCGCGTTCGGCGACGACGGGCGCACCGGCAGGATGGTCGTGATCGCCATCGAGGCGTCGGTCGATCACCACGTTTCCACGGCGCGGGGCCGCCCGAAGGTGGAGTTCTCGTTCGCCGGGACGGACGCGCGGAGGCCGACGAGCGGGCGAAGATGAGCGGTTCTCGGGAAGGACGGCTCGTTGTCGGGCCGCATCTTCATCCACCTCGGCGACGACACGAAGTTCAAGGCGGTGCGCGGCACCTGAGGGCGTGGGTTCTGCTCCCTGAGCGCCACCGCGCACGGACGCAGCGCCGGGCGGCTCGACCGGCGCGTTTGTGCCGGTGCCCGCCCAAACGCGCCCCCTACCCGAGCCCGGCGGCAGGTCGCAGGAGCGCCGCGCCACGAGCCCGGAGTACAATGGCCCGGTGGACGGGAAGGGACCATCGTCTCGGGATGGGCGAACAGACGTCCTCGTCGGCAACGTAGTGCGGCGCTGGAAAGGCGGCGTGCGCGCGTCCGCGACCGCTCCCGTCGTCCTGTCCCCCTATGTCACGTCCGACACCGCCGAGCGTGTGCTCGAAGTGGCCGGCGGGAAGCCGGCTCGCCTCTACACGCTCTTCGAGGCACACCTCTTCGCGTCCGGTGCTTCGCAGCTGGCGACGCTCAGGCGACTCGCCTTACTGGGTGTCCAGCTCTTCCATCTACCGGGCCTGCATGCGAAGGTAGTGCTGACCGATTCGTTGGCGACAATCGGAAGCCAGAACCTCACGAAGGGCGGGACTACTCGACTCGAAGCTACCGCGTGCATCTCCGATCAATCCGTGATCCGGCGGCTGCACTCGGACATCGCAAAGTGGCTCGACACCGCCGTGCCGATCACCGACGAGCAGATTGCAGCGATGGACGCTGTGCTGCCCGCTCTACAGCGCGAGTTCCGAAGATACATGAAGAGCGCGGCACGTACCGACGCGAGCGTCGCATCCGACCAGCAGACGCGGCGCGCGGCGAGGGAGGAGAGGGAGCGAGATGAGCGCAAGCGCAGGGAGGCAAGTGACCGTCTAGAGCGCCTGCGACAGATGATCGCGGGCACCGACCGCTCACAGGAGACTGTCCCCGTCAGGTTGGCACCGCCTCCGCACGAGACCCTCCTCGTTCGGAATCGGGGGGATCTCACGCGGTGGATCGTGCAGGCCACGCGAACCAAATTGCACAAGCGGAAGCGCTATCTCGTGATTGCTCCGAATGGCCGCCTCGCGTGGGCCGCCCTCAACAAGACCCGTCTCACGCAGTTCGGAACCGGCTTGGACGACACGGCACTGGAGCTTGGAGGCCGGGTCGTGTTTGCGAGTTGGGAGGCGCCCGACGCGACCCTCGACGGGAATGCCAATGTCGTCATCCACCTCAAGGCACCGGGCGAGCCCAGGATTGCGGTGCACGTGTGGTTCGATACCTCCACCGTGGAGATACTGTCGATCCAACCTGCCATCCCGCCATGGCTTGCGAACCATGTGGAATCCGAGCGAGACGCCTTCGCTGGTGAACTCGCCCGCTTCATCCTGAAGCCGTTTCGATACAAGCGGAACCGGACGGGCCTCACAGCTACTGCCTTCCTGGGCGATGGGGCGGAGCGGTGCTTCCGCGTGCAGCTTCACCGACGTGGCGACTTCGAGTTTCTCGTGATCCATCCCAGCGCTGCTTGAGCGTCCCGTCAGTCATGGCGGGCGCTTCCGCTGCTCGGTGTCTGGCGCGCGGAACGCGGTCGCACCAGTCTACATGGCGAGCGGCTCCCTCGCCCCCGACCGGGGGGAACATCGCACCTATGGCTGGACGGAGCCGTTCTGCACGGGCCGTATCGTGAAGAAGTGCAGACTCTCAGCGTAGGACTCCCGCCGCATGACCGCCTTGATGCGCTCGTAGGTGACGTCCCGGCAGATCCGGTTCTCCGCGTCGTTCACCAGGATGAACGTGCGCTCGCCACCGTCCTCCCGGTTGAGGTCCATGACCGCGTGGCCTGTAGTGCCCGATCCCGCGAAGATGTCCATGACGACGGACTCGGGGTGCGAGGCGGCTCGAAGAAGCTCCTTGACCAGTCGCATCGGCTTCGGTGTCTGGAACCGGTAGCGATCACCGAACACCTCTCCGACCTCGTCCTTCGCCGATGACGTCGTTCCCCAGCCACCGACGATGGACTCCAGCGGCGCTTCCTCGTCATCCCACCGTCCGTCGTGAAGACGAGGCACTCGCACGCTATTCAGACGGACGGACGCGCGGTCGCGGTAGCAGGCGAGGACGTACTCGTGCGCGATCTTGATCGTGCGGAAGGGCCTCTCGACGCGGTTCTGGTCGAACCTCGGATCCGTCTTCGGCCAGACGAGCACGTCCACGTTCTCGGCCCCGAAGATCGTGGTGCATAGCGTCAGGGAAGCGGCGATCCCGTGTTCGTCTGCATGCACGTACATCACCGCCCGCCGTGACATGAGCCCTCGGGCGGCCACGAGTCGTTCCTCGATGAACCGCGCCCAGCCGCCGTGCCGCTCGTCGAAACCGTTGTCCCGGTACCCGAGGTTCGTCATCCCGGTGTTGTACGGAGGATCCACGTAGAGCACGTCGATCATGCCCGAATGCGTCGGTGACAGCAGCCGCAGCGCGTCGAGGTTGTCGGCCTCGATCAGCGTGTTGACCCTCGGGCCCGCTTGAACGCGCAGATCCTCCTGCTCGACGAGCTCGGTGGCGATCATGCCCCACCATCCTGCCGACGGATGCCCGAGGTGCCGCCGGGTCTGTTGCCGCCCTCGACCAGGGTCGCGGCCGGAACGACCAGCCCCTCCAAGTGCGGGCAATCGCTGAACGCCCACTCGCCGAGCGTCGGGACGGTGGCCGGGATTTTGATCTCCCGCAGCTCGTGGCAGTGTGCAAAGGCGCTGCGCTCGACCGCGACGAGCCCCACGGGAAGGCGGATCCGTCGGAGGTGCCTTGCCCCGAAGAAGGCGCTCCTCCCGATTCTGCGCACCGAGGCGGGAACTGCGAACTCCTCGCGGGTGTCCGCAACCGTGTAGTGGATGAGTTCCGTCATCTCCCGGTCGTAGAGCGCGCCGTCCTCGTACCGGTAGGCTGGACTTCGGTTCTCGATGACGAGCGCGCTGCAGCCCGCGAACGGATTGTAGCCGATGGTCGTCACGGAGGACGGGATTACGAGGCGGCGCAGGGAACTGCAGTTGTAGAACGAGTGCCGGCCGATGATCCGCACGCCCTCGGGGACAAGCAGGGTGTCGGCTTCGCGCGCCTGCTCGTAGTAGAAAAGCGTCCCCATGGTCTTGTTGTACAGCGCGCCGTCCCGCACCACGAAGTGCGGGCTCCGATTCTCAAGGCGCAGCCGTGGCAGGTTCGAGAAGGGATTGTTCTCGATGACCCTGACGCTCGGCGGCAGGACGATTCGCTCCAGCCGCTGGCAGTTGTAGAAGGCGTGCTTGCCCACCGAGAAGACGCCGTCGGGCACGACGACCACACGGTCCATGCCGCGAATCGCGCAGTAGATCAGGCGCGTCCCCGCACGATCCAGAAGCAGTCCCCCCTCCAGGCGGAAGTGAGGACTCCGGTTTTCGAGCTCAAGCGCCGGGCAGTTTGCGAAGGGGTTGTCGCCCACGATCTCGGTCGCGGCGGGGATGGCGACGCGCTCAAGCCGCGTGCAGTTGTAGAAGGTGTCGCCTCCGAGGCTGCGCAGGCCCACGGGCAGCACGACCTCAAGGAGCCCTTCCTGCCCCCAGAAGACGGCGTTCTTCAGCCGTTCCACCTGTTCGGGAACGACCACGCAGCTCTCGGCCCCGTGAAACCCGACCAGCGTCCTTTCTCGGATGGTGAACGCACCGACGCGGACGGGGGCGCAGGAGCCCGCCGTTTGCCCGTGTGACTGGAACTCCACGCCCTCCTCGCCGAAGAGCGCAGTCGATGCTTGAAGGGCGGCCTCGCGCTCGGACTCCGACGCTTCCGGCCTTGGATGGAGGGCCAACCTGTGCTCGATGATGCCAGCCTTCAGCCGCGAGGTGTAGAGAACCAGGCCAGAGACATCTCCGTCGCTCGACGGCGTCCAGCCGGAGCGCGCGAGCGCGGCGGCCTGCTCGTCGTAGTCGTCCTCCCATATGCAGCAACGAACCGCGATGATCGGCCCGTTGGCCGTGCAGACGAAGTAGTCATGTCCAGTCTCGCCGCCCAGCGTGACGCCGGGAGGCGGCCGAACTCGCCGAAGCACGCGGTCGATCGATTCCATGACCACGAAGTTGCGTTGCGAGAAGCGCTCGAAGGCGCGGTCAACGACCGTGGCGGCATTTCCGAAGTCGAACGTCTCACGGGCGATATCGATCCGAATCGTCGCTCCGTCGGAGTAGGTCTTCGTGTACGTGTCGGTGGCCTCCTCCGCGAAGCCAAGCTTCCAGAAGTAGTTGATGACGTTCAGGATCGCGCTCACGGCGTCCTCGCGCCCTGCCGAATCGTTCCGACTGGCAGCGCGGCAATCATGACTGCGACCACCTCTTCCTGTCCGATGTGCGTCGTGTCAATGGCCGTGTACGGCATCGCGTACCGCACGAGGAAGTCCTCCATCTTCCGGCGCGCGGTCTCGTACAGCTCCGCCTTGTGCAGATCGGAGTCGTCGGGTGCGCGGTTGCGGAGACGCCGCTCCCCCTCGTCCCGCGAGGCGTAGAGCAGGAATGTGTGGTCCGGCTTGCCGACGAGGGCGACAAGGCACTCGAACAGCGCCTCGGTCTCGGGGCCGCCGCACCAGAAGTAGTTCGACACGAGGTGACGGTCCGTGATGATGTCCTCGTTCTTGAAGCGGTGGCGGAGGAACAGGTTGCCCATGCCATAGAACCAGGCGCGGAGCGCGTCGTTGTCGGTCTGCCGGTTGATGTAGTCGCGGCACCGCAGGTAGGTCCGGATATCCCCGGGCGGATCCAGAAGGAAGTGAAGCGGCTTCTCGACGACGCGAAAGCCGATGCGCTCGGCCAGCAGGCGCGCAGCCGTCGTCTTCCCGACCCCGTCCATCCCCTCGATCGCGATGTGCATGCGAGCACCCCCAGCGCACTAGGACGGGTTGGGCCTTCTTCTGGCGACTTCGCTCTTCTTGCCGGGCGTGAAGAACTCCAGATCCTCCAAGTATCCCGAGACCCTTCGCACCCGCTGAATGTCCGTGCCGGAGCACTTCGGACAGCGGTCGAACGTCCCCGTCTCGCCGCACCACCGGCAGGTGTCGAGCGGGAAGTTGACGCCCAGGTAGTTGACCCCGCGCTCGACCGCCGCGCTGATGATCTCGGAGACCGCCTCCTTGTTGCCCACCGGCGGCGAGCCGAATTCGACGTAGGTGATGCAGCCTCCGTTCGCGAGGGCGTGGAACGGGGCCTCGATCTCGATCTTCCGGAACGGACTGAGCCCGGAATCGACCTCGACATGGAACGAATTCGTATAGAACCCCTTCCGGCAGACTTGATGGTCAAAACGCTCACGGTCAAGCGCGGGGAAGCGGCCGGAGATGTACTCGCCCGAGGACGCCAGCAGGGTGAAGTTCATGTTCAGGGCCTTCCGGTAGCCATCGACGGTCGCCCGCATGTGCCGGGCGATGTCGAGCGCCGTTTCGCGGCCATCCTGCGATGCGTGGTACTTCTCGCCGGTGAGCACCTCCACGGCTTCGGACAGGCCGATGAAGCCTATCGATAGCGTTCCGTTGCGGAAGACCCTCTCCAGACCACCGTCGCGCGGGAAGTCCTCCAGCCAGAGGCGGAACGTCTGGTTGCAGGGGAAGTCGTCCGGCGTCAGGCGCAGAAGCCGCTGGTAGCGATCAACGAGGATGTCCTTCGCCGTTTCAGCAAGCGCGCTCCACGCCTCCTTGTACCGCCGGAGCTTGCTGCCCGTCGCCTCGGTCCCGTGGTCGCGCGCTACCTCAAGCGCGATCCGGGGGAGGTTGATCGAGACGTAGTCGATGTTGCCCCGTCCAACCGAGCGGTTTTCGCCATGCACGTTGGCGACAACCCTCGTGCGGCAGCCCATGATGGCGACCAGGGCGGGGCTGCTGTCGGCGTTCACGCTGGAATCGAAGAGGAGGTAGGTCGGGATCATCTTCCGGCAGGTCGATTCCTGCGCCAGTTCGAAGAGATCGTGATTCGGGTCGCCGGGAACGCAGTTGACGCCCTTCTTGAGCTTGAAGATGATGTTCGGCTTGATGACCCCGAGCGACGAGTCGCGGAAGTACTCCAGCACGGTCCGGGTTGCGAACCGCCCGACCGGTCCGGTGGCCAGCCCGAGGTTCAGGGAGACGTAGTACGTGGTCTGACCGCAGCGGTCGCGCGCCTCGTTGCACCAGTCGATGAACGCCTCGATCGAGTCCTTCAGCACCCCGAGCGCGTCGGCGGTCGCCGGGATTTCGAGGCGCTCGAACAGCGTCTCCAGGTCGATGTCGAAGTTCGGGAATCCGATGCCGCCCGACTGCTCGTTGCCGAGCTTCACCACGACGTTGCGAAAGTGGTCGAAGATCGCCGTGACCTTGCGAAACGGGGAGTAGTCCCGCAGGCGCGTGAAAGGGAACCCCCGCAGGACGTCCATCTGGAGGCAGTTGTACGTCTGCCCATACGCCTCCAAGTCGTGGATGTGGATGCGCCCCTCGCGGTGCAGCCGGGCGAATCGCTCGGGCAACTCGCGCAGGACGCGCTCCTGGACGGCGCGCGTTCCCGCCTCGTACACGACGCCGACGTAGGTCTTCCGCTGTGCGGCGTTGTCGAACTGGATGCCCTTCACGGATGCTCCCCCCTGACGTCCATAAACCGCTGGTTCGACGACCCGACAAAGGGAGTCGTGGTCGTGCGCAAGGAGTCGACGTAGCGACCGACCTTGATGTAGTCCAAGCAGCCGAGAAGCTCGGCGGGCACGTCGTCCAATTCGGCCCCCGTGTAGAGGGCGACGCTGAACCCCGGCAACGCCCGCAGCATGGCGATCACGGCAGGCGACTGGAGAAGAGGCTCGCCGCCGGAGATCGTCAGCTTCCGGTTGGCGACGTTCGAGCGCAGCTCGGCAACCAGGTCGTCCACCGGAATGCGGATGCCGGCGTCCCAGTCCCATGTTCGGGGGTTGTGGCACCCGGCGCAGCGGCGGTCGCAACCTTGAAGGTAGACGACCGTGCGGATCCCGGGGCCGTCCACAACGGAGCCTGACCAGTCGATGGCGTGGATCGAAAGGATCGAAGCCGTCTGGCCCATCGGCAGCACAGCCCTGCTCCCTGCGACGCCCGTCGAGCGTGCGGCCGAAGCGTACACGGGACGACATCCGGAGGACAAGGCGCCCCGACCATGGCCATGATGCCCGGCGACGGCCTCGTGGGGATCCTCCCGCTCCGCCGTATCCCGCCCCGCAGCTGGCACCAGAAGCTCCCTGGGCGGGACGCTCGCGGCAGGGCGGGCCCAGCGGGTGCCTTCGTACAGCCGATGGTCGGGACCTCGGACTGGTCGGGCCGGGGCGCGTCGGGTTCCATCTGGGCCGGCTACGGGCGGCGAGGGCATACGTATCTCCGCGAGCATCGGGCGGGAAGAGCGCCGGCACAGTCGTCCCTCGTCCGGGATTCCGGCGTGCCGGCGCTCCCCGCGCCCCGCCCGTGCTGCTATGCGTCCGGCGCGACGTCCACCACCACGCGGAAGCAGGTCTTCAGCATCTTGTAGGCGCCCCACGACGTGTTCGGGAGGTCGCCGTCCCAGTTGATGGTGACGGCCGCGTTGTGGTCGCGTGACGTCGTCCACTCGGCGGCATCCCACGCGTCGATGAACCGCAGGCCCTCGTGCGTCGTCCATGGCAGCGGATCGCACCACTTGGCCGCCGGGGGGTAGGCATCGACCCACTTGAGCCCGCCGTCCTGGTTGAGTGCAGCCGGGTCGAAGGCGACGGCCGTGGGGAACTTCAGGTTCCGTATCTCCTCAGAGGACATCCTTCTTTCGAGATTGGCATAGGGGTTCGGGCGGATCCGACGGTGCTCGGTGTACGTCAGGAGCCGCACGGGCGCGCCGATCTGACGCTCAAGGTGGGCGCAGTACGCGAGCGCGTCGTCGAACGTGGCGCACACCGGCAGCGTGGGGTCGTCATCGGCGTTGGCGCGCTCGATGTTCTCGCCCGAGCGGCGGTTCGAGTAGCCGGACGCCTCGGAGAACCGACGGAACTCCGTGATCGTCACCAACTCGGACACCGCGAGCATCTTCCCGTCGATCAAGACCGGGGTTAGGTGCAGGGAGCCGGCGGTCGCGAGGCTCCCGATTCTCGGCGCCTCGGGCTGGCGCGACTCGTAGTAGCGCCGCAGCAGCTCGTCGGGCCCTGGGTAGTGCAGCCCGCCCTTGCCACCCGTCCGGTAGTGCAGCAGCTCGGCCTCGTGCGTGTCGCGTTCGTCCCAGACCGCCTTGTCGAAGTAGAGGAGGGAGTTGCCGAAACGCGCGCGACGCGCGAACTGCGGGAGATCCCGGAGGCTGTCGGGTGTCAGCTGCGCGGGCGGCGGGCCCTCGCGGAGGGCGCGCCACACGAGGTCGTACTTCCCGTCCGCCGAGCGGAGCAGGAGGAGGCTGTCGGTTACGGGCACGATGTCCACCCAGCCCTCGGGCGACATCTCGATGGCGCGCCGGAACAGCGCGACGACGATCTTGGCCTTCTCAAGCGTGCGCGCCCGTTCGCTTGGGTCCGCATCCATCGTGAAGTAGAGCTGCTGCACGAACGGACGGCTCGCCGGACGGACGAGTTGATCACCCAGAAAGTTCCAGAACGGGCCGAGGTCGCTCATGTTCGCGTAGACGGCGTCGCGGACGACCGGAAACGGCGCGTCGTCCGGCACGCGCGGTGGCTCGCGCGAGAAGTTGCGCTTGTGGAGTTCCTCGGGCGTGTACCGCTCGAAGTGATCCACCGTCCCGAGGAAGACCTGCGTCGGGCGCGGCGAAGGACCGAGGTAGTACCGGTCCGCGAACGCCCGGCGGGACACGTGGAAGGCGAGGTCGAGGTACATCCCGCGATCGAAGATGTCGATGCGCTCCGTGCACCCGTTCTTCTCCAGCAGCGCCTTGAGCTTCGGCCAGTGGTCGTTCTGGTAGTCGCCGAAGTCGCCGTCGAAGCCGAGGCTGTCGACGATGGCGTTCAGCCCGGAGACGTGCTTCAGCTCTTCCGTCGGGTTCTCGACCGTCTTCTCGCGGGAGCGCTTCAGGTCATCGGGGGAGAGGCCGAAGATCGGTACGGCGTGCCCTTCGCGCAGCAGCAGCCACGCGATCGGCTTCGGCGCCTCCGCCTTTTCGGGTACGTTCCTGCTCTTGGGGGTCGTCACGGTCACCTCCGAACGCCGAACCGCCGTCCCGAGAACCGCCGCCAGACGGGGACGTGGATCGGCCGAAGGGCCGTGCGTGGATGTGGTCGAACCCGACTACCTTCGGCTTTCTCGCGGCGCTGGCGGCGCCGACGCTCCTGCGGGGCCGTGACCCGTCGAACGACAAGAGCCTACGCGCCCACCACACGCGCGTCTGCGATCCGTCGCCGCACATGGGAACGGCGGGCGAAGGCGACGACGTTCACCACGACGGGCGCCACGCCCGGGGTGGCACGCTCACGGAGCCGGAAGCGCGGGGCTCCGTTCGCCAGAGAGAGCGCGCGGGGCGGAGGCGCCTCGCTTGGGCCCGGCTTGGGTAGGTCGCGGGACCGGAGCGCCAGAGGCGTGCGCCGGTGCCCGCATGATGTTCATCCGGGCGGCGGTGTGTAGCATCGCCAACACCTGCAGGGTGGTCCACCCCCGGGAGCGCCCGTCCTGCGAGAGCGCCGTTCCGGATGCGTTCCGTGCCGATGCACGCGATCACGGAAGAAGCGGCTGCCGCCGGCATTCCGACCCCGGGCCTCGCCGCGCTCGATGACCTCAACCAGCGGGTAGTTCCCGTCCGGGTCGAGAACGTCGAAGCCCTGGGTCGCGCGGGTAGCATCACCGTGTTGCTGTGGATGCACCCCGGAGGATGCTGACGTGCCGCGTGAGATGATCTCCAAGAACGACGGAACGCAGACGGTCGCCGACCAGTTGCCGGGCGCGAACGCGGGCGAGATGGCCACCGACACCAGCGTGGAGGATGCCATGATCTGCATCGTGTGCGGCGACGAGCTGGACGTGCCCGACCGCTACCCCACCGACGAGGCCGACGAGGCGGACTTCGCGGCCTACGCCGCCGAAGCGGCGGCGGCGCACCCTGGGTGCTGGGCGACCTTCCCGAGCGACAAAGCCCCGGGGCGGGTGAGTGAGTGAAGCCCGCCCCGCCTGGGGGCTCCGGCAGGGCGCGGCTCGACTGCGCGATGGGCCGCTACTTCTCCGACTTCGGCGGGTGCGCCTCCAGGAAGCGGCGCGCGTGAGCGAGGGCCTTCTCCAGCGCCTCGAAGGCGCCGTGGATCTCCCGCAAGCGCTCGAACATCCCCTCCTCGGGGAACGGCATCTCCATCTTCGCCATGTGGATCGACACGATGATGTCCCGGACAGTCGACAGTTCCACTTCCGGCCCGTTGGCGAACGACTCGTAGACGCGGTCCAGCCGGCGCAGGACTTCGGCGTAGCAGCGGGGCACCGGGGGCTGCGGGACATCCGAGCCGGCTTCGTTCGGGAACTGCGGCTCCCCGCGTGCAGCGCCGCAATGCGCGCACCCGCAGGAGCAGACGCACTCGCATCCGTCCGTCGCCATTCCGATCACGCACTCGCACGGCGGGCGGTGGTCCGTACAGGCCCGGCAGTCCGGGAAGGGGCGCAGGAAAGACATCTCGGGCCACGACATTGTTTCCTCATCTTTCCGCCCAGCTACTCTGGCTGGGCAGCGTATGCGGGGCGTCCGAAGGGATCACCCTAGGGCACCTACCCAGCCGGATCCTTCCGGCTGGGGGCGGCTCCGGGTTTCGAGGCCGGGTGCCGTGCCGGAGGTCGTCCGGCGTGGGGCTCTACCCTTTTCGGGTCGGACATGATCCACGAGCGTTGATCTTCCCGAGACGCGGACGATGTCGCCTGAAATCCCTAACGATCCCGGCAGGTTCCGCCCGATGCTCGGCCCCGGTGACGACGCGGTATGGGAGCGGATCGAACGTTCCAGCAGCTCCAGACCGTCGATCGCTTCGCCTCTGCGGACGGGTTGCCGCGCCAGGATGAGGGCGCCGGCCGGGTCGCGGCGGGGACCGTGCCGGTCGCGGCGTGCCCCGCGCAGCGGCAGGCCCCTCCGTCAGGCCGCCACCTGGAGTTCCTGGCGGAGCGCCAGCCCGAGGCACCGGACAAACAGGGGGATCGGGAGCACGCCACGGTCGGTGGCGGGGGCGGTCTGCTTCGGTGCCGGAGCCGGCAGGCCGTCCAGCAGATTGCCGATCACGTCCGCACCGGCCTCGGTCGTGTCCACGGGTCGCCGGGCAGTCTCACGAGGCCCGATTTCGCCCTGCGCGACGGCCTCATCCGTTCTCGGAACCGGCGACCTAGCCTTCCCGAGCGCGGCTTCCAGTTCCGCCGCGTCGAGCAGCGGCTCGTCCGGGTCGAGCCGCATCACGGGGCACTCGTCTGCGGCGCAGACCGGCAGCCCGCGCATCCGCCGGTTGTGCCGCTCGGCGAGCCGCAGCGTCTTCGCGAGCGCTTCCACGTCGATGCTCCGGGCGCTCGCGCGAGCGGGCGGGCGCAAGGTGCCGGCAAGAACCCTCGTGCAGTGCCGGCCGTCGGCCCGCGCCTTCGCCTCGGCCTTCCGCTGGGCACGGCATTCCCTCTTCCAGACCACCTCGGCTTCAAGCTGCGCCTTCTCCCGTTCGCCGGCAGTGTCCGCAACCCTCCCTTCCTTGTCCACGACCCCCGCCGGGAGCCTCGCGGGCTTCGTTCCGATCCCCCAGGACGCGAGCACCGACCCGAGCCACGCGGACGGGTGAGGGTCGAAGTCCTTCGGCACCGTCGGCAGCCCGAGGAGCCCGTAGTCGCGCTTCTGCGCCCGATCCATCACCGCCTCGACAAACCCCCGCCCACGGAGCGTCGCGTCCGACCAGTACGTGTCCGCAAGGGGTCGCAGAAGAGCTAGTTGATCCCCGACCCCCTTGCGGACATCGGGCATCTCGAAGGTGTGGAAGACGCCGCCGGGGCTGGAAACGCGGTCCGGGTCGGCCTCCCACGGTGCCTCGGGGCCCGTGTCGAACGCTTTCGCCATCACGCCGGTGTCGATGCCCGCGAGCCGAAGAACCTCCAGCACCTCCTCGGCCCTGGCCTCGTCGTGGGACGCCTGGGCCTTGTAGACGAGCCGCGTCCCGTCCTTTGCCTCGATCTCGACCCGGCGGCGCTCGGCGTCGCGCAGCCGTGTCCGCAACCCCTGGGCCACGAGCATCCCGGCCACCAACGCCCGGATGCGGTTCCACCGGCGCCCGTGGCCGGTCACGGTGTCGGCGACAAGCTCGCGGTCGTCCCGTCCGAACCGCTCCAGGGTCGTGTGCCGCCGGAGCTGCGCCCGCTCTTCCGGGGTCAGGTCGCCCCGGCGCCCGTACTCGTTCGCGTCATCGTCGGACAGCCAGGCCGCGTCCATGGCCTCGTCGGCCGCCATGCCCTTAACGGCGTTGCGGGCGGCCTGCCAGACCTCCATGACCTGCCGCCGGGTCTGGGCAGCCTCGGCCGGAGCGTCTTCGAGGACGACACCGTACTTCTCCTCGCGCGCGGCGTAGTAGCCGGCGGCGACGTCCGCGCCCCGGAGCCGCGAGATCCAGACGTGGTCGACCAGCGACTCGAAGTGGTCGGCGGCGAGGGGCGCGGGGGCGGGGCGCCCTTCCGCGTCCTCCCCGTAGACCATCTCCATGGTCTCCTCTGCCTGCCGCAGCATGTGCGCGCGGACGGGGCCCCGCCGGGTATCCCAGCCGATCTCCCGACCGTCGATCCAGGAGGACACGGACGCGGGGCTGCGGACACGGCCGACACCCTGGAGCGGGCTGCACCAGGTCAGCCCCGCCCAGACCGACCCGACCACGAAGACGTGCCTCCCGGGCGCGTCGTAGCTGACCCCGGAGCCGGCGGCATCGTTGTAGAGCACCCAGTCCGCATCCTTCCACGAGGCGTTCACATCGTCGAGCGTCGCCCGGTCTTCCGGGGTGGCGTCCGCGTGGATCGCCACGACGCTCCGCCCCTTGGCACGCAGGAGGTCGGCGAGTGCGAGGAGATCCACCTGGCCGGACAGGTAGACGGCGCCTTTGAAGTCCGGGGCGTCGGCCCTCCGGAGGATCTCCGCGAGGATGTCGGCCTTGTCGGCGAACCTGTGCTCGGTCGTGCCCGTCCAGTACGTCCGGGCGCCCGTGGGGGCGCCGACGACCGTCACCTCGGCATGCCCGGTCAGACGCCGGAGGTCGCGGACGGCGCGGTCGGAGCCGTGGGCGTCCAGGGCGACCACCTGGCCGCCGTTCCGGACGCAGGCGCGGCACAGGAAGGCCAGCCGGTAGAAGGACAGCCCCCGGATGTCCTTCCCGGCCTCCCGCATGATCGCCGGGGAGTGCAGGATGCCCATCACCTGCTCGATCTCCTCGATGACGACGGCATCCGGCCGGACGAGTTCCTTCCCCTTCTTGTCGTGGATGGAGACCCGCCGGACCGAGGGGGCGCAGACCACCCACACGTCGTCCAGCACGATCCTGCCCTCGACCGACGAGTAGAGCTTCGCCCCGAACCGGCTCGCGCCTGCGCCCGCCAGGGCGACCGTCGGCGTGATGACCAGAACCCGCTTCCCGGAACCCGCGAGCTGCGCGGCAGCCACCCAGGTCTTGCCGCACCCCATCGGGCCGTCCGCGAGGACGACCGGCGCCTCGGCCGGGGACGGGAGCCGGTCGAGCCGCCAGACGGGGCTCCCGGACATGTCCGCAAGGGGTGCGGGGAAAGAACAAGGGTTGCTGCGACCCCTTGCGGACACATCGGAGCCGTCGGGCAGGGTCGCGGACACGGGGCCGGCGACTAGGCCCCCCGGCTCGGACGCCGGGTCGGTGCCGGTCGTGTCCGCAAGGGGTGTCGTGGAAGAACAAGCTCTCCCCCGACCCCTTGCGGACACGTCGTCGAAGCCGAACGTCCGGATGTTCTCGTGCAGGTCGAGCCCGAGGTCGGGTTTCGGCGTCCAGGTCCTGCCGCAGGAGCCGAAGCATGTGAGCGACACGCCGTCCCTGTGCCGGTAGAGGGCGGCGGCAGGCGACTCCGAGTTCGCGTGGAACGGGCAGAACACCTTCAGGTGCCCGCCGTCGAGGATGGTCCTCCCGACGGTGCCTGCGGTCCCGGTGCGTCCGTCCTCGGTCACGACGATGGTCGATTCGGGGTCGAAGGTGTCCGACTTCGACTCGCGGCGGTCGCGGGCTCCGGCGGCGCGGGCCTCCTCGGACGGGACGGCAGCGGGATCGAACGCCCTGGGCGGCTGCGAAGGTTCGCCACGGGCGACCGCCCGCAGGTGCCGAGTCCATCGGTGCAGCCAGGCAAGCCCCGCCGGACGCAGGGGATCCCACGCGGGCGAGCCGAACCTCGGCAGCTTCGCCGAGGAGCCGTGCCCGATGCAGCCCGTGAAGAGGCGCCACCAGTCGCGGCAGCTCTCCCAGCGGTCGACTCCGGCCTGCGGGTCGAACGGCTCGACGGTAGGCACCGCGACGCCGCCCGCGCGCCATGCACGCATCCTGCGGGAGTCGGCCCAGGCGAGGGCTCGGAGCCATGCGTGCGCCCCGTCGCGGATGGCCCGCCACTCGTCCGTTTCGATGTCGGGCTGGGGGCCGCCGAACTTCCGTGCAGCGGTGACGTAGGCGTACCAGGTGCGGTAGTCGGCCTTCTCCGCGTCGGGCAGCACCGGGCGGATGGCCGTGAAGTCCGACAGAACGTAGCCGCCGACCTCCGGCGCCAGGTGCACGATGACCACCGGGACGGGGTGCGCCGGATCCTTGGCGTGGTCGAAGCCCGGCACCCGCAGGACACGATCGACGTTGACCATCGCCGGGTCGGAACGCATCGCAAAGGCCATGATCCACTGCGCTTCGGCCCACTCCTCGAAGGTCATCGACTGGGACACCCGCCAGAACGTGTGCGGGCCCTTCTTCGGCTGCACCTGCATCGTCGGGGGGATCGGCGGCGGCAGACGGAAGGCGAGGTCATCGTCCGTGAACACGGCGCGGGGCCGGACAACGTGCCGCGCAGACAGGCTCTCGTCGGCGCCCGGGTCGCACTCGTTCACGACGGCGAAGATGCCGTGTCCCAGCCGGTTCAGGACGCCGAGCAGCCTGCGCTGCTCGTCAAGGGCGCCCCGGAAGGTGCGCCCCCCGCCGCCTCCTGCATCGACGAACGTCTGCCACGTCATCACCGTGCGCGCGTCGCCGGCGATTGCCTGGATCCATAGGGCGGCGTGGTCGGCGTCGGGGGAAGGCGCCGCCGAGTTCCATTCGGGTTTGGTTTCGGCTTGAAAAAGGGCTCTTCGCGTGATCGTGTGGGTCGATCTTGGCCCTTGGCGACGTGATCCGGTCAGATCGGCGGGAGCATGCACGTGAGGATCTTGAGTTCGAGGTACTCCTCGTCGCGGATGCCGTAGGC
>Ga0172368_10002474_pt1 | contig 23489 bp, 21 predicted proteins | sample Lak11m_FD_114540 | JGI IMG/M metagenome (GOLD analysis project Ga0172368, IMG submission 114540) | Freshwater microbial communities from Kabuno Bay, South-Kivu, Congo - kab_022012_11m | ecosystem: Environmental > Aquatic > Freshwater > Lake | place: Democratic Republic of the Congo: South-Kivu...
AAAGATACGTTATGCCGCTGCGGCGGTTATACCGGCATCATTTCTGCCATCCAGGCGGCTGGCGAAGCGATCCGCACGGGTCAGCCGGTCGCGCCACCGCCGAATTACGAATCGGCGCGGGCTGGCAAGTCGGTTGGCAAATCGAACACCAGGCCGGACGCGGTAGAAAAGGTCACTGGCGAGGCCAAATACACCGACGACCTGAGCTTTGAAGGCATGCTGCACGCGCGCGTCAAACGCGCGATGGTCCCATCGGCGCTTGTGCGCAGGGTGGATGTCAGCAAGGCGCGTGAGCTGCCCGGCGTGCAGGCAGTTTTGACCGCAGCCGATATTCCAGGAGAAGTTAATCACGGACTGGTGATTTTTGACTGGCCCGCGCTGATCGGGGTTGGCGCGAAAGTGCGCACGGTGGGCGATGCGCTGGCGATCGTCGCGGCGGATACGCGCGAGATCGCCACGCAGGCGCTGGACCTGATTGAAGTCGAACTGGAAGAACTGCCTGTGGTCAGTGACCCTGTTCAATCAAAACAGCCTGACGCACCTCAAATCCATGAGAATGGCAACCTGCTTAAGCACATTAAGGTGCGTAAAGGCGATGTGGAGGAGGGCTTTAAGCAGGCCGATCTGATATTGGAACATACCTTCCATACCCCGCCGCACGACCACGCCTTTATCGAACCGGAATGTTCGATCGCAGTGCCAAGGCCGGATGACGGACGGATGGAAATCTATGTCGGCTCACAAATTCCCTATTCCGACCGCAGCCAGGTCGCGCGCGCGTTGGGCTGGCCCGAAGAGCGCGTGCACGTGATTGGTATGCTGGTCGGGGGCGGTTTTGGCGGCAAGGAAGATATCGCCGGACAAATCCACGCGGCACTGCTGGCACAGCACACCGGCCGAGCGGTAAAGCTGCTGTTCGACCGTCACGAAAGCCTGATTGTGCATCCCAAGCGGCATGCCACCCAAATCCGGGTCAAAATTGGGGCGAAGAATGACGGCCGCCTGGTGGCGGTTGAATCGGAATTATATGGGGATACCGGCGCCTACGCTTCACTCGGCGAAAAAGTGATGACGCGCGCGACGACCCATTCTTCCGGTCCGTATGAGGCGCCGCACATCAAGGCAGACTGCTACGCCATGTATACCAACAACCCGCCGGCGGGCGCGTTCCGTGGATTTGGCGTGATGCAGTCAGCTTTTGCGGTTGAGAGCTGCATCGACATGCTGGCGGAGCGGCTTAAGATCGATCCGGTGGAACTGCGCCGGATGAACGCGCTGCGCGTGGGCAGCGTGACCAACACCGGCCAGACGCTGCGCTCGAGCGTGGGTCTGTTGGAGTGCATCGAGAAGGTGGACGGTGAAATGCGCCGGCTGGGAGGGGATCAGCCTTTTACTCCTAGGGCCGTGCCCGGAGCAGAGCATCTGGTGCGCGCCTGGGGTTTTGCGGTGGCTTATAAGAACACCGGGCTGGGTGGCGGCGCGCCAGACAAAGCCGGAGCTGAAGTAGAGTTGTACACAGACGGAACCTTTCAAGTACGCTCCGCGTCGGCAGAGCTGGGACAGGGTTTGCCGACTGTGTTGCGCCTGATCGCGGCGGAGGTCTTGAACCAGCACCCCGAGGCTGTCAAAGTGCTGTTAATGGACACTGACTTAACCCCAGACGGTGGGCCGACGACCGCTTCGCGCCAGACGTACGTGACGGGAAACGCGGTCAAACACGCCGCCGCCGCGCTGGGTGAGCTGATCACCAGCCACCTTTCGGAGCATTTTGACGTCGCGCCGAATCAGGTGCGTTTTGTTGAGGGACTGGCTCAGGTGGGCAGTCAGACGATCCCGATGGCTAAGGTAGCGCAGATGATGATCGCCGACGGACGCAAACCGGTCAGCACCTACACCTATTGGGCGCCAGCCACCAAACCCCTTGGGCAGGGCGGCGATATGCACTTTGCATTTTCGTTTGCCACCCAGGCAGCCGAAGTAGAGGTGGATCAGCGCACGGGGGCTGTGCGGGTGCTGCGCGTCATCACTGCCAATGATGTGGGGTTCGCGATCAACCCGTTAGGGTTGCAGGGGCAGATCGAGGGCGGGGTTGTGATGGGGATTGGGCATGCACTGACCGAGAGCTTCGGCCTGGACAAAGGCCGCGTGCTTTCCGACCGTTTTGCGCGCTACCGCATCCCATCGATCGCGCTGACGCCAGAAATTGTCTCTTTTGTGGTCGAGCATCCAGCGGAAGACGGGCCATTTGGCGCGAAGGGTGTTGGCGAGGTGGTTATCATTCCGACCGTCCCGGCGATCACCAACGCGATATACAACGCGACCGGGGTGCGCGTCGACTCCCTGCCGGTTGATCAGGAGCTGATCCTGAAACAGATGCGTGGGCAGGCAGCCTAGGCGAACCTGCGACCGCTGGCTGGGCCAGGAATTCGCAGAATCAAATAATAGGACTGGCTCTGCAAAGTTTTTTGGGGCGGAGCCAGTCCATTGTCTGCACGAAAACTATTCGCCGTCCACAATGAAAAAGTGATTGCGGGTCGAATTATAAGTCGCGTGAGGAGAAGGTGCGTATCGCGTAGATTAAGAATAGCAGCAGATACAACCCGGCGTAGACCAACATCCATGGGCTGGGCGGCGAGGAAACCGAAAAGGGCGTTGATGCTCCGAGCGCGTTGATGGTGGGGGTTGTCATGCGATATGCTGCCATGTTCCAGACTGCTTCCGAAGGCATGAGCAGACTCGAGACGATGCCAACGTTGATTGCGGTTTGGTTATTGATCGCATAACCGATGCGCTCCACCCAGCCGCCGATGAAACCAAGCCCGAAAAGGCCAAAGATGGTGCCACCCGAGGCCAGGGTTGACATGCGGCTGGATAAGGCGAGTGTGATGGTCATGATGAGCAGGCCGTTAAATAGCATGTACCCCAGGCCAGCCAGCAGGTTTGGGGCAGTATAGCCCGATTGCAGGTAAATGCTGAGGGATGAGCCCCCAGACATGAGCAAAATGTACGCGAGCACCAGAGCCGCGTTGCCCAGCCATTTACCGAGAACGATTTGTAAACGGCGCACAGGTTTGGCCAGCAGAGTCTGGATGGTCCCGCTGGAGATTTCGCCGGAAAGGGTGTCGGCGGTGATTAACGCGGCGGTCGCAATGGTGAGGAAGTTTGATGCATACATCGCAGCCAGGTGCATAAAGTTGAAAAGCTGCTGCTTCACCAAGTCGGGGGTACGCATATTTCCATAGTAGTTGGAAAAATCCGCGATGATGAAATGAAAGCCAATGCTGAAGATCAGTAAAAAGGCGATTCCAAGCACCAGGGAGGCGGTGACGATGCGCCGGCGCACCGCTTCACGGAAAGATAGAGCGGCGATGACCCAAATCGGATTCATAGACCTCCATCCGTGCCGACTATTTGAATAAAAAGATCTTCCAGGGCGATCCGCTGCGGGGTAAATGAATAAACATCCACCCCGGCTTGCACCAGGAAGCGATGAATCTGTGGAAGCGCATCTTCGCTGTGTACGGTAAATTTTAACGCTTCGCCATCCTGGCGGATGTCGCGGCACCAGGCAGCCATCCCCTTCGCGAGAGCGGGCTGGTAACCACGCGCGCGCATGCTTACTGACAATTCCCCGGCTGTCAGGCTGGCCAGTGTGTTAATTTGCAGGACTTTGCCATGCTTGATGAATGCAACGCGATCGCAGGTGATCTCCACTTCACTGAGCAGGTGCGAGTTGAGAAAGACGGTCGTGCCTTCCTGGCGCAGGGTGCGAATGATGTCGCGCACCAGGCGGCGTCCGACCGGGTCGAGACCAGAGGTCGGTTCGTCGAGAAAGACCAGGCCAGGACGGTTGAGCAGGGCCTGGGCCAGGCCTATGCGCTGAAGCATCCCCTTCGAAAAGGTGCGCAGGTATTTTGCGCGGAAGGGAACCAGGTTGACCAGTTCCAGCAGTTCGCTGATGCGGGCTGATAGTGCCTGCGATGGCATGTGGTGCAGCCTGCCGTGTAGCTGCAAAAATTCTTCGGCGGTCAGCCAGTCGTGGAAACGGAAATGTTCGGGCAGAAAACCGATCCTCGATCGCACGTCTGGATCGGATATGGGGCGGCCGAAGATCCGCACATCGCCAGATGTGGGGCGGACCAGATCGAGGAACATTTTGATTGAAGTGGTTTTGCCCGCGCCGTTGGGGCCGAGAAACCCAAACACCTCACCGGGGAAAACTTCAAGGTCGAGCCCGCGGACTGCGACATTCGGCCCAAATTCTTTGCGCAGCCTGTTTGATATAATTGCAGAAGGGGTGTTCATACGCTCCATTCGTATCATCTCAATTAAAGGGGAGTGTGTTGAGTGTGTGATGGGCGCTCCGCGCCCATCACACACTCAACAATCCCGTTTTTGAGGTGATATCTCCATTCTAACAAAAGACTGGCAGCCGATGGAACTGCCAGTCTTACTTGAGAAAAAAGGTTCGATTACTTAAGCGAGTTGGCCTGCAGCAAGCCCAGGTTGGGGTCGCCGCTGGCATTGAGCGCATAAACCGTCCCGTTTTTGACCCAAATCAACGTGTACATGCCATCCGGTTCACCGCTGACCAGGGTGCCGGTGACGCCGTCAACGGTCACTTCCGCAACCGTGGTGCCCGCGCTGGTCGGGATTGGGATGACCAGGGTCGAAGCCCAATCGACCGATTGGCTGAACTGCCTGGCCTGTTCGGGAGACATACCCATCAGCTGCAAGGCGGCTTCGGCAAGCTGAACGACCGGGAAACTGTCGGGTGCTTGAATGGTGGGGCTGGCAAACTGAATCAGAGTGCTGCAAGCGGATGCGCGTGGTTCATCCGGGCCGGGTTCCTGGGCGCGCGATGGACAGTTGCCGTAAGCGACAACCACAGCGCTGGGAATACTTGCGTGAATTTTCTGCCCATCCAGGCGAGCTGGGATGCTGACCGTTTTTTGCCCGAGAGATTCGAGCAACGAGTTCATCAATGCAGAGTCGATCGTCAAGTCGGCAGTTTGGGCTGGTTCGACGCCGATCGAAGCGATCTCTATGTTTTGGGGCAGGCGCGGGTTAAAACCGGCGGCCGCGGCGGCTTCTTCGCGGGTGACCTGTGACAAAAATTCGCCCTGGCGTGTCACAGTGAAATTCTGATCGAAGAAAGCCTCCAGCCGGTCGGCATTTTGGTCCATCGCGCTGGCCGATTTTTCTATCGCAGCCGGGTCAAAGCTGATCACACGGACCTGCTGCACGCGGAACAGCCCGAGGAAGCTGTTGGCCAGAGCTTGCACGGGGGGGAAGACCAATGAGACCGCCAGTATGGCAACCAGGAGGAGCGGGATCAAGGCAGGTTGTCGGATTAGTCTTTTCATGAAATTAGCCTTTCGTTGGATAGGGAATGTTTGAAGGGCGTGGTAGGCGGAGACCCGCAAGCCTGCAGGAGGAGCAAGGACGGCGAGTCGCTGTGCCTGCAGGCGAATTTGGCTGAGGCGGGCGGCGCAAGTTGGGCAACCGGCCAGGTGAGCACTGACCTGCCTGCGATGGGTTTCGGGGAGTTCAGTGTCGCGATAGGATGTCAGAATTTCATCGCTGGGGTGCATGATTTTCCTCCTGGTGATACAGGTTTTCGAATTTGTGCTCTGCTCTGGCAAGCAATGTACCAACGCTGTTCGGGTTGATCCGCAGCGCAGCCGCAATCTCTTTGTAGGGCATTTCCAGCGCATGCAGAATCAACAACTGCACATCGCGCTCAGGCAAACGCGCCAGAATGGCACGGACTTGCTGTCGATCCTGCCGGCGTTCGATTTCAGCGGGTAGTTCATCTGACTGAGAAGCAGCCAGTGCGTCCAATATGGCGCTGGTTTCGTGAAGATTGCGCCGCCTGGCGGAACGCAGCCGGTTGTAGCCCAGGTTAACGACCACGCGATATAGCCAGCCGAGCACATTTTCGCTGGAGCGAGGAGGGCTTTGCCACAGCTTCCAGAACGCTTCCGAAGCAAGCTCTTCCGCCTCGCCGGTGTCCTCGACCAAGCGGAAGGCTGCGGCTGTGATCTGGGAGTAGTGCTCCAGAAAAAGTCGGTTAAATTCTGCTTCTGTAAAACGGTTTCGCAGGCCGAAATCCACGGCGAGTCTTTGCATTTGCTGCCCTTCTACCAGTTAAACACCGGTCGAAAGGCATTTGTGACAGGCTCAGTTGCGGCTGATCAAATCGATCTCCACCGCCTGGACGCCTGACCCGCGGTCAGACTTGCCGATCTCAAACTCAAAAATGTAATTGCGGTGCGGGAGATGGGCAGGATTGACGGAAGGCGGGAGGTTGGAATCGTGGAAAAAGATCGTTCCGTAGGGCGATTCCGGGTGGCGGGTATCGGTGATCCACAGATCGGGCGAGATGGATTTGAGATAGCGGAAGAACCCATAGCCTTGTTCCGAGTGCCAGTAGCACCATCCACGCACGCGCGAGTCGGCTTCGCCCCAGGCAGGCGGCTGGTCGGACCGCTCCAGATAGGTGACGGGCACAAGTTCTGGGATGAGGAAGCCAGAAATGTACAGGTCGGCTTCGGTGCGCAGGCGGTTCGAGACGTTTTCCAAACCGATGATTTCAACGCGCAGCCCTTTGCTTTGCAAGGCTTTGACCACTTGGGCAAAATCGCCGTCGCCGCTGGCAATCAGAACTCTGTCCAGCTTTTCAGACTGAAGCAGAGCGTCAACCGCCAGATCCAGATCCACATTGGCCTTGGGCACGCGGTTGCCGGTGTCGTCATAGTACCACTGGATTTCCTTTACGATGACTTTGTAGCCAAGGTCGCGCAGAGCGGAGTGGAAATTTAGAGCGCCTTTGCGATATTCTTCGTCTTCTTCCGCGCGTGAACTGTCATACGTTACGTAGGCATTCAAGCGCATGGGCTCTGCGCCGTCGCGACATGCAAATTCCCGTAGCACATCGTACTGCATTTTCTGTCCACCGTTCATGTAGATATTGGCAACATCTACAAATACGCCAACGCGAATGCTTGAAATTGGTGCAGACATTTATTAATCCTTTTTTTACTGAAGAAAATTTTCCGCGAAGGCAAGAGCGACAAAACTTTTTCTGAATTCACCGTTGGTGAGGAAAAGCAACGATCAATTCTTGCCTTCGAGCCTGAAACTTGGTTTTATTGATTGTATCAGGAATCTTTTTGTCCGACAACTGCAAATGTTGATATTTTTTACAAATAAAAAAATCCGCTGATATCGACTGTTTGGCAATTATTCAGGTATAATTTTGTTTTCTTATGTTAAAATTTTTTCTGTTCCGGATAGAAAATGTCGCTGTTCGCATCCACATTTCCACTCTCGCGGGGCGTCAGAAATGGGCGTTTGGGACAGGAGGAGCGCGCCGTCAGGATTCTGGCGCGCAATTTGGCGGTTTTTTAGAGTCTTATTCAAAATTATTTATACCTATGATGAGGATGCATGATATCTGAGGTAATCATCGTCGCCGCTTTGATTCTAATCAACGGTTTCTTTGCCATGTCTGAAATGGCTATTGTCTCTGCCAGAAAGAACCGTCTGATGCAAGCAGCAGAGGATGGCAATAAACGTGCAGTTAAAGCGCTTGAGCTGGCCAAAACCCCAACGCGCTTTCTGGCAACCGTTCAAATTGGGATTACACTGATTGGCATTTTGAGTGGCGCATATGGTGGAGCAACGATTGCAGAAGAAATTGGTACAGAGTTAAACAAGATTCCCTGGTTGCATCCATACGGTGAAGGCATTGGCGTGGGGATTGTCGTGTTGACCATCACGTTTCTGTCACTTGTGTTTGGTGAACTGGTTCCAAAGAGGCTTGCGCTCAATTCCGCGGACAAGCTGGCTGTTTCCCTTGCCCCTTGGATGAGCGGATTATCTAACTTTTCTAAACCTGTGGTCGATCTGTTGAGCGGTGCAACCGACCTGATTGTGCGCATTTTGGGGGTACGCCCATCCAATGAAGCAGAGGTTACTGAAGACGACTTGAAAATTTTGTTGGACCAAGGCACAGAAAGCGGCGCGATCGAGGAATCGGAACAGGACATGGTTGAGCGCATTTTCCGCTTGAGCGACCGTAACGTCAGCGCATTAATGACGCCGCGAACGGATATCGTATTTTTGGATATCGATGAACCTGATGACGAGATTTTTAAGGTTATTTCATCGAATGCATACTCACGCTATCCGGTCATGCAAGAAACACCCGACAACATCATCGGATTTGTTCATGCGCGTGATTTGCTGCTGCAGCGAATTGAAGGAAAGAATTTCGACCTGCACGGTGTGCTGAGACAGCCTTTGTTTGTTCCTGAATCCACTCCTGCGTTGGATGTGCTTGAAAATTTCCGTGAAACTGGGGCAGAGTTGGGTCTAATCTTTGATGAATATGGCGGTGTTTCGGGTCTCGTAAGCGTCAATGATCTGCTGGTGGCGATTGTTGGAGATGTTTTTACCCCGCAAGCTCAGCAAGAACCGGAGGCGATCCGACGGGAGAACGGTTCCTGGCTGTTTGACGGTCTGATCCGGATTGACGTATTGAAGGATTATCTGGAGATTGATGAACTGCCTGATGAGGCTGATGGAAAATATGAAACCCTTAGCGGCTTGATGATGTCGGAATTGGGACGCATACCAGAAAGCGGCGATGCTTTTGAATGGCAGAGTATGCGTTTTGAGGTGGTGGATATGGATGGCCGGCGGGTGGATAAAGTGTTGGTTATGCCGGTTGAGCGGGGATAATTTGCCAATCCTGGCGAATTTCAAGCTTTTTTCATGGATCCGGAGATGGCGTTTGAAATTCGTGTGTGCCTGAACCCGCAATGTGGGATGCGTTATTCGATGGAGCAAGGGCAGACCGCGGGCAGGCGCTGCCCGAATTGCAAGTCTGAAACCGCGCTAGAAGGTAAGCCGTTTGGGCAAATGGAAGTGCCGGAATCGCCCCGCCAAGTGCCTGGACCGGTGATCGAGGTGATGTTAGACAATATCCGCTCGGCCTGGAATGTTGGTTCGATTTTTCGTGCGGCGGATGGGGCGGGCGTCAGGCATATTCATTTATGCGGGGTTAGCCCAAGGCCAGATCAGGTGAAGGTTGCTAAAACCGCGCTTGGCTCTGAAAAAACAGTTCGTTGGACTTATCATGCCAACGGCGAACATGCCTGCCGGGAAGCTTTGGAACGAGGCTGCCGGGTCTGGGCACTGGAAGGCGGGCCGAGGGCTCAGCCGCTGTTGGGAATACTGGGCCCAAACATGCAGGGGCCAATCCTGTTGGTGGTTGGCAACGAAGTTTGCGGGGTCGACCCGGGTATTTTGGCGCTTTGTGAGCGTGTGCTTTACCTGCCCATGTTGGGTCTAAAGGGTTCGCTTAATGTGGCAGTGGCATTTGGAATCGCGATTTATACCCTGCGTTTTTACAGGGGGGTTACAGGCTGAGCAAAGTGTGGAAATATCGCCGGCGATAATGCGTTAAAACCAGGAATACTGAAAAATGGACTAATGCAGTCAGCGTTGCAGAAAACTGGTCGATGAAAAATGCCAGCAGATTAACCATGGTAAGCGCAAGGACAAGACAAATTGTGGCAAGTTCCAGTCCGCGCTTCTCGCGCCCTGACAGAATTAAGATTGCTGAGGATAGGGCGAGCAAGCTGATGATGACCTGGAGCGCTGTGTGCACCAGGAACCAGTTCGCACCTGCCTGCGACCGTACTTCCCCACGCAGCATGTTGGCCAGTAAGATGCTTTCGAGGTTAAAAACCTGTCCAGCGGGCAAAAAACGGTTCAGAATGTCCAGGATGGCCAGCGCTGCAACCAGCACGAAAGCGAAAACGAGTGCCAGACGGATGCGCTGGCGATGGAAGAAGCGCTGTTCGACCTGACGGCCAAGCGATTTTAGCTTTTCCATGTGCGTGGGGCGGGGCGGGATCATGTGTATGTTTTCGCGGCGCAGGTAGTCACTGAGCGCCTGGGCCAGGTGTACAAATTCAGGCTCGGGAGAGTGTGCGATGATGCGTTGAATGCGCTGCTGCATTTCATCGCGTTCGTCCCTTTCAAGGTCGTGATCGAGGACTTCGCCGAAATTGTCGAGGATGCTGTACAGCTCGGTGCGCGCATTCCAGGCGGGAGGTTTGCGCACCCGCAGGTAAACCAAAACGGTCAGCAGGAAAAGAGCGTAAATGATCGGCGCGGCGGGCGGGCAAAAGTAGTCATTGTTCTGGGTGATGAATTTGCCCACTTCGTCAATGAACAGCCCTACGCCGATCCCGCTGAGCAGGGCGGCAGCCTGCAGCGCCCAGCTGTTGGCGAATATTAAAGGCAGCAAGGCGGCAACGAACAAAATTAATCCACCCCATAATACATGGGCGATGTGCAGTTCTCCTCCCCCGAGTTGTGGGTAGCCGGTTAGCTCGAGAAACAGGCGGGTCAGCATGACGGACCCGGCAAAACTGACCAGGGAGAGCAGCAGGTAAGACTGAGCGCCGTGCCGTCTGACCGGAGCGCGATTGGTGGGTCTTTGCATTACGATCGACCCTCTTTGACCAAAGGGGTTACTTTTTTTCCATTATGTCCAGTTTGGCCGCTTTGTACGGAGCCGAGATTTCGGGGACGGCTGCTGGGCCAGCCAGGAAGGCTTCGTCAATACCAGCGCGGATCTCCAGCCAAAAATCGCGGGCGGCCGCGTGTTTGTCGTCTCTGAAGCGCTGCAGCCAGGCCTGGAACTGCGGGTTTTTCAATCCACGTGTATCCCAATCCTCCAGGAATTTCCACATCATGTCGACGATACGTTCGCCTTCCCAATATACGAGTGTAGGGGCCTCGTGGTCGTATATTTCCTTGCAAATCTGAAACTGATGGGCTTTAAAGTCGATGTCCAGGTCGTAATGCGCGCTAATGATCTCATCAACTATGGCCTCAACCCATTTGCGGTGGAAACGGCAGATGCCGTTATTTTCGCTGAAGAATTCATAGACCATGCGGTGGACGCAGCGCCGGCCCAATTCGCGTGGTTCGACAAATTCGACACCGTAATAGACAAAGTATTTGCCCATCATGGGCATGGGACTGAGCATCCCCGGCACCCAATACTGGTTGGGGGTCATGCAGCCATCGCGGCTGTGCGCGGTATAGACCGCGAGGTCAACGCAGCGTTTGCCGGGCTCGCGCAAGGCATAGCGTTCATCCAACTGGCGGGCTGCCGCGCGGATGCCGGAACGGAAAATTTCGCCAGCTGGATTGAATAGGATCATATCGATCACGGCGTGCGCATAATCCGCATTTCGCCGAGAATCAGCAACAACATCAAAATCTTCCGGCCTGGAGGCAAAAGCGAATTTCATTTGACTGACTGGTGGGAGGTTGAAATCCTCGGCCGGGACCAGGCCGGTCGCGATCACCTCCATGATCCAGGAGACCGTCCCGCCGATCTGAATTGCATCGAAAGCCATCGCATCGACATAGTGGTTGATTTCTTCGGCGGCGCGCTGGTCAAAAATTCCGCACAGCGGTCCGAGAGCCTGATAAGGCTCGTAGTCTTTTTTGTAGACGCCGCTGTACTTTTTACACACGACCGAGCAAGGCTCGCCACAATGATTAAACTTCTTCGGCTCAATAATTTCTTTGTTGAACTGCTTCAGGTAATGCTCGGCGATGAAATTCTGGTGCTGTTCCGCGCGCTGCTCTTGAGGCGTATAGACAGAAGTGTAATTAAAACTCAGCAGTTTGTCATCAACGGTGTGCATATTGACGCCAAAGGTGCCGCCGGTGTGGAAGTCGGGGACATAGCGGTATTTCTCGGTCGCGCCCAGGTCGGTTCGAATCATGTTCTGCTGGTAATAGGTCATGAAATAGGAATCGATCTCTTTTGAATCCTGTAAATCCGGATCGATCCAGTCGCCGCCAAAGATGCAGGCGGCAATCCGATGGGTTTGGAGCAGCCGGCTGCCCAAGCCTCCGCGCCCGGCCCAATCGTCGATGGGGGTGATCTCGCCGCGCCTGATGGCGTTGCTGCCGATCACGCCCTGGTTGGTGTGGCGCGCGGATGGACCAACGGCAAATACGCGCACCCAATCATTGTCATATTCGTTTTTATAGCGGTCATAAACATACTGCTGAAGGGCATAAAAGCCAAGCAGCGCCTCGCCAGCCTGGTTTGCATAGCCATTCCAGATCAGGTCTGGGTTGATCGGTTCAAGGCGGACCATGATGTCGCCATTGTTGTGATTAAGGATCAGGACCGAATCTTGCGGGGCAGCCCCGGCTAAGGTGACAAAATCGACTCCGACGCGGTGGAGGATGTAGGCCGCGCCGCCGAGAGACGAAATGTAAAACCCATCCCATTGAGGGGAGTAGCTGGTGAAGACCATCCTGCGCGTGCCAGGGATGCGCGAGCCAGCCAGTGGACCGCCGCCGAAGGTGAAAATCTGCGGGGCGCGCTCACCGGTCATGTGGAGATGTTCGTGGTATTTTTGCCAGCCATAATCCACTGGGCCAATAATCCCGGGGTCTTGAATAGGGTTTATGTGGTGCTGCCCGGTCGGCAGATCGATCACCAGGTCACGGAGCAATAAAGGATAGGTCATAATATTCCTGGTATATTGGGCGAAATATGTCGAGAAAGGCGGATTACCGCCGCTTGTATGGTTTCATGATTATAATACACATAAATTCAGGCTTTTCTGGCGAATCTGCGGGGTTATTATCATGGATTGTCACCGCAGATGGGAAACGGTTGCTCGCCAACTGTGGGTAAAAATAACCGAAGAGATGAGGAGACTATGGCTAAGTTGATCTTTCGCGCTGAAGATTTGAAGGACTATGTTGTCCGTTTCTTTACGAAATTGAGTGTCCCTGAAGCAGACGCCCGGATTGCGGCAGAGATTCTCATCTCTGCCGATTTGAGGGGGGTTGATTCGCATGGCGTGATCCGTCTGAACAGCTATTATGGCAGCCGTTTGCGCAAAGGCTTGATCGATCCCAACCCGCAGATCAAAGTCCTGGCGGAAACTCCCGCCACGCTGCGCATTGACGGCGGTGCAGGGTTGGGTCAGGTGATTGGTTTTCAGGCGATGAAACGCTGCATCGAAAAGGCCAAAGCGGTCGGGACTGCGATGGTCACGGTCAAGAATAGCAACCATTATGGGATCGCCGGTTATTATGCGATGATGGCGCTGGAAGAGGATATGATCGGGATTAGCTATACCAACGCCCAGCCTCTGGTAGCGCCGACCTATGGACGGACGGCGATCCTTGGGACCAATCCGATCGCGGTGGCGGTTCCGGCCGGCAAGGAGCGTCCGTATGTGCTGGACATGGCGACGAGTATTGTGCCAATCGGGCGGATCACGGTATATCAGAAATCGGGGCGCGAGATCCCCGAGGGCTGGGGTATCGATAAGGACGGCGGGGTGACGACTGACCCGAACGCGGTGCTCAACGGCGGCGCGTTGATGCCGCTGGGCGGAATCGACTTAATGCGTGGCTACAAAGGCTACGCGCTGGCGATGTTGGTCGACATCTTCAGCGGCGTGCTTTCCGGGGCAGCCACGCTGGCGACGGTGGGCCATCCTGGCGAGAATCTGCCGTCAGATGTCGGTCATTTCTTCCAGGCGGTGCGCATCGATGCGATTCGTCCGGTTGATGAATTTAAAGCGCACATGGATGCGTTTATCCAGGAATTAAAGAACGCGCCAAAGGCGGCAGGCCAGGAGCGGATTTACATTCCCGGCGAAAAAGAATACGAGTTGGGCGAGCGCAACGCTCGCACAGGCATTCCATTGATGGTAGAAGTGGTGGAAATGCTGCAAAAATCAGGTGTGGAAATTGGCGTGCCGTTTGACCTGCAATCTTTAGGCCAGGTCGAAAGCTAAATTTCTTTCCCCAGATAAGCAGAAATCCATCCCGCAAGCTGATCGGCACCGTTGACGGGCGGGCGCGCCCCGACCGAAAGTGAGATCAGCTGCGGGATGGATTCGATCCAGCGCCCATTGAGGTAGCTTTCTTCGCTGATTTGCATGCCTCTCATTTTTGCGGCAACATAATCGGCCAGGGGCGGCGATTCGCGGAAGCGGCTGCGCGGGATGTGCCCGTAAGGAATCCCAGCGGCATAAGCCTCGGCAAGGGTGCTGTAGCCAAGTTTGCCGACGATGGCATCGGATGCAGCGACCAGGTCCGGGTGGTAAAAACCAGAGTGATGCGGGAGCAGACGCAGGTTGTTCTGATGTCGGATTTCCGCACTGCTCCCACCGGGGATGATGAAGCACACATCCGGAAATTGGTTCAGGCTGGTTATGTAATCAAAGGCGGTTTCAATCCCGCCCATGGTGATCAGAAGGGTCGGCTGTCCGGCAGGAATTGCCAACTGTTCGCGGATTGTTTGCCGGGTGGAGCGGATGGGACGGCTGACCGGATGGGTGGTCAGAGGCACGCCGCGCTGGAAACAGACGGGTTCGGTCTGGATGTGCACGTCGGCACGCTCGAACAACGATTGTAAGATTTTGATATACTTGTCAAAAGCTGGTTCGCTGTTCAAGTATCCCTCGTAGATCCAATCCCAGGTGAAATTTTCAACCAGGATCGAACGCAAGCCGGCCGCTTGGGCCACAGCGATACCGAGCGGGGCGATATCGCACACGATGAGGCGGCACTCCAGGCGTTTGACTTGTTCGGCAAGATTAACGACCACCGATGGGTCGAGGGGATAAAAAGATTCCAGACGGTGCAGAGAACCTGGTAGATCTTCATCCAGCGAAGTTTTCTGGACCAGGCCGATGTCGGTCAGGCAGGTGTGATAAGTGAAATCTGTTAAGTGCGATTCGTGAAAAAACCATGCGGGCGACTGGGTGAAAATATGAAAATTGAATTGCCCCAGCTTTTGTAAGGCCAGCATCACGGCGGTGGCACGGGCGGCATGGCCAAAACCATGCGGAGTAATAAACCAAGCGATTGATTGGGGTGTGGTGTCCATAGAAACTGGGCATATTGTACCGGCTTTTCTTGGGATGAGGAGGCGAAGATGGGTGTGGTGCGCACATTGATCCTGTCTGGAGGCGGCGGCCGCGGAGCGTTTCACGCTGGCGTCTATAATTATTTGTGCCAGCCATCCAAGCCGGGGGTGGACGAGCGCCATCAGGGTGTTTGGCGGCCGGACATTGTGGTAGGAACGTCGATCGGCGCTGTGAATGGTGCGGCGATTGTGCAAGGCACGAGCGCGGAAGAGTTGGCGGCATTTTGGAGAAATTTGCGCGAGAGGGATATTGAGGGCCTGCCGCCAGGCATGACAGCCTTCGCGCGGGCGGCGATCAACCTGGTTATGCGCGGCCTGATTGGCGTCAGGCTGCCGGCTGCTGACCGCGCCAGCGCGACTTCGCCCGCGGTTGGCGCTGGATTTTCGCCCGCCCCGCGCCTGGGGAAGTTAGGTGACTGGCTGTTGGGCCGCTGGAGCAGCCTGCTGGACACCGGGCCACTGAGCCGGACGCTGGTCGAGCGGCTGGCTTTAGATGAAGCAAAAATCAACTCAGCCGGGCAAACGCTGTTGATTAACGCAACGAACGTCAGTTCCGGTCAGCGCGTGACTTTCAGCAACCGGCCCGTTCGCAAGCAGGGCGGAGCATTGCGGGCTGACGTCATCGAGGGGATTTCCATACAGCGCATTCTGGCAAGCTGTTCGATCCCCATGGTTTATCCGTGGACGCACGATAAGGCGTCGAATGCGTATTATTGGGATGGCGCGGTGGTAAATAATACGCCGATCGGTGTGGCGGTAGACGCCGCCCACCTGGATGTGGACGATGTGATGGAAGCGATAGTGGTGATGATGACGCCCTGGCGCGACAGTGGAGAGGATACCCAACCAGAGCAGCCGATGCCGCGGGATTTTGAAGAGGCGATCACCTGGGCGTTAGATTGGACGCTGCTGGCCTCATTCCGCGAGAGACTCGACTTAATAAATGCGTATAATCGTCTTGCGCGCCTGGGAAGAGAAACCGGTGATTTGTCGCTGGCAGGATTCCGCGAGGTGCGCGTCACGATTATCGCGCCTGATAAGTTTATACCGGCGGCGCGTATCATCGATTATGACATGCAGCTAAATGACTTGATCGAAATGGGGGAGCAAGCGGCCCGACGGGCATTTATTAAGGATTATCCTGGTGGCTAAGCCAATAGAACCGAAAGCAAAGGTGATCATTCCGGCCAGGGCAGCACGGGCTGAGATTGAGGTTGAGCGTTCACGCTTTATCGCCTGCGCAGGCCCAGCCTTTAGCATTGAAGAAGCGCGCAGTTTTATTGCCTCCGTCAAGCAGGAATTCTCAGACGCCAGCCACCATGTACCTGCTTTTGTGATCGGGCGCGGTCAATCGGTAACGCTGCACTGCACGGACGATGGAGAACCATCTGGGACCGCGGGGCGACCGGTCTTGGTGGTGCTGCAAGGCAGCGGTTTTAGCGACACGGTGGTAGTGGTGACGCGCTATTTTGGCGGAATCAAGCTGGGGACTGGCGGCCTGGTCAAAGCATATACCCAGGCCGCGCAGGCGGTCCTAAGCATTTTGCCGCGCGCGCAAAAAGTTTCGACTCTCACGATCCTTGTGGCGTTTGAATATGCTTTTTTTGAGCGGATGCGCCAGCTGGCTGAAGCTCATCGCGCGAAAATTCTGGAGCAGACTTTTGAGACAGATGTAACCCTGACCCTGCAAATCCGTGAGGAAGAATATGAAGGGTTTCAATTGGATGTCAAAAATCTCACGCGAGGTAGCGTTGCGGCTATAATTGTAGAGAAAGATCCAGAAACGATTATGGAAATAGAATTAGACGATGAACCAGGCCAGGCTTGAGCTGCTGACGATACTGCAGGCAGCAGATCAGCTGGCAGGCGGATTGGGGAGGGTTTGCATGAAACATGAAATTAAGCTGCTGGTATGGCTTATGCTGCTGGCAGCTGTGATGGGGGGGTGTACTCTTCCAATTTTCGGCAGCCAGCCGGAACCCGTACGCCAGGCTACCGCGAGCAACAGCCCGCTTGATTTGCGCTGGCAGAAACGCACTGCGGAGGCCAGGCAAACCAGGGCGGTGTTAACCGAAACTTTAACCGCTACCTTGCCAGACCCGTCTGCTACAGCCACCTACACGGCGACCGAACCCGCTACTCAAACTGTTCTGCCAACTTTGACTGACATCCCGAAAACAAGCACGGCCACGAAGCTTGTCTATACCAGCACCCCAACGTCAATCTCTACGCCGAAACCGACACTGGCGATTACGCGGGGGCCCACTCCAATCGCTTCATTCACTCCCCGTCCGACGATCACTCCGTTGTCTACGCCTTTCAGGCCAACCGCAACCGCTACTAAAAAAATTCCTTGCGACCAGGCGGTATTCGTGAAAGATCTAAACATTAAAGACGGCAGCATTTTTCCGCCTGGCGCGACCTTTCTGAAGTCTTGGCGGCTGCTGAATTCTGGGACTTGCACCTGGACGACGGAATATGGGATTGTGTTTGAGTCGGGCGAACGGATGAGAGGTCAGTCTCCGAAATTGTTCGGTGTCGAAGTGAAACCGGGAGAGACCGTTGACGTGAGTGTCGAGCTGACTGCTCCGTCGATCGAGGGATCGCACCGAGGCAATTGGATGCTGCGCAATGCGAAGGGCGAGCACTTTGGCACTATTGCGGCAAAAGCAGACAACTTGCCCTTTTATGTCGCGATCACTGTCCAGAATGCGCCTACGAATTACGCTGTTGACTTTGTCAGTCTGCTTTGTGATGCGAAGTGGAAAAGCGGCAGTGGAAACCTGCCGTGCCCTGGCATTACTGGCGACCCGGCTGGCATGGCGCAGCGGGTTGACCGGCCGACGCTGGAAAATGGAGCAACCGATAACGAGCCTGCACTTTTAACCATTCCACAGGCGGTCACGGATGGCTGGATTCGCGGGCATTATCCCTGGTATGTCGTTGAAAATGGCGACCAGTTCCGCACGATACTATTCTGCGCTGAAGATGCGCGGACCTGCACGGTTAAATTTAAGCTGGAGTATATTTTGGATGGCGAAGAAACGATTCGGACAATGGCCGCCTGGGATAAAGTATGGGACGGGTCGATTCACCGGATCGCAATCGATTTATCCAGCCTGGCTGGGAAGAAAGTCATGTTTATTCTGACCGTTTTGGCAAACGGTGAAACCCGAGACAATCGCGCCATGTGGCTGGCGCCGAGGATCCTTCATCCATGAGAAATGCATCAACCCCGCGAAGAGCATCGAATATTAAACTGCCTGCATCCATTCTGGCCCTCTGGACCGGCATCCGTGAGTGGTGGGACAGCTGGCTCGATTATGAGATGATTACCTTGATCTGGTCATTTGCCCAGGTGACCATCGTGCTGGGTCCTCCCGCGACGTTTGGCATGTACTACGTGGTGAATGTGATGGCGCGTGAAGGGCAGGCCGTTGGGGTGCGTGGGATGATCCAGGGCGCGCGGAAATATTTCTGGAAGTCAATGCTGTGGGGCGTGCTGAACTGGCTGGCCTTAATCGTCGGCTCGGTCAATATCTGGTTTTATTTGCAAGTTCAGGCTAGCTGGGGCATGGTCGCTCTGGTGATCGCGACCGTAACCATGGCTATGTGGCTGGTCACGCAGTTTTACGCAGTCCCGTTCTTTATGGAACAGGTCGAGCCGAATGTGTTCCTGGCATTGAAGAATGGGCTGTTTTTGACCCTGGCAACCCCGTTTTACACACTGGTGTTCATGTTGATCGTGGTCGTTTTAATCGCACTCAGCGGAACACTCGTCATTCCGCTTTTTCTTGGCACGCCCGCATTAATCGCTGTGCTTGGAACGCGGGCGGTGTTCGATCGCCTGATTGCTTTTGGATTAAAGAAGCCAGAAGTGGATCCTAGGGAAGTGCCTTGAGCGAAGTCGGCTTGCCTGCCGCGGCGATGCGATCTTTGATGAAAAAAGGCAGGTAAAGCAGGCAGACACAAGCGAAAGCGATCAGTTCGACGAAGAGCAGATACCAGGGCCAGGGCGGCAGGACATCCAGCAGGCTGGCGGTGGGGGGCTTGTGCGCGGTGAACAGGTAATTGCTGCCGATCGCAAAATTCACCAGCGTGACAGCCAGCATATAGAGGTTACCGTAGACAATGATGTTGCGGATGCCACGCGGGTAGGGGCGGAAGCCTTCCACCGCGGTCATGTAGATCGCGCTGGTGATGATCAGACCGTGAGAGATGAAAGTCTGGTAATAACGGAAATGCGGGAACCCATAGATGCCCAAGTCGGGGGTCAGTACGGCCTGCAGTGCGCCTGGAATGCCGAGTAGAAAAGATAATTCATAGATCGACTGGTCTTTTTTGATCAGCATATATACCCCAGACCAGACGAGCACACTGCACAGGTGGAGCGGGAGCATCTCCTGGAGGGTCCATTGACCAATCACTACGTGCCAGATGTGCCACGCGCTTTCATTGAGAAACAAGATGGCGGCGAGTGCGTAGCGAATCGTTTGGCGCGCCCGTTGGTCAAAGTGGTTCTTGCGAAGGATAAAAAAGATGTTTAGTGCGATGATGATCAGGATGGCAGCCCAATGGGGGGCAGAGAGCAATTGAAAGGCACCGCCTTGATAATCATATGCAAAGATGTTGGACATGAGCACCTGCCTCTACAAAGAATATCCGATTGTACAATAAAAACACGGCGATTGGTTCGCCGTGTTTTTATTGTATGGAATTTTAAGATGAGAAACGCTTATTCGAGAATGCCAAACCACTTGAAGTGCCTGGAGGTCGGTTTTGCGATCTGCACCAGGAAGTAGAGCAGGGTGAGGGTGACGAAGTAAGCACAGAAGATTGAGACAACCACGCCAAAGGCCAAGTTGACAGCAAAACCCAAAACAATGGAAGCGCCAACCGAGGAGCCAAAAATGCCAAGGATGAGGCAGGTCAACAAGGTGGCGAGGTTTGAATCGCGGATGGACGACCAGGCCCGGCGCCAGCCAAGGTCAATGGCCTGGAAGAAGGTCCGGCCGGAACGCAGTTCTTCTTTGAAACGCTCAAAGATCAGAATATTGGCGTCCAGCGCGGAGCCGGTCCCCAACAGGAAGCCCGCGATGCCTGGTAAGGTCAGGGTGACCGGAACCAAGCGGAAAATCGTCATCATGATCAAGGCGTAGACCATGATGGATAAGGCGGCGACTACACCTGGCACGCGGTAGTAGATGATCATGAAGAGCAGCACGACGATCATGCCGATAATGCCGGCGAGCAAGCTCTTGTTGAGCGAGTCGGCGCCGAGCGTGGGGCCGATCAGGCGGCTTTCAACCACTTTGAAGGGGATGGGCAGCGCGCCGTAGCGCATCTGGATCGCCAGGCTGTTGGCCTCGTCGTCAGTAAACGTGCCCTGGATGACGCCTTCGCCGCCTGGAATGGCGCCGTTGATTGAAGGGGCAGAAATAATTTTCTTATCGAGAACGATGGCGAGAATTTTGCCGATATTTTTTGCGGTATGGTCGGCAAATATCTTGGCGCCTTCGGATGAAAGCGTAAACGAAATTTCATTCTGACCCAGCGCATCCCTGGCCACGCCAACATCTTTCAGGTCTTTGCCGGTCATGATGGTGTTCCATCTGGTTTTGGATGCGGCAGCCTCGGGTGCTGCTGGTTCCGGGGAAAGGCTGGTGTAGAGCACGTCACCTTCTCCAAGGTTCTCAGGGTTGTCGAGAAGGTCAACGAATTCCAACTGCCCCGTGTTTTTGATCGTCTTTAAGACGTCGGTGGGGTCACTCAGCCCGGGGAATTCACCAGCGATCAACTTCTGTCCAACCACTGTAAATTGGTTCTCGCTGACGCCGAGCGCATTGGTACGATTGATTAAGATCCTAACGGCATCATTCATGGATTCGGTGTCGATTACGGTTCCTGCGGGTACATCGGCTTCGAGCAAGACTTCAACGCCGCCACGCAAATCCAACCCGTAAACCAGTTGCATCGACTTTTCAAAGTTTGGCAGGGAAATGCCGGGATTTGAAGGCAGATTGCTCCAAATTGACAGGCCGAGCATGATGACAACGATGATGAGGTTGATATATTGACGTTTCATCCTTCTTCCAAAGGCCTCCGGTGCAAACAAATACCAGCGATCGGCTGGTTTAACAAACCCTGATTATACCTGAAATTCCCAGGTTATTCAAAAACTTGTGCTGAGAGAAAATTTAGAACTGCGGCGGCGACGGCTTGCTCGTTGATTTCATCGGTGAGGAGATACAGATGCGCGTGGGCGCGGGCATGGGCCAGGCGGCGCTGTTGTTCCTGGTATTCCTCGATGGTCCAGTTCAGCCTGCGTCTTTGCAGCGTGACAGGATATGAAACATCCAGGAAAACTAAAAAATCTGGATTGGTAAGGCGCTGCCACATATTTTGCACATATGAATGCTCTTGAGCAATATGGCGCGCCTGGATGCCATGCGTCAACAGGTTATTGATCAGTGTCGATTTGCCAGCCGTGCAGGGGCCAACCACTCCCACGCGGACTTTTCGTGATCCTGGTACCTCACCGGTTGGCATGGATGAGCGTCCGAATATTTTCCGGCACGCCGAAACACGCCAGCGAATCGCCTTGCTGGATGGTTTGGCTGCCGGGCGGGTGGAAGATCTGCGTGCCATCACGCGCGATGAGAACGAGAGAGATATTAAAACTTTCCTCCACATGGTTGACGGTTTGGCCGGACAGCGCGGAGTTGGGTGCAACGATCAAACGCGCCAGCACGTGTGGCCTGCCTTCTATGGTCACAGGCGGGGTGATGTCGACACTGGCGGCAGACGCTGCGAAGATTGGCGCGGCCATGCCGGTGGCGGATAGAGCGCGGAAGCCAAACTGTTTTTGAAGCAGTTCGGCAAACCCGCCGTCGAATATGCGCACGACCACGTCGATGGCTGGGTTGAGCGAGCGTGCCTTCAGCGCGACTTCGAGGTTCAAGCTGTCATTTTGAGTGCAGAGGATGATGGTGCGGGCGCGGCGCACCCCGGCGGCTTCCAGCGCCATCTCACGGGTCGCGTCATTTTCGATCAAAGGCACATCCAGGCGCAGGATGGCATCGCGCAGGTCTGAACGCGGATTGACCTCAATGACGACAACGTCAGTATCCATTTCTACCAGATGGATAACAACCCGGTATCCAAGGTGTCCCAGGCCCACCAGGACGACATGGTTCGATAAAGTTGAAGCGACGGCCATTTGCCATTCCTTGCTGCGCGTACGGCGGTTGAAGAAAAGGGTGCTAAATTCGGCCAACCCCAGGGCCACGATCACCAGGCCAACCAGCGGCATGACAAAATAAAAGAGTTGGAGATACCAGACGAAAGGAAACGGGTAGAGAGGTTGTAAAAAGGTCAGCGTGACGATAAAGTATAGGGCTTCTGCCAAATTGTGGATGGGATAATCGGTGCCAGATGAAAGTGCATCATATGCAAGGCCAGCCCCGGAGATGCTCAACAGGTACAGCAGCAGTGGGAGCTTAAACTCAGCCAGCAGGATAAGGGTATCCCGCCATACGGCGCGGGCCTTGCGGATCCACTTGCCTGCGCGTTTGTCTTTCATTTTCATGCGGCGATTTACAATGAGGCGGGCGGACCTACCGGAAGGCGCACGATCATCCTGCGGATTTGGTCATGGTTGACTGGCATTACACGCAGGACTACCACGCTCATATCATCGTTCGGCCGGTTGTGGTCGAGGCGGATCGCATTTGCCAGCAGTGCGTCGGCAATTTCCTGAGAGGAGGGGTCATGGTCTTCAAGGTGAGACTCGAGCAGCGTACAAATATCAATTTCCTCGCCATATCGTTCGCCGGCGTGGGTCAGACCATCGGTGTACATCACAATTGTAATGTGGTCTTGCAGGGAAATTTCCGTGATCGACGGGCGTATGTTGCGCGAAGTGCCAATCGAATAACTTTCTGAAGAGATGCACTCGATTTTATCGCCCTGCGCCACAAAGACTGGACAGTGGTTGTTGCGTGTGATGACAATTGTTCCGGATTGCAGGTCGACGGAAAGAATATTGAGGGTGGCAGTCACCTTGCCGCTGCGTTCGGTGTACAGATGATCAGAGGCGGCTCTGGCGGCAGCGCCATCGCGTACGCCTTCGGCCAGCAGGGAGATGACCTTACGCACGACCATCGAGGAGATCGTTTTTGCGCCGCGGCCGCTGGTTTGCCCATCGGCGAGCACGACAGAAACGCCGCCATTGGGCCGTTCGACGACTTCGAGTGTATCGCCGCTCTCAGAAGAAGCGTACTTGTTGGTTTTTGCGACAGCGATCTGAATTTCCATATTCCCTATTTTACGCGCTTTTTCTCGATTTTTCCAGATAACCGGCTGGATGTGAAATGTTTGATAAAGAATACTCGGATTACACCAGATTATTTACGGCAGCGCATGAGCAGCAGGTCGGCGGTTGGGTGCGTGATCCACTCAAGGGCGACTGAAAATCCAAGAGCGC
>Ga0172368_10002476_pt1 | contig 23486 bp, 19 predicted proteins | sample Lak11m_FD_114540 | JGI IMG/M metagenome (GOLD analysis project Ga0172368, IMG submission 114540) | Freshwater microbial communities from Kabuno Bay, South-Kivu, Congo - kab_022012_11m | ecosystem: Environmental > Aquatic > Freshwater > Lake | place: Democratic Republic of the Congo: South-Kivu...
CCTGCGCCCGCGCGCTTCGCGGTCGCCGACGCGCCCGGGGCGGGGGACGAAACCGACGCGGCCGAGGTGGCGCGCCTGCTCGAACGCGCGGCCGAAACCGCCGCATGCGAGCAATCCGATCCGTTCGCGCCGTCCGGCCGCGGCGGCGACGGGGCCGTCCGCACGCATGCGCGCCTGCGGCTTCTAGCGGCGACGGGATGGCTCGAGGCCGCGCTGACGGCGGGCCTCGGCGCCGAGGGCCGCCGGGCCGGGTGGGCGCTGGAGGGCGGCCTGGTGCAGCACCTGTGGCGGCGCCCGGACGCTCTGCCCGCCGCGGACGCCTCCGCGCGCTCGTGGGCCCCGCAGCTCGGATGGACCGCCGCGGCCGCCCTGCGCCTCCCCGTGCTCGCCCGCGCGGGATGGACGCCGTCGGCGCGCGTCGTCTACTCGAACGTGCGCGTGGCGGAACTGGGCGCCGAGCCGGCGCATCCCGTCGCCGGCATGCACCTCGAAATCGAGGGCGCGCGCGCCGCGGGTACGGCGGGCCCGGGCTCCATTGAATGGAATCTCGCTCTGGCCGTGGGCGGCCAGCAGCGCGTGCGCACGGTGTTGGTCGGCACGAGGGCGCAGAACGTGGCCGACTACGAGCCGCTCGTCGGGGTTTCGCTGGGCGCGCGCTGGACGTGGCCGCCGGGAGGCTGACCGATGCGTGCCGCAAGAGTGCTGCTGGCCGTCTGGGCCGTCGGGGCCGGGTGCGCGGAGGCCGACAGAAGCGGCCTGCCCTGCGAGCCGGGCGTCGTGGACGTCTGCTACGAGGGCCCTCCCGGCACGCGCGACGTGGGCCTGTGCCGCGCGGGTCTGCGCGTGTGCGCCGCCGAAACCGGGCGCGCCGTCTGCATGGGGCAGGTGCTGCCCGCGCCCGTGGAGGTGTGCAACTCGCTCGACGACGACTGCAACGGCCTCACCGACGAGCGCGGCGCGTGCGCCCAGCGCGAGCTGGACATGCTCGTGTCGGTCGTGGGGGATCTGGCCGTCGTGCGCTCGCCCGAGCGCGCGGGGCCTCTGTTCTTCGGCGGATCCGAGGAGACGCGCATCTTCCCCTGCCGCGCCGGCGAGCCGGCGTCCGTCTGCTCGGAGCGCTTCCTCGAGACCTTCCGCGCGGTGTGGGGCTTCGACACCATCGCCGGCAACCTCGTGTTCGAGGAGGAGTCCTCCATCGGCGCGACCTCGTTCGTCGCGTGGCGGCAGACCGCGCCCGCCCCGGCGCTCGGTGCCGCCGTGCCGTACCGCGGCCGCGGGCTCGTGGTGCGCGTCGCTCTGGGGTCGGTGCGCTCGGTCCACTCGTTCATCGGCCCGCAGCTCGACGCGCGCACGCGCGCGGCGGCACCCGTAGAATCGCCGGGGCCGCTTGCCGCACTGGCCGGACGGCGGCTGGTCGGAGAACCCGAGCTGCAGGTGTTCGTGTCCGCCGGCGGCGCCGACGAACTCCCGGTGATGGGCCTTCAGGAGCCGGCCTGGGTCTGGGTCCAGCACTGGGCCGACGAGGACGACGTGGTACACGTCGCGCTAGTGCGGGCATCCGACGGCATGATCGTCGACGACCGGACACTCTCGCGCGAGCTGGTCAGCTCCGTGAACGGGCGCCGCTGCACCGCGTCGACGACCGATCCCGTCGAGGCCCGGTACTGCCCGATTCTCGCGGAATACGCAGGCTTTCTGCGCGCCCTGACGACGGGTCCCGGCAGGGGACCGCGCGATTCGTACGACGGCCGCGGCGCGCCGCTTCAGCTCGTGGCGGATCGCTCCCGCTGCCGCACCGACGCGGGAACCATCGGACGCTACGAGGAAACCTCCGACCGGGGAGCGCGCGTCGTCGTCTGCCCGCCGGAACGGATCGAGCCCGACGATCTGCGCAATGTCGTCGTACACGAGTTCAACCACGCCTTGGTGCGCGCCTGGCTCAACGAGCTTCCGGACGGAGGCACGCCGCCCGCCGGGACCCGCCGCACTTGGCCCACGAACACGGTGCAGGCGGAGGCCACCGAGCACGCGATGGTGGAAGCCATCGCGGAGGTGGAGCAGTGCTGGGCCCACGGCGCCTTCGACGGCGGCATGGGCGGCTGCGACGAGGACTGGCAGCACGCCGGCCGGCGCTACGACCGGCATCCGCCCCCGACGACGGCCGAGCTGCCGCTGCGCGACGGCCGCTGTCCGACGGCCGGCCGCGACTGCCGCCTGGAGGCCCGCCTCATCCCGGGCACGGCGCTGCACTCGCTGCCGCGCGACCGATGGCACGTTCTGCCTCGGATTCTGGAGCAGACCGTGCGCGGCACGCGCTCGTTCACCACCTGGGGCAATCCCACCTTCGCGGACTTCGCCGTCGGCGTCGAGTCCGTGTGCGCCGACTTCGCCGCCGCCGGAATCGCCGGAGTGCGTCCGTCCGACTGCACGCGCCTGCAGCGCGCCTTCTTCGACGCAGAAATTCTAGGAATAGAGCATGGTCCGAACCTGCCGGAGGACTGCGACGGCGTGGACAACGACGGCGACGGCAGGATCGACGAGGAGGAGGGCCGCGGCGACTTCACGCTGACCCAGCCGGGCTGCTACACGGCGGACGGGGGACTCGACGACGCGGGAAGTCCCGTGGGCCCGTGCCGCAGGGGATTCCGGCGGTGCGAGGGACGCGCCGACGGCGGCACGGGCACGGGGCTGTGGGCGCGCTGGTCGGAAACCTGCGAGGGACAGGTCGTGCCGCACGACGAGCGTTGCGAGGAGCTCGGCACCTCGGCCGAGGGAGACTGGAACTGCAACGGGACCGTGGGCGAAGGCTGCGATTGCAGGCCCAGCGATCCGCCGCATTTCTGCGGCAGCGGGCCGTTCTTCGCCGCGTGCGACACGCACGACCTCGAGCTGGCGCCGGACGGCGGGCGTTCCTGCAACGTGCTGAGCGAGTCCACGTGCCAGCGGGGCAATCTGCAGTGCGTCCGGGGCCAGTTCACGGGCGTGTGCCTGGGAGCGCGCGGGCCCGGAACCGACGTGTGCGACGGCCTCGACAACGACTGCGACGGCCGCGTCGATGCGCAGCCCGACGGCGGGCCGCTGTCCGAGGCCTTCTACACGGGCACGGCCCGCACCCGCGGCGTGGGCGAATGCCGCGACGGAACGCGGACCTGCCAGGGGGGCGTCTGGCGCCTGGTCGCGGACGTCACTCCGACGGCGGAAACGTGCAACGGACTCGACGACGACTGCGACGGGTACACGGACAACGCGGCGGGATCGCTCTCGGACTGGACGCTGACGCTGGGAGCCTGCTGGCCGCCGGGGCAACCGGGCCGGCACATGGGCGAATGCCGCGACGGGGAACTGGTCTGCTCGGCCGGGGGCGAGCCCCGCTGCGAGAACGCGATCGTGCCCAAAGACGAGGAGTGCAACGGGCTCGACGACGACTGCAACGGGTACACCGACGACGAGCGGGATTCGAACACGAGCTTCACCCTTTCCTGGGGACGCTGCTACTCCGGGCCGGCTCGCACCCGAGGCGTCGGCGCGTGCCGTCAGGGGTGGCACGCCTGCGACGCTCCTCCGCAGGTGTGCATCGGCGAGGTCGTGCCGGCGGCGACCGAAACGTGCAACGGCCTCGACGACGACTGCGACGGGCTGACCGACGAGGCCCCGGGCTCGGCCGCGAGCTTCACGCTTTCCTGGGTGCCCTGCTACGCCGGCTACTCGCCCGCCACGATGAGCCGCGGTGCGTGCCGGCCAGGCATGCAGCCGTGCCAGGGCGCCTCATCGACGTGCATCGGCGCGGTCACGCCGACCACCGAGGTCTGCAACGGCGTCGACGACGACTGCGACGGGCACGTCGACAACGCTCCGGGCTCCACGGTCGACGACTCGCTCCATTGCGCCGTGTCCTGGCAATCCTGCTACTCGGGACCCGCCGGCACGCAGGACCGGGGCGCGTGCCACGGCGGCTGGCGCTCCTGTCAGCAGGGAACGTGCTCCGGCCCGTGCCTCGGCGAGGTCCTGCCGGCGACGGAGCTGTGCAACGGCGTCGACGACGACTGCGACGGGCTGATCGACGAGGCCCCGGGATCGAACTCGAACTTCACGCTCTCCTCGCAGCCCTGCTACTCGGGACCCTCCGGGACCAGGAACGTCGGCGTCTGCCGCGGCGGACAGCAGTACTGTCACGGATCGACGCTGGGAGCGTGCGCGGACGAGACCGTGCCCGGCTCCGAAACGTGCAACGGGCTGGACGACGACTGCGACGGGCACGTCGACGAAGATCCGGTCTGCGTCGAGAGCCTGCTCGCCCCGCAACTGGACGTCGGAGGGCTGGCCCTCATCCGCGGCGACGGGCAGTTCGGCGGGAATCCGGTGCTCATCACTCTGGACGTGAGTCTGCTGCCCCAGGGCAGCAACCTCCTGATGTCCGTCGCGCTGGACATGCTGGAGACGGCCGGAGACTTCAGCGAGGGCTGGAAGAGCGTGCCGGTGGTGCTGCCGGCATCCCGTGACATCGACTCGCTCGTTTCCTCGTCGCCGGAGCACATTCAAGTGCAGCACACGGACGGGACCGGCAACGTCCAGCATTTCGCATTCGGAAACGATCGACTCGTCCAATCGATGGACTGCCTCGGCGACACGCCCTTCGTCGAAATCGGACGGAACCCGCTCCTGCCGATCGGTCACCCGCTGGGCGGGTCCTATTGCCGCATCAGCTTCAACGCGATTCTGATACGTACTAGGCCTTGAGCGCGATGCGAGCCGACTCTTCGTCCTCGGCTGCCCCGAGCCGGTCCGCACCTGCCCCTCGGGCCTCCGTTCGGGTACGGGCCGCCGCGCTCGTGCTTGGTCTGATGCTGTCAACGCCATCGGGAGCAACTCCGCCGACCGCACCTTCTGCCGCCCCATGGCCCGCCGACGAGCTCTCCGCCCTGACCGCGCTCGCCGCCGAGGATCCGCGCCCGGATCGCCGGTTTCTCGCGCTCCAGCGCGCCGCCACCGCGACCTGGGAGCGCGCCATGGATCCCACGACGCCGGCACCGGAGCAGACGCTCCTGCTCGCACGCGCCGGGGAACTGGCCTCGCAGGCCGCCGACGAAATCGCCTCGGGCCCGACCGCCGCGTCGATGCACCTGCTGGCCGCCCGCATCGACGACCAGCTCGACCGCGCCGGGCCCATGCAGACGCACCTGGAGGCCGTGCGGCGCCTGGCCGGCCCCGGCGACGTGCTCGACGAGGCCGAGACCACCCTCGTCGACCGCTACTACCTGCGCGCCTCTCCCACACCGGACGACCTCGCCGCCGGCCGCGATCTGCTCGAACACGTGGCGCAGGCCGGCGCTTCTCCGCTGGGCCGCGCCGTCGCCCTCAACGGGCTCGCGTCGCTCGCCTTCCGCACGCTCGACTACGACGGCTGCACCGCCGCCGGCACTCGCCTTTTCGAGTCGCTGCGCCGTGATCCCGCCCTTCTGGGCCGCGAGTCGGACAAGCGCCTGGAGGCCGCACGGCGCCAGCTCGCCTGCCGCGCCCATCAGCTCGTGCGTGCCGAGGCGATTCCCGCCTCCCGCGGGGCCGCCGTGGAAATCCGCCGCATGTCCGCCTTCGACCTCGATCCGTTCGAAGCCGCCGACGTCATCGACGGCGAATACGAGCGACTGTCCGCCGGCGAACACTCGCTGGCGCTCTGGGATCGGCTCGCGACCGCCGCCACGGGCACGGCGCTGGAGGTGAAGTACCGGGCACGCGAGCTGCTGCGCCGCGACGCGCTCGACCAGCCCGACCTGGTGATGCGCCTGCGGGCCCTGCCGTGGCAGCTCAAGTTCGGCGACCGAAGGGCGCTGGTCTGGAACGCGCTGCTGTCCACGCTTCGCGAGGTGTGGCGCACCCGGAGCGAGCGCGGCCTGACCGTGCGCGCCGACCGCGAGGTGGCCGAGGCGGCCATCGCGACCATGGCCGCGCTGGCGCCGAACGCGACGCTCACGCTGCGCACCCGGCTCGACCATGCCCGCGAGCTGGCGCGGCTGGGCCGCCCCGAGGGACGCCCCGCGTGCCAGGCGCTCGCCACCGAAGCCGCGGCGCCGCCGGAAATCCAGCTCGAGGCCGCGGCGTGCGCGCTCTCCGACGCCTCGACCCGCTGCGAGTCCCTCGCGACCCTGGAGCGCGCGGTCGAGCTGGCACGCCGCCTGTCGCGCGAGGGCGACCTCGCGACCGCCCTGGGCGCGCTGGCCGACTGCTACGCGTTCAAAGGCCGCCTGTCCGACGCCTCGGCCCGGCTGGAGCAGCTGCTGGCGCTTCGCAGCCTTCCGGCCGCGCTCCGCGAGGAGGTGACGCTGCGGCGGCGCCGCTTCGGGCTGGCGGAGACCGTCGAGAAGCTGCGCGCGGATCCGGACGCGACGGCTCCGGAGCGGCTCGCGCAGGTGGCGGCGGAGGCGGCCCGCGATCCGAGGCTCTGCGACATCGCGTTCGTGGCCGGCCTGCACTCGGGGCTGCGCTGGCAGCAGGCCGGACGGCCCGAAAGCTCCGTACACGTGCTGAAGCAGGCGCGCGAGGTCGGCCGCGGATGCGCCGAGCTGGCCGCCATGTACGACGAGCGGGGCCTCGAAACCCAGCGCTTCGAGCTGACGCGCGCCCTGGCCCGGGGCCTGCTCTCCGTCGGGGAGCTCGAGACGGCGGCGGCGCTCCTCTCGACCTATGCCGGGGCCGCCTCGCGCCGACAGCCCGCCGATGCTCGCCTGGAGGTCGCTCATCTTCTTGCGACCGCAGGCGCAGGCTCGGAAACGCTCGAAATTCTTGCGGATTTACCGACCGTGCAGGCGGCCGAAAGGTCGGCTGTCATTGCCGCGGCAGCGCCCTCGCTGGAGGCGAGCGACGTGGAACAGGCCGCCTCCGCGCTGCTGCGCTCGCGCGAACCCCCGCTGGCCGCCCTCGCCGCGCTGGCGGCGCGCGCCGACTCCCTGGGCGCCCGATCGACGGCGCGGCGCCTTCATGCGCCGGTGCTGGCGCGCAACCCGGCCAGGCTCGCGCCGGTCGAGGCGGCGGCGCGGGCCGAGGCGGAGCTGGCCGAGAACGTCCGCCCCGAACTGGACGGGCTGGACGCCGACGTCCCGACCGAGCGCAATCCCACCGAAGCCTCCGCCGTGCGCTCGCTGTCGCGCTTCCTCGCGAAGTTGAAGAAGAGCTCCGCCGTCCTGCGCGAGGCCACGCGCGCCGCGCAGCAGGCGAACGTCCTCGGTGCGGTGCTGGACGGACACCGGGCCGCGCGCCGGCGGATGGCGGCCGCCATCGACCGCATGGCGGCGACGCTGCGCACGGTGCAGCCGGACGTCTCGTACACGCCGGAACAGCGGGAAATGTTCCGCGCGGAGTTCGAGAGCCGCCTGCAGGAGTTCGAGGCCGAGGCGGAACGGCTGGCGCTGGAAGCCTCCGACATGGAGCGGGTGCTGGCGGGCCTGGAGCCGCGCGACGGCGCCGGTGATCGCGTGCCGTGCGACCAGTGGCCCGGACCCGGCGGGGCGGCGTGGCCATGACGCGCGGTTTCTCCAGTGATTCCGCGGTGTTGTGCGCGGCCCTGCTGTCGTGCGGGTTGTGCGCCGGATGCCGCACCCTCGCGCCGACAGTCCCGGCGCCGCTTCCCGCCGCGCCCGCGGCCGTGCCGGCTCCTGCGCCGGCCGTCGAAGCGGATGCCGGCGCCCGGTCCCTGCGGGAAGCGTGCGAGCGTTTCCACGAGCCACCTCCCGCGTCGATCGACGAAGCGACCTTCACGGCCATGGTCGCTTGTCGGAGCGCGAGCCGGGATGCCGGAAAGCCCTCCGCATTCCTGATCGAGTGGGAGCGCCGTGCGGACGACGAGGCGGCGCTGCTTCGGCGCGCAGCCGAGGGTCGGGACGCCTTGGCGGGGATTGCCAGCTCCGATCCGGCGCAGCTTTTCCGCGTCGCGCTGGAGCGCCGAAGCCTCCCGGTCCTTCGGGCGCTGGCGCAGTCGCCGGGCCCCGGTGCTCTGCCGCTCGTGTCCGCCGCGGTCGCCCTGGCGGAGGGCCAGCCACGGCGCGCACGGGCGGTCGCGTCGGCACGGCTCGTCGAGCATCCGCAGGAGTCCGATGCCCGGCTCGTGGCGGCGGAGGCGCTCCTGGCGGAAGGTCGTGTCCAGGCGGCGCTCGTCGTGGCCGGGTCGGAGCCGCGGCTGCGTGCGCGGGTGCTCGCCCGCGCCGGGGATCTTCGGAGCGCCCGGGAGGCGCTCGCGGCGGACTCCGCCGACGAGTCGCGCGCGGAGCTCGCGTGGCTGCTGGCTCTGCTGCGCGAGTGGGACGCGGCCGCCCGGCTTGCGGGCGAAGTGCGACGCGTCCGTCCCGGGCATCCCGTGGCCCGGCTGGCCGCCGATGCCGTGCAGCTCGCCCGCGGCGATCCGCGCGCGGCGTTCGCGGACCTGGCCGACCTTGCCGCCGGCGAGGGCTGGCCCAGCGAGCGGGCCGTCTACTACGCCGCGCTGGCAGCGACGTACTCGGGGCAGGCGGAGAAGGCGAATGCGCTGTTCGCCCGGCTGACGGCGTCCGGGTCGGTGCCGGCCGACCATCCGGCCCGGTGGCTCGCGCCGCCCGCGCCCGCGATGCAGGCGGCACAGGGGGCGGCGCCATGATCCGATTCGGCTTTCGGCTTTCGGCTTTCGACTTTCGGGAAAACCCGGGGCCCGAGATGCGGCGCTCCTCCGGAAGCCGAACGCCGAACGCCGAAAACCGGCCGATGGCCTCAAGGCATTGCCCACGTCGGTCTCCCCGACATTCTGCCGCGACGCTCGTCGGGCTCGCCCTCGTCGCTTGCGCGAGCGCGCCGTCCCTGCGCCCGGCCCGCGACGAGTGGATGCTGGAGTCGATAGCGCGCGGCCGCGTTCCGCCCGATCTTGCCGCGGAAATGGAGGGCATCGAGCGGGATTCCGCCCGCTGGGCCGCCGCCGCAATGGCGTTTGCAGCCCGCGAATCGATTCTGCCGCAGCCGGCAAGAGCACGGGCGCTCGTATGGGCGCTTCGGCGGGCGGTTTCCCGTGAAGACGACGCGACGGCCCTCGCTCTGGCCGGGACGCTGGCGGAGTCCGGCGCGGCGCCCGCGGATCGCGCCGAGGCCTTGTCGCTGCTGGCGGTGCTCGCCTGGAACCGGTCGATGCCGAGGGCGACCCTGCGTGCGCTGGCAGCCGCGGCCCGGGGGCTGGACTCGGCCGGGGCGTGCCGTCGCGCGCGCCTTGTCGCCCCGATGGCCGTCCTGGCCGGGCACGCCGCGGAAGCCGTCGGGGCTCGGAATGCGGCGCTGCGGCTCTACCGCACGGCGCGTGAAAGCGGCGACGCCGACGTCCGGCGCGAGGCGGAGTCCGCGACGGCGTTCGTGTTCGCGGACTCCGGCAATGCCGCGGCGGCGTTCGGAGTCGGCGGAAACGCGGAGTCGGCCGGACGCGCGGAGTTGCTGCTCGCGGCCTGTGCGACGGACGAGGCGCGCGCCGCGCTGAAGAGCGCTCCGGCCGATCCCGAGCCGCTGCCGGAGTATTCCGCGAACGACCGTTTCGCCGCGGGGCTGGCGCTGGAACTGACCCGGACGCGCCGAGCGGTTGACGCACCGCGTCACGACGGCGGGCCGGCCGACACGCGGGGACTCCTGGAACGGCGCGTGCGGCGGCTGGAACGCGCGCTGGAGGCGGAGGTCCGGCTGGTCGCGGCCGAGCGCCGGCGCGTCGCGCGCGAACAGCGGGCGGACGCGCTGGCCGCGCTGGCGGAGACGTTCGCGGCGGAGCGCCGACGGCCCGCCGGGGAGGCGGCCGCGGACGCGTCGCATCCGCTGGAGGCGCAGTGGCCTCCGTCCGCCGAGTACTGGAGCCACGACTGGGATCGTCGGCTCGTCCCCGACACCGGGCGATGCACGTCGCCGCCGGGCGCCGGAGTCGAGCCGGACGCCGCGGAGCTGCCGGGCAACGCCGCCGTGGTCGCGGCCATCGACCGGCTCGCGGGAGGCGGATCGCCATGATCGCCGCCGTCGCACTGTTTCTCTGGACCGCGGCGGCCGCGCCGTCTGCCGCGACCGCGCCGCCCGCGTCGGCCGAACAGGCCCAGCCTTCGCCTCCCGCACCTTCCGTGGTGGAGCCGGAGTCCGAGGCGGTCATCGAGGGACGGCTGGTACCGCTGCCCACGACCCTCGTGCCCGGGCGGCTGCGCAGATCCGAGAAGACGCTCGCGCCCCCGTCGGTGCGATTCCGGCGGGCTCGCCTGCACGGGACGGCCGTGCCATGATTCCGAGCCGTTGCGCCTGCTCCTGCGAGGCACGGGCGATGCGTGCGTGCTCGACGCACGTCATCTCGGGGCCTCCGCGTGCGGCCTCAGGCCGCCGCCCCACGTTCGGCCACAGGCCGACGATCCGACGTTCGGCCAAAGGCCGACGCTCCGACGGGACGCCGCGCAAGTGCATCAAGCCGATTGGCATGGTTCGGGCGAAGCTCCACCTGCTGAGTGCCGCTGCCGGGCTCGTGTCCGCGCTCGCAATCGCCCCCGGCGCCGCCGCGGCCCCGGCGCCGCCCCGGGCGCTGCTCGTGCGCGTGGCGACCGGCGAGGGCGTCGCCGGCGACGTGCCCTGGGAGAACCTCCTGCTCACCGCGCTGCACCGCACGAAGAGCCTCACGGTGCTGGGCTACGACGACCTGCGCGGGATGATCGAGAAGGAGGCCGTGCAGCAGATGCTCGGCTGCGCCAACGACGCCTCGTGCCTGGCGCAGACGGCCGGCTCGGTGGGCGCCTCGCAGCTTCTGGCCGCGAGCGTGCGGCGCCTGGGCGGCCAGGTGGTCCTGTTCGTGCAGCTCATCGACACGCGCAACGTGAAGGTGGTGGCACGCGTGCAGCGCCGCGCGGAGTCCGAGGCTGCGCTGGCGTCGCAACTGGACGAGGTGGCGGCGGACCTCGCCTTGGCTTGCGCGCAGGCGGGGGCGTGTCCCGCGCCGGCCGGCTCGCGCCTGGCGATGCGCCCCTGGACGTTCCGCCTGGGCATCGGCGCCGCCGGTGCCGCTTTGGCGGGAGCAGGCTTCGCGGCTTGGACATGGTCCATCGTGCGCGACGACCGCACGGTCGCCGACCCGGCCGGCGGCGGCGCGCGGCTTCATTCGATCAGCGAAGCCGATCGGGAAAGGGCGGTCGTGACCTGGTGGACGGCCGCGGCGCTGCTCGGCGTGGCGGTCGCGGCCGGCCTCGGAAGCTCCGTGGCGTTCTTCGTCGAGGCTCCTGCGGAGGGCGGCGGTGCGGGCGTGTCGTTCGTCGCGACATTCTAGCGTTGTAGTATCGTGGAAGCTCGCAGCGACCGTGCCTGCGCTCGGCTGTCTGGTCGCCTGCCTGCCGCCGGCTCCCGGCCCTCTGGAAGTGTATGCCTGTGTCGCGGACAAGGACTGCCGCGGAGATCGACGCTGCTTCGACGGATACTGCCGGCTCGCGCGTCCCGATTCCCGCGACGCGGGGGCCGCCGACGGCTCGGACGTTTCCGACCCGCCGTGCGCCGCCGCCACGGCCGCCGACGGAGAGCCCTGCTCCAGCGCATGCGAATGCCCCGGCCGGGTCTGCCTCGCGCCCGACGGCGGGCCGGGGACGTGCCGCACGCTCTGCGGAGGCACGTCGGACTGCCCGGACGGAGGGCGCTGCGATCCCTTGGACGACGCTCCGGGACTCAACGCCTGCAGGCCCGCGACGGGGTCGAGACTCGATGGGGAGTCCTGCGAACCGGGCGGCGACAACCTCTGCCGCAGCGGTGTGTGCGAGAATGGCACCGAATGTGCGGATCGGTGCGCGTCGGCGCGCCACTGCGGAGACGCCGGCGACACCTGCTGGCTGCGCCCGCTGGAGACCGGTGGCGCCGAGATGCGGCGTGAGTGCTGGCCGCCCGACGGCCGAACCGACGAATTCCCGGCCGACTGCACGGCATCGTGCAGGAGCAACGGATGCATCCGCAACGGAGGTCCGCAGGGCTCGGCGTGCTGCCTGACGGGGTGCTGCACGTCGCGCGACTGCGGCGACCAAGGGGTGTGCCGCATGATCCGGCCCGTTCTCGCCGGCCGTCCAGGGGTGAATGCCGTTGGACCGACGCCGGGGTGCGTGGCGCACACGGGAATCGGCACGGGAAAGGTCGGCGACCCCTGCCTCGATGGTTCGGCCTGCCGGTCGGCGCTGTGTGTGGGACAACACGTGGACGGCCGGCCGACCGCGTCGCGCTACTGCACGGACACCTGCTGCAGCGCGGCCGACTGCAAGGACGGATTCGCCTGCGCGGCCATGATGACGGCCGGCGAGTGGACGCCGGTGTGCCTGTGCGAATAGGCCGTCGGCGGACACCCCGCTGCCGCGACGCCACTTGCCCTCCCGATGCTCTGCGCAGTACGGTCGGCCGCATGACGGCCACGACGCGAAACGCCCTTCTCCTCGCGGCGCTCACCGCCTGCACTTCGCGGCTCGATCTTCCTTCGGCACCGGCCGCCGCACCGCCCGCGCCGCGCGTCGATGCCATCGACCCCGCGCACGCGTTCGCGGGCGCGCGCGTGCGGATTTCGGGCGCGAACCTCGCCGGCAGCGAAGTCGAGGTCACGTTCGGTGCCAGTCGGGACGCCGAGGTTCTCGACGTGGAGGCGGGCGGCCGCTGGATCGACGCCGTCGTGCCCGAGGACGCGACGGCGGGGCCCGTGAAGGTGCGCACGCCCGCCGGCTCCGCGTCGAGCGGCGGCTTCCTGTACGACGGTCTCGGAAGACTGCGCCACGGGCGAATCACGTCGCGCGCCGACCTGCGCCCGGAGCTCGCTACCGCCCTGCCGTCGCCGTGGGAGTATCTGGTGCTGGATCGGACGCTGTACCGCAGCGCCTCGTTCACGCGCTGGACGGGACCGGTCGAGTCGCACGGGTTCGCCTCTCTGCCGCAGATCCGCGCCATCGCGACGGGCGCAGGCACGGCGTACTTCGCCCTCTACTCGGATCCCGCGGACACGGGCGGCTGCGTGCACCGGCTCTGGCGCTTCGACACGGGCACCGGCACGGGCGAAACCGTCCGACTGGAGAGCGATGCCGGCGAGGGCTCGTGCTGGCCGACCCGCGGCCTCGCGGTCGACCCTACCGACGCGCTGGCACTGGTGGTCGGCAACGAGAGCATGTTCTTCGTCGACTTCGCGCAGGCGCCGCCGCATGTGGAGCGGCTCGTCGGACTGGGAGTCGTGGCCCTCGCGGCCTGGCTCGGCGACGGCGAGTTCGTGGTCACCGACGGCGCGGATCTGCGTCTCGTCGCCCGCGGGGACGCCGGCTGGGAGGTGGGCGAGCCCTTCGAAACCTTCGCGATGGACGACGACGCATGGGGGCTGCCCGTCGAGCAGCTCGCGACGGCGCCCGAAACCCACGCCATCGCGGCCGGGACCGCCCTGGGCGACGTGGCCGTGCTGGAGCGCGCGGCCGACGGCCTGCGGCGCAGGACGGTGCTGGCGCCGCTCACCCGCGCCGGGCGCTACTCGCTCGCGCTGTCGCGCGGCGGCGATCATCTCCTCGTGTCGGCCACGGGCACGGGGCGGGCGTTCCTCGTCGACGTGACGGCGGATCCCGCGGTGCCGATGCAGGGCATCGACCTGCCGGAGCCCGACGACGCGTTCGCAGGCTCCGACGGGCTGTTCCACGTCGCGTGCCGCGGCGCGATTGCGACGGTGTCTCAACGAACGGGAGGGCTCATCTCCATGCTCCCGGTGAGCGCGCGGTTCGAGACGCCGCTGCTGCGCCGGCCACTGCCGGCGCGCACCGCCGGCGATGCTCGCGGGCAGGCGCTGGAGGTCGTCTCGAACGAGTTCCGGCGCGTCGTGCGTCTCAACCCGGCGGATCTGCGCCGGGTGGACGCGCCGCACGGGCTCGCGCCGCTGCCCGGAGAGGGGACCCTGTGCGGCATGACGGCGATGCCGGACGGCGACACGCTCTTCGTCTGCCGCGATGGAACAGGCATCGTGCGACAGGGACCCGACGACGACGCGGGGCCCGCGGCGCCCGCCTCCCCGATTCCGCTGGTGTCGATCCACCCGCCGCTGCTGCTGTCGCCCGACGGGCTGGCGCTCGCCGCCCGCACCGTACACATGGCCGACACGCAGAACGCCGTCGTCCTCGTCGACCTGCGGTCCGAACCGCCGGTCGCGCATTCCCTGCCCCTGGAGTGGGAGCCGGTCGCCGTGCGCTTCATGGGCTCCCGCCTCGTCGTCGTGGGGCCCACCGCGGTGCGGGTGCTCGATTTCGAGGCGGCGCGATCGGGCACGGCGCGCGCGCTGCGCGACGACATTGCGCTGCCGGGCCGCACCTACTTCGAGGATCTTTCTCCCGTGGCCGGAATCTCCGGAACGACGATTTTCCTGGTCCTGACTGCCGACGAGCGACCTCGACGCATCGTCGCCGTGGACGTCGAGACAGGGCGGGTCACGGAGGCCGAGGGAGATCCCGCGCCGTCCGCGGCGCCGGTGCGGCTCTCGCCGGGAGGCACTAGCCTCTGGTGGCTGACCGGCGAGGACGCCTCGCGCAGGCTCGTGCGCGAGGCGTTCGACGCGCCGCAGGCCCGGCTCGCGGGCGAGCGCGGCACGGTGGCGCTTCCCGGCGGCGCCAGGGATGTCGTCGCGTACCCGAACGGCGAGCATCTCGTGGTCGTGGACACCTCGTTCGATGAGCTTATACTGCTGGAGTAAACGACGCCGGCTTCGCTATCCGGTGCGCCTCTTCACGCCCTCCAGGACCGACGCGACGTAGCGCGCCCGCGCCGTGTCTCGCGCGCGACATTCCTCGAGCAGCGCCTCCGCCTCGCACACGCACTCGGCGCCGCCGCTGGTCGCGTAGAGGTACATCGCCGGCTCCAGGTAGCCGGGCGACGCGCGCAGCATCGCGCGGCACTCGTCGCACCGGAACGGCTCGCCGCGATCCGTCCACGCGATGTAGCGGCGCCAGAACTCCACCTCGAGGTTGCCCGGCTCCAGGGACTCCGCCTGCGACAGGAGCGCGGGGAAGCGCGCCGCCGCCTTCGCGGGCAGCTCGGGCGCAAGGCGCATCGACGTCCAGAAGCCGTACTCCGTACACTGCCAATAGAGTACCGCTGCGTCCACCAGCACCTCGGCCGACGGGTCGCGGCCGGCTGCGATGCGCTCGTAGTGCGCCAGGGCGTCTGCGATGCGGCCCGCCCGCGCGGCGCGCTCGGCGGGATCCGTCTCGGGCTGCGGTGCCATGCGATTCTCCGGCCCGACGCCGGGCGTCGCTGTCGAACCCGCGCGGACGGTAGCGCGAGACTCTGCCGGATGCACGATCTGCACGCATGGTGCCCGCGCGGCGGGCGGAATATCCTTCGGGCCGCGGGGCGCACCCGGCGCTCCGGAAAGGGCGTGTGCATGAAGTGCAGGACCGCGGCCGCGCTGGCGGCGTTGCTGGGCGCGTGCTCCAGCGGCACCATCGAGGGCGACATCGTCGTCGGCGCCGGCTTCGGCGGACGCGAAATCGTCTCGGTGCTGTGGCGTGAGGATGCCTCCGGAACGCTCCAGGCCGTCGAGGTGCAGCCCATGGGCGCGACGGAGGACTCGGGCGGCCGGTATCTGTACCGCTTCGTCGCCCTGCAGAAGGCCACGTACGTGGTCGGCGCGTGGCTCGACGCGAACGGCGACGGCTCGCCCGAATGCGATCTGCATGCGTGGGACAGCCAGTCGCCGCTGGAGGTCGACCCGGACGTGCCCGCGAAGGAGACCGCGCACCACGACGTGTACCTCGGCACGAGCGCGCCGGGACGCATCACTGTCACCGGAACCGTACACCTGAGCGCGCGGGCGCGCGCGGTGCCCGTGTCGGTGCTCGCGCTCGACCGGCCGATCAACGATCCGGCGGGAAATCTGCTCGCGGAGACGGAGATCTGCGGCACGGCGATGGACGTCCCCTGGGCGGCGTACAACCTGCCGCCGAAGGTGCACTTCGTGGCCATCGCGGACATCGCCTCCGACGACGGCAGCCGCAATGCGTGTGCGGAAAGACTTGACAACGACCTGTTCGCGTTCGGCCGCCCGGTCTCGGCGGATGCGGCGACGACGGTCGTTCGCGACGAGGACCTGTGGCTCGACACCGACGCACCGGGCGCGGGCACGCTCGCGGGCACCGTGGAGCTGAGCGCCGCGCTGCCCAGCGTGCGCGTGCAGATGACCGTTTTCTCCACGGATCCGTCGCGCGACGCGTCCGCGGCGATGATCGGCATCGTCAACGTGTCGCCGGGCGAGGGCACTTCGGTGCCGTTCCACGTGGGATCTCTGCCGCTGGGCAAGCTCTACCTCGTGGCGTTTCCGATGTCGCGCGAGCCGGACTGCCGTCTGCTGCAGGGGTCGCCCGTGTATCGCCGCACCCGCGACGGCATCGCGCCCTTCGAGCTGACGGCGGAGGTCCCGTCCGTGACGGACATCGCGTTCCCCGTGGGCGTGGGGCGCGTTTCCGGAACGATTCACCTGCTCAACGCGCCCGCGACGCTGCAAGACGTGTTCGTGGTCGCGTCGCAGCCGGACGCCGGCACGAACGTGGTGCAGCAGGAGGACCGGTTCTCCGGGCAGGCGGCCGACGGCACGTTCGCGACGGGCTACGAGCTGTGGGGGCTGCAGGACGGCACGTTCGACCTGAGCATCGTGCCCGATCTGTCCGGCGACGGATGGTATCAGGACGAGGTCGACTCCGGCCGCTACTTCACGAACCCGACGAAGGTGACGGTCGTCGGCGGCGATCGAAAAGGGCTGGATTTCGAGGTCGATCTGAGCACCCTGTAGGCCGCGCGCCCGCATCACCCCGGAGGATCAAAGGAGCCATCGGCACGATTGCCTCGCGTGCATGGAGCCGCGCCGGGGCCCTTGGTATCATCGGCGCGGGAGCGTCCGCCGGGCCTTTCCGCCTCCGCGCTCCGGGGATGAGCCGCATGACCGCGCGCATCCGCGCGACGCTGACTTGCCTTGCGTGCCTTGCCGCGGCCTGCAGCGGCGCGACCATCCGCGGCGACATCGTCCTCGGCCCGGGCCCGGACGGACTGCCGGTCGTCGCCGTGCTCTGGTCGCAGCGGAACGAGACCACCGCCAACGGCACGCCCCGTCCGCGCCTGACCGCGCTCGGGCAGATCACCATCGGCACCAGTCTGGAAGGCGGCGGACGCTACGCGTACGCTTTCGGGGCGCTGGAGAAAGGCTCGTACGTCGTGGGCGCCTACCTCGACGCCAACGACGACCGCGACCCCACCTGCGACGAGCACTCGTGGGACTTCGAGCACCCGGTCGCCGTCGACCCGGCCACCGACGCGGGGACGCTCGTCTTCCACGACGTGTTCCTGGCGAAGAGCGCGCCCGACCTGGGCACGATCACCGGCACGCTGCACATGAGCGCTGCTGCAAGGCAGCTCCCCGTGACGCTCTACCTCCTGGACGGCCCGCTGGGTCCGTCGGCGACGCGGCCGCTCGCGCAGCTCGACGTGTGCCAGGGAAACGAGGACGTGCCCTTCCGCTTCTTCAACGTGCCGCCCGGCAGCGCGCACCTGATGGCGACCGCCGACGTCGGCCAGGACGACGGCAGCACCGACGCGTGCGCCGACGGCATGGAGAACGACCTCTACGCGTTCGCTCCCGTCGTGACGGCGCAGGCCGGCGCGACGGCGTCGGGCGTGGAACTGTGGCTGGACCGCGATTCGCCCGGCGGCGTCCTCGCGGGAAACGTGGTGCCGAGCGCGCGGCTGCCCGGCCTGCGCCTGCAGCTCGCGGTGTTCCAGGCGGATCCGCTGCAGAACCGCGACGCCGGCATCGTCGGCATGCTCGACGTCGCGGCCGGCGCCGATTCCGCCGTTCCTTTCGCCGTCGGCGCGCTGCCGCTCGGCCGGCTCTACCTGGTGGGCTTTCCGCGCACCCGCGAGGCCGGCTGCCGCGTGCTGCGATCCAGCGCGGTGTACGCGCGCTCGGGGCTGGGCGTCGCGGCCGTCGAGCTTTCCTCCGACCGCCCTTCGCAGCGCGACATCGTCTTTCCCGTGGGCGTGGGTCGGGTTTCCGGACACATCGTGCTGACCAACGCTCCGGCGTCGCTGGCGCGCGTCTTCGTCGCCGCTTCGGTGCCCGGACTGGCGGGACCCGACGTGCGCCAGCTCGACACGTACGAAGGCTCGGTCACCGACGGCGTCTTCCGCGCGGACTACGAGCTGTTCGGCCTGGAGGACGGCCGCTTCGACATGGCGGTCGTCCCCGACGTGTCCGGCGACGGGTGGCTCGACGACGAATGGCAGCGAGGCTACCAGTTCCCCGGTGCGCCGCCGTCCATCGAGATCGTCGGCGGTGATCGCAAGGGCTGCGACTTCCTCCTCGACCTGCCGGAGTAGTCTCGGTCTTCGCGCTGCGGTCCCGCGAGCTGCACGTCGCTTGCGCCGGGATCGTCCTGTCTCTACAATGTATAGTCGGAGGTGCGGTCGCATGGTCACTGCAGTCCGACGATGGGGCAACAGCCTGGCGGTCCGAGTGCCGGCCTCGGTGGCGGAGGCGGTCGGGCTCGAAGAGGGGCGTTCCGTGCGGGTCGAGGTGCGCGACGGTCGCGTCGTCCTGACGAAGGTCAGGCGGCCCGCCTGGCGGCTGGCCGACCTCCTCCGCCGGATCAGGCCTGAGAACCTTCACGAGAGCATCGACACGGGCGCGCCGCGCGGCGCCGAGGTGTGGTGAATGGCCGCCGCGTGGGTTCCCGATCGGGGCGATCTCGTCTGGTTGCAGTTCGACCCGCAGGTCGGACACGAGCAGGCGGGGCAGCGGCCGGCGCTGGTCGTTTCCCCCGCGTCGTACAACGGCCGAACCGGGCTTGCACTCATGTGCCCGGTCACCGGCCAGATCAAGGGCTATCCCTTCGAGGTGGCGCTGCCGACGGGAGGCGCGATCGGCGGCGTCGTCCTGTCGGACCAGGTCAAGAGCCTCGACTGGCGCGCCCGACGCGCGCGGCGCCGCTCCCGCGCGCCGAGCACCGTCGTGGACGAGGTGCGGGCGAAGCTCGGACTGCTGATCGGGTGACCGTGGCGGAATGGCGATCCCTGGTTCGGTGAACGTAGGGGCCCCTATTTCCGCGAAAGCAGGGATCCCTATTTCAGGCTCTCCGACAGAATCTGTGGGTGGGTCGGGCGCCTTGGTTGCGGGAACGGGCACCGTGACCGGCGGCCCCCTCCCCATCCCTCCCCCGCAAAAAGCGCGGGAGAGGGGGATCGCGCCGGAGGCGCTTCCAGCGCACACTCCCTCCCCCGGGCTCTTTCGGGGGAGGGTCGGGGAGGGGGCCGCGCACACGACGAGCCAGACGTTGCGCGCGTTGTCCCAGCGTGGACCGCGGATCCGCATCGGCGACCCCCGCTCTTCGCCCACGGATTCTGTCGCAGAGGCCTATTTCATGATCTTTCCGGGCTTCTGCGCCGGCGAGCGCTTGTCGTCGTGGCAGCCCTCGCACTGCGCGGGCCGGTCGAACTTCCCTCCAGCATGGCAGTCGGTACACGACAGATCCAGGTGGTTCGCGTCGAGCGCGAGGCCTGCGAAACGCCCGTGATCCTTGGTGGATCCGGAACGCTGCTCGCGGCACGAATTGCATGCCTGCCCGAGCGCGCGGTAGGGAATCTGCGTGTGGCACTGCCGGCAGTTGAGACCCTCGTGGTACGAGCGCAGCGGCCAGCCGGTCGTCGCGTGGTCGAACGCCGGATTGGGCGCTGAGCCGCGCGGACGGTGGCAGTTGTCGCAGCGGCCCGAGTCCGTGTCGTGGCAGCGCGAGCACGCGTCGTGGGTCGGCTCCGCTCCCGCCTTCTTCGCCGCCGCGGTGTCGTGGCAGCGCCCGCATGCGTCGCCCCGGTGGCAGTCCACGCACCGCAGGGCGTAGCCCGTCACGTGCCGCGAGTGGTCGAAAGTCACCTGCGAGGCGCCCTCGTCCGGGTAGTCCGTCAGGTGCGTCTTCACCGCCGGCGTGGCGATGACCGGGTGCGCGGTGCCCAGCGCGTCGTCGGGCGTCGCAGACGCGGGCGCCCCGCCCTTGGCCCTCACGTGGCAGACCGTGCAGTCGGTCTCGTGGCTCCACTCGCGGTGACATCCCATGCACTGGCGGTGGTAGGCGCCCTTGAGCCCCGGCCTGCGCATGTCGCGGTGCGAGTCGCCCGCCTCGTGGCAGCCTCTGCACGCGGTCGGCTCGGAACCCTGCGGTGCGTGGTGATGACACACCGCGCAGCCCTCGCCCTTGGCCATCCAGTCCGCGTGCGTGCCGTGGTTGAACGGCACGGGCCCCAGGATGTCGGAGGCGGGCACGCGAGGCGCGCCCCCGCCGGTCGGCGACAGCCAGATGACCCCGCGGGGCGCGGTCAGCGCGGCGAAGCGGCGCGCCAGCTCCGGCCCCACGTCGCGCGGGCACGCCCGCAGCTTCGCGGAGCCCTTCGCGGGCGACGCCGCCACGTGGCAGGAGTCGCAGCCGTGGCCGTTGCCGTTGCCGTTGCCGTTCTGCGCGAGCGCGGCGTCAGGCAGCGCCGCCGGAAGCGCCGGCAGCAGCAGCAGCGCCGTCGCCCAGCACGGCAGGCGCCGGGACGCCGTCCGAATCGGCATTCGCGGACACATGTGAAACTCCCTTCGCGGCGGGCTGCGCGACGACCGGCAGCCAGGTGACGATGACGCGGTAGACGAGGACCAGGGTGGCCACGAGACCGACGGTGACGAGCACCTCCGTGATCGCGGGAACGTAGGCGTGGTCGGCCGTGACGGGACGGAACGCGACGAGGAAGACGTCCACGCGGTTCATGGCGACGCCCAGCACGACGAGCAGAGACGAGGTCAGCAGGCCCGCGGCGCTCTCGCGGACCCGGTGCGAGGACAGCAGCGCCAGCGGCAGCACGACGCCCGCGCCCACCTCGACGAGCCACACGACGCCCTGCGCCGACCCGGACACCAGGTGCCCCGCCACCCCCCGCACGAGCACGTCCACGATCTTCGCGGCGCCGTACACCCCGAGCAGAATCGGGATGTAGCGCGCGAGCCTCGACAGCAGAGCCGTCTCCGGCTGCAGCTTCAGCGCGCGCGACGCGAGCAGGCTCTCCACGATGACCATGGGAAGGCCCCCGGCGATGGCCGACATGAGGAACAGCGCCGGCAGCATCGGCGACCACCACAGCGGGTGCGTTTTCGTGGGCGCGATGACCATCAGGTTGCCCAGCGAGGACTGGTGCGCGCACGAGAGCACGACGCCCGCGATGATGAAGACCATCATGATCGACTCGACGCGGTGCGCGAGCGCGGCGGAGACGCGCGCGAGGCGGGGAAAGCGCTTCTGCCCTGCCAAGCCCTCCAGGAACACCGGCGAGAACTCGCTTTAGAGCACGAACAGGTAGATGCCGACGCACAGGCCGACCTCGAAGAGCACCGAGTTCGGGTTGCCCATCCACGGCATGAACGGGTGCCAGATGTTCCAGGGCCGTCCCAGGTCCGCGCACAGTCCGATGCCGACGAAGGTGTACCCCAGCATCGCGGTGAGCAGCGCGGGCCGGCCCAGCGCGGCGAACGCGCTGCGGTGGAACAGGTGGATGATCGCGGCGGACGTGAACCCTCCCGCCGCGAGCGCGACGCCCGTGGCCACGTCGACGCCGATCCAGATCCCCCATGGATACCGGTCGTCCAGGTGCGTGACCGTCTGCAGCCCGGTCGCGAAGCGCACGACCACGATGCCGAGCATGATCGCGGCGAGCAGCAGGCCGATCCACACTCCGCGCGTGAGGAGCGGCCGGCGCACCAGTGCGGGTTCCAGTTCGTGGGTCATGGCTTGTCTCCGTGGTCGGCCGGCTCCTCGGGAATGCGGCTGCGGGCCTGGCGGGCGACGAGCGCGAGCAGTCCGTAGAGCATCGCGGGGGCGGCGAACCCCTTGAAGACGCCGTGCTGCACGGACTCGGTGAGCTCGTTCGGCGCGCGATCCGGGAGCTTCGGAAGCCCCGCGCTATGCAGCGGCGCTCTTGCAAGGTACAGCCACGACGTGCCGCCGGCCTCGTGCTCGCCGTAGACATGCGGCGAGTAGAGCTCGGGGTGCGCCCGGGTGCGCTCGTGCGCCAGCGCCAGCAGCGTCTCGCGCGGCCCGAACGTCAGCGCCTCCACCGGGCAGATGCGCACGCACGCGGGCACCGGCTGCTGCGCCGGCACCAGGTGTGCGCACAGGTTGCACTTGCGCACCTGCGGGTGCAGCGGGTCGTCGTAGTCGTAGGCCGGCATCTCGAAGGGGCACGCGACCATGCAGTAGCGGCACCCCATGCACCGGTCCTGGTCGTACGTCACGGGCCCTTCGGGGGTCTTCTGCAGCGCCTTGACGAGGCACGCGGAGGCGCACGCGGGATCCACGCAGTTGAGGCAGTTGAGCTTCGCGTGCAGCTCGCGTCCGCCGTCCGCGGGCTGCAGGCGGTTCACGACGGTGAAGGCGCGGCGCGTCGGGCGGCGCGTGCGCTCGAACACCGACTTGTCCTCGAACGAGGAGAGCGGCGGCGGCGACAGCCCGTGGCTCGTCTGGCAGGCGAATTCGCACCGCCGGCAGCCGATGCAGCGGTGCGTGTCGACGAGCACGCCCGCCGCCTGCGGCGAGGCGGCCCTGGCCCCGCCGCGCGACGCGGAGGGACGCAGCGCGGCGGCCGCTCCGGCGGCGCCGGCGATTCCGAGGAAGCCTCGACGGGTCGGTTTCATGCGTCACGTCCTCCGGCGCGGCTCGTTCCCGCGCTCCAGCCACGAGGGACAGCGCAGGTACTCCGCGCTGTGACAGCGGTCGTTCAGGTCCCCCGACAGCGGCACGAACCTCGGCACGGCGGCCTCCAGGCATCTCTCCGCGAGGACCTCCTGCAGGAACGGGCAGCGCGCGTTCGCCGCACGCCGCGCCGGTGCGCACTCCGGGAGGCTGCACTGCACCCATTCCGGAGAATCGCAGCGGTCTATTGTTCCTTCGGCTGCAGGGTGCGGGACCATCGTGCGCGACGAAGCGACGGCGCAGTATCGGACCCGGCACTCCTGGAGGCGTGGACACCGCATGGCCGACCTCGGTCCGACGGGGCGCGCCGCCTTCCCGCGCCGACCCCGCTCACACCGCCCGCAGCGGCCGCGCGCGCGCTTCCGGAGCGCACGCCGCCGCGGGCTCCGCACCCGGCGACGGCACCACGACGAGCCGCCGCGCCGCGCTCTCGCGCCGCCCGCGCAGCGACTCGCGCACGATGCCGGCCGCTACATATCCTATGAAGATGATACCGGCGAGCCAGGTCGCGGCCACCCAGGCCGGTAGCCCGCTCTCGGCGTCGGGCGCGACTGCGATGGGCTGTCCGGCCACCACCCAGAGCTGCACCGCAAGCACGGTCCACATGGCGGTTCTCCCGACTCCCCCGACGTTCCATCCGCTGCTTCTGCACGGAACGCGCCAGTGAACCGGGCGTCACCGGAAGGCGCGGCAAAGCGTCGATTTGCGCACGCCCCGTCCGGCACCGCGCCC
>Ga0172368_10002486_pt1 | contig 23428 bp, 14 predicted proteins | sample Lak11m_FD_114540 | JGI IMG/M metagenome (GOLD analysis project Ga0172368, IMG submission 114540) | Freshwater microbial communities from Kabuno Bay, South-Kivu, Congo - kab_022012_11m | ecosystem: Environmental > Aquatic > Freshwater > Lake | place: Democratic Republic of the Congo: South-Kivu...
AACATGAATGGTAAAATCCAACGTTTCATCACCAACAATTTCGGTGTCCGGGATAAAGATTTTACCCTATACCGTATCGCAAATTATTTCTCTTAGCACTCGAAAAAAAGAATTAGCCAAAAAATCACTGATTTAACAGTTCGTTTTCGAAAATTATTACTTTTGCAAACCCTTTGCCCAGGTGGTGGAATTGGTAGACACGCCAGCTTGAGGGGCTGGTGTCCGTTCGGACGTGCAAGTTCGAGTCTTGTCCTGGGCACAAAATGGTTCAAGGTTTAAGGTTCAAGGTTTCAGGTTTAAGGTTCAAGGTTTCAGGTTCCAGGTTTCAGGTTACAGGTTTCGGGTTCCAGGTTCCAGATTTTTCTTAATAAATTTACCTTAAACTTTAAACTTTGAACCTGAAACAAAATAGCCCGGATGGCGGAATTGGTAGACGCGCTGGTTTCAGGGACCAGTAGCCGCAAGGCTGTGCAGGTTCGAGTCCTGTTCCGGGCACGGAGACGTCTGATAATCACCAGACGTTTTTTTGTGCACCTCAGTTTCATTACATCTTTTGCAACCAAAATCAGCACATACGTATAAACCATAGTCCCGGGATGTTTTTAAATTGATAAAATGACTTGGACCGGCTGGAAAAATAAAGATATTAAAAATAGAAATTTGTTATTAATCCTGTGCGAAAACATATAATTAGCTTAGTTACCCTCCTCTGCCTGCAATTTGTTTCTATAACTTATGCCTCTGAAACGGCATTGGAAAATTCAGTAAATAACTCTTTTATTTTTTGGTATTCCGAGTCTCCTCAATCTGAAAATGCAACAACCAATTATTTCATTAGGGAAATTGCGAAATACAATCTTACCAGCCTTTATAATACAAGCTTTACGTTTCAATATACTGTAAATAATTCGATCCAAAATTCCGCGCCAAACACTTGTACAATAACTGTTGACCTGATCGGACAAAAGTGCACAGGTGATGTATTTTATAAAGGTTTCGACATTTCCGATGTATTAATGCCGCAAAAAGCCGACTTTAATGTCATCTTGGTTTGTGAAAATAATTATGTGGACAACCGAAGGTTCGAGGGTATTAAACTTGATGAAAACGGTAGTTGCAAAATGGAATATGATTTCGATGTACCGGATGAATCGCAAAAGTTTTCATTAAAATTTGAAAAAATAAAATTCTATTCAACGAATGAAGCAGAAAAACGATTTGATGATAGAATAGCACAAATTGATGACTATTATGCCTCAGTGGCATTAATGGACCAAATCCTTAATGAATTTACCGATATTGAAACCCGCAGAAATTCGCTAATTGACCTTTACCTATACCTCCGGGAGCTTGAAAGATTGTATGTTATAGTTTCAAATGAGCCATTCATCCGGAATTTGGATATCAGTAATAATGATTTCGCCGGATATTTTCAAAAACTTGCAAGCTTCAAAAACCAACTTGTAAGATACACTGAATATTTTGAAATTTTATTGAAATCAACTGATAAAGTATGTTTTTATAGCTCATTGAATCAAACTGCTGGTGTTTTTGTTAAAACGGCATCTATGATTATTATGCATTCTCAAACGGTGACCCATTCACAGTCAAATTACATTTATAATCTTGGTTTGATTGATTATAGCTCAGTTATGATTAAGCGATTCAAAAAGGATATGAAGCGAATTATCAGCAAGACTGATTTAGCCGGTAATGCCGATTATTTAATTGAAAGGTTCAGCAATGAAGTGTACGACTCATTTATTCGCGAAGCTTCAAATTTAATTAATGACCAGAATTATCTTGCAGCACTTGGAATGTTGCACAATGCTCAACGATTCTATAATTCAACAAAAAATACAGGTATTCCAACCGAATTAACCATCCTGATTTCGCGCGCAAATTACGGAATTTATGATTCTTACTTGTTGCTGATAAACAAGGCAATTGACCTGGGGAATTACGAGCTGGCAGGGAATTATATTGCCAAAGCCAAATCATTCCGGGATGAAAATCGAAGATCCATTATCGTGGATGATTATCTGACCGGCGTTTCTGAAAAACTTATTCTTTTATACATTACCAGAGGAAATCAATTAAATCAAAACGAGGAATTTCAGAATGCCGTTGAATGTTTTGAACGTGCAGGATTAATATGTCAGAAAATCAAGAGGTTCAATTACCAGTACGATATTGACCATGGTTTAATCTGTTCAAGAAATGGCTTGTACAATAATTTGCTTCGGCAGGCTGAAACAGAAGTTACAAATGAAAACTATTCAGGAGCTAAAATTTTGGTAGACAAAGCGAATGAATTATTTATACTTCATCCGGCTCAAATTATTCCTGATAGACAGTATAATCAGTTACTCTCTGCTATTAATTATAACACATTTAAGCAATTAATTATTGATGGCGGGACTGTACTCAACAATGGCAATTACAATTTGGCTTATGAAATACTACTTGAGGCAATTGAATTGCAGGAAAAATCAAATTTTGAATATGATTGTGAACTTGCGGAGTTGTTTTCAGTTGCTGCGTCTCCTGTTTTAAATGATATGTGCAGTTTGGGTGAGGTTAAAATAAAAAGGAACCAGTTGACGGAAGCAAGAAAAATATACGATCAGTGCATTAATTTACAAAAGGAGTATGGATTGATTTATGAAGCCGGCATACAGGAAAATCTTACAAAACTCAACAACAATATTTTTGAAAAGCATTGTGAAACATCGCACACTGAATTCAATCAGATTATTGACTCCTTTTATTTATCGGTCAGATTAGGTGATTATGTAAATGCTGTAAATGTACTTGATGCTGCTGAAAAAATATCCCTTCACAATTATTACTGTGAAATTGATCGTGATTATGTAATTGAATTGAGAGAAAAGTATAGTCCTCTGGCAAAATACCAGATTCTTGCTCAGGATGCAAAGGATGCTCTTATCACCAAAGACTTTCAGAGATTTCCCGAAATATACCAGCAGTTGGAATACCTGTGCGGGAACTATGAAATGATCCGAAAACAATTGGAACCATTGCCTCTTTATTGTTTTTTTTCTGTTAAAAAAAACCTGGAATTATTCGAAGCATTAATTGATTCTCTTAATAACAGACAGGATTTTTATATTGCCATCAGTTTATTGGCAGTGACCGAGAAAAATAATCTGACAATAAATGACATAAAATCCATCCAGAGAAAAATCGGCAACAAAATGGCAATTCTTGATAAAAACTCGAATTCTTTGATTGACCCTCTGGTTCTTGCTGAGGAATACACTTCAGGCAAACCGCATTACAAATATTTTACAAGAGCCTATTTGCCCCAACGGTTTAATTTCGATTTTTTAAAAATTTCAAAAAAAGATTGGTTCGTTTTAAGATAGAATATGTATATTAGCGACTCCTTTGGATTAAAAAAATGCGAAATAAACATAATTCTATGAAAAAGAGATTGTTACTGATTAGTAATTCTACAAACTTTGGTGAAGAGTATCTTGAGTGGCCTAAACCTCATATAAAAAAATTCCTGGAATGCATCGGGGTGAAGCGAATATTATTTATTCCTTATGCTGGGATTGCCTTATCCTACGATGGACTGGAATCCTCTTATGATGCTTATGAGGAAAGGGTAGGTGCTGTGTTTAATTCAATGGGTTTTGAAATATATTCTATTCACCGGGAAACAGACCCCGCACAATCCATTAAAGATGCACTTGCCATTGCAGTTGGAGGGGGCAATACCTTTCATCTCGTGTACATGCTCCACCAGTTAAAATTAATGAAAGTTATCAGGGAGGCTGTGGAAAACGGTGTGGGATTTCTTGGCTGGAGTGCAGGTTCAAACATTGCCTGTCCTACAATAAGAACGACCAACGATATGCCGATCGTGGAACCCGAAAGTTTGAACTGCCTTAATCTTGTTCCTTTTCAGATCAACCCGCATTACATTGACGCCGTTATTGAAGGTCATGGAGGTGAGTCACGTGAACAAAGAATCGAAGAATTTTTGGTAGTAAATAATAATGTGTATGTTGCCGGCCTTCGTGAAGGTACCTTACTGTCAGTAGATGATCAAAAAATTGAACTGATAGGGCAAAGGCCAATGAGGGTGTTTAAATTTGGAATTAATACAAAGGAATACAACCCGGGTTCGAACATCAATTTCCTGCTTTAATTAGTTCTGATAAAGATTATCAATGGAAATTTTCAAACAAAAAAAGCCGGAGGACAACCAATTGATCAACAATATTCCACTTGCTTTTGCCAATTTTCAAATTGAATACAATTCTGATAAAAAGCCCGTTGACTTAATATTTCTGGATGTCAATGATGTGTATGAGCAATTATCGGGAAAATGCCGGAATGATTTGATTGGAAACAGGCTGTCTGAAGCAATTCCAGAGGTTAAAAACCTGATCTCTCAGCAGTTAAAATTAAATGCCCAAAATTTTAAAACACTTGAATACTTCCAAAACAAAATTTATTTTGAATATAACCAGAGATGGTATGATGTTCATGTAAAGGCGATGGATCACGAAAATGTAACACTTTTATTTAATGATATCACAACCCACATAATCCATGAAAATCAAATCAATGGCCTTAATCATCTTTTTCTGGAAATGGGATTGGACCCTACACAAAATATTCATACTGTTGTAAAAAAAACAAATGATATTATTCCCTGTGTCTGTTCATTATATAACAGGCTCGATGACGATGCCAGGTCATTGATAATATGGTCGGATTATAATGCGCCGGACGGCCTTGACCGTATAGATAAACCCGATGGCCATATATGTTATGAAGCCACAATTAAGGGTATTGATAAACCTGTAATTATTGAAGACATAATGGGCACAGAGTTTTTTTATTCTGATCCCAATGTGATGAAATACGGTTTACGATCCTACCTGGGAATGCCGGTAATTGTTGATGGAAAGACGATAGGATCATTGTGTGTAGTGGACACAATTCCAAAAAAATTCTCCGCCACCGAAATAAATATAATAGGTACTCTTGCCAAAGTCCTCTCGCTCGAACAAAAGAGATATTTTATGGAAGAAAGCCTGAAAAAGGCCGTTGAAGAATCGAAAAAGGCTAATGATGCGAAGAACCAGTTTCTGGCAAACATGAGCCATGAAATAAGAACCCCGTTGAATGGAATTATTGGCTTTTCAGAAATGCTTTCGAGCCAGGAAAAGGATGACAGAAAAGCGAGAATACTCAATATGATTGAAGAGTCAGGAAATCAACTTGTGCAGATTGTAAATGATATTTTTGATTATTCAAGAATTGAATCGTGCAAAATCCAGTTGCATCCGGTTAATTTCAGGCTTGACGAAACAATAAATGAAACAACCGGATATTTTAAGGATGCAGCATTAAAAAAGAAAATTAAGGTTGATGCTAATATTGATGGGATTACGGAAAATGAACTGTTTGGCGATTTGAACAAATTTAAACAAATACTAATAAACGTATTAAGCAATGCAATAAAATTTACTGAAGAAGGATCAGTTTGGATTGTTGTAAAAAGCGAAAAATCAGGTAATCTTGCACAGACGGAAGTGACGATTGAAGATACAGGAATTGGAATAATCAATGATCATCTCGAAATGATTTTTGATGATTTTAAACAACTCGATCATTATCTTACCAAAAAAATAAAAGGAGCTGGTCTCGGATTAGCTATCACAAAAAGGTTAGTTGATATGATGGATGGCAAAATCAGTGTTGAAAGTGAGCAGGGGAGTGGAAGCCGATTTATCATTTCGATTCCGTTTGCATTACATTTAAAAAATAATATTAATATTGCGGAGGTAATGAACGTACCCGAAGGAAATATAGAAGTAAAGATTAAAAAAGTGAAAATTCTTCTTGCTGAGGACAATGAAGCAAATCAGTTTCTCATCAAGGCAATCACTAAGTCTCAGGATTGGGAAATAACTACGGTTGATAATGGCGAAGCTGCAGTTGAAATGTATAAAACCAATAAATACGATCTCGTCCTTATGGATGTCCAAATGCCTGTGATGAATGGATATGACGCCACAAAGATCATCAGGGAGTATGAATCAACGATTGGCAGGCGAACACCTATCATAGCTCTGACAGCCTATGCAATGAAGTCGGATAAAGATTTATGCATTGAAGCCGGTATGGATGATTATATTTCCAAGCCTTTTAAGAGACAGCAATTCCTCGATTCCATACTGAATGTTCTGAAACAAAACGACCGGACGATTGATACAGCAACCATTGAATGACCTAATATCCTGATCCGGAAGAATATTTAACAGGCCTGGTGGTTTCAGTTGATTCGTTTTAAAATTTCTGCAATTAATTATTTCCTTTAAATTTTATTACTGCAAAGCAGATACTGCTTACTTTAGCATCCTGAAATTCCTGCGAAATGATAAAAAAATCAGTTTTATTTTTTTTACTGATAATCCTGTTTCTGACTTCATGCAACAAGCAAAGAACAAGCATCGAGGTTGCCTTGCCTTCCCCCGATGCACAAAACCATCTGTATTTTAACCTTAACAATGGCGAGCCCTGGTATTTGTTTTATCATAAAAGTGAAATTATTGTGGATTGGTCATTGCTTGGAGTTATTCTTGATGATCAGACAAATTTTACGGAAGGATTGTCTTATATTAAATCGGAATCGCGGGCAGTGCGGGCGGGGGACACCCTGACTCTCAAAGATGAAACCCTCCTGGCAAGCCCGTACAACGAAATGATTGTATTTCTTATTAATGCAGAGAATCCGGAACTCCATTTTAAAATTATTTTCAGGGCATATAATGAAGGGTTTGCAATTGCTTATGATTTTTATAGTACGGAAGGCGATAGTTTGATTCACATTGCAACTGAGGAAACTGAGTTTAACCTTTATGACAAGTTATTGAAATGGGTGCTGAAAAACGAAGGACAAAACGATACGTCGTTGAATGTCAGCCTAAAACCAGAACTATTTTCATTTCCTCTTAAGCTGGTCTCACAAAGTGGTTTAAGTGTGAAATTAAATGAGTCTGAAAAAAACAGTTTTCCGGAAATGATACTTGTAAAGCAGAATCCATTGAACTCCGGGTATAAATGTCAATTAAGTTTTTTGCCAGAGGTTCAAAATACAATCAGGCCTGGTATCGGTAGTTCATACCGGGTAATTATAGTTGTGCAGGATAATTTAATCAACCAGGATATAAAATGAACAAACCTTCAAAAAATTTTAATGCTCTTCAAACCGTACCTATATTCATGGCTTTTCTCTGTATGGGCTTTGGTGATGTTGTCGGCCCCCTGGTCGGTTTGGTAAAAGTATCTTTCGATATATCTAACTTTCAGGCTCAGTTGCTGGCATTTTCCGGATTTATAATGTTCGGAGTGTTATCCGTTCCACTTGGCCTGCTTCAGGACAGGAAAGGGAAAAAGTATATTATGAAACTTGGCCTGATCATAGCCCTGGCAGGTTTGCTTGTACCAATCATAAACGGGATGTATGGCCCGGTCACTGATTTGGCCGGCACCGGACAGGGAAAATTTATCGTACTAATGTTTTCAATACTGTTGCTTGGAGCCGGAGCAACCACTTTGCAGGTGGTTGGCAACCCAATTATGAGAGATGTGTCGCCAGAAGGAAAGTTTTCGAGTAATTTATCCTTCGCCCAATCAATCAAGGCTATTGGCTCTTCTTTAGGTTTTTTGCTTCCTCCTTTTGCATTGCAGATTTTTAACCTTGACTGGTCAATACTATTTCCAATTTATTCAGCTTTGATCCTGATCAACCTGTTTTTGTTCAATGCGATATCGGTTTCTGTAACAAAACAGACCAACACCAGGCCTGCCACTCTTATTTCCTGTTTGAGATTATTAGGCAATGGTTATGTACTGATGATGGTACTTGCCATTTTCCTCTATGTGGGAGCTGAAGTGTCAATGAGCTCGGGGGTTCCAATCCTGATGAAAGAAAAATTCGGGATCATGACCTTTGGATTATGGGTTAGCTGGGCTTTATTTTTCCTGCCGATTTTACTGGGGAGGTTTTTGGGAGGAATAATATTGCGAAAGCTTTTGCCCCGGAAATTTCTGATGATCACGATAATTGTTTCCCTGCTTGGATTCGCAATGATGTTCACCGGGATTAAATTATTGACTTTTGCAAGTATAATATTGATAGGATTTGGATTTGCTAATATTTTTCCATTGATCTTTTCAATGACCGTTGATCGTATGCCCGAAAGGTCGAATGAACTTTCAGGATTGATGGTTACAGCCATCGTTGGAGGGGCTATCATTCCTCCGTTGATGGGTTATGTGGCAGACCAGACTTCGGTCATGCTTGGATTTTTGGTTCCCCTCGGCGCAGTGGTTTATATTCTTATTTCAGCATTAAAATCAGGAAAAATTTAATTTATGAACAAAGCAGCTATCGGAATTGATATCGGTGGTACAAACACTGTACTCGGAATTGTAGACATGGATGGTAATATCATTGCCAGAAACTCTATGCCAACCAAGACAACAGAAGATTATCATCCATTTATGGAGGCTCTTACCAGGGTGATCAATGAAACCGTGGCGATGGCCGGTGACGAAACGGAGATTACCGGCATGGGTGTAGGTGCACCCAATGGAAATTATTACAACGGAACCATAGAGTTTGCCCCCAATCTGAAATTTAAAGGCATTGTTCCGGTGGTTGATTATCTTAAAAGTAAATTCAGCTATAATGTGATTGTTCTGACTAATGATGCCAATGCTGCCGCCATCGGAGAAATGATTTACGGGGGAGCTAAAGGAATGAAAGACTTTATCATGATCACACTTGGAACCGGCGTGGGAAGCGGTATTGTCGTTAATGGTGAAATGGTTTACGGTCATGATGGATTTGCCGGCGAAATCGGCCATACCATTTTTGATCCTAACGGCAGGGATTGCGGTTGTGGCCGCAAGGGCTGCCTCGAAACATATACATCCGCACCGGGAATAAAACGAACGGTCTTTGAGCTTCTTTCATCAATGAATGAACCCAGTGAAATGCGTGATATGTGCTTCAATGAAATTTCGGCTCTGAAGATTGATGAACTCGCAAGAAAAGGGGACAAAATTGCATTGGAAGCGTTTGATTATACCGGAGAAGTGCTGGGATTAAAACTTGCCGACGCTGTCGCCCACACGAGTCCCGAAGCAATTTTTCTGTTCGGCGGGCTTGCACAGGCTGACGATCTGATTTTTGAACCCACAAAGTATTACATGGAAGAATACATGCTTAACATTTATAAAAACAAGGTTAAACTGTTGCCATCTCAATTGCCGCCCGGTGATGCCGCAATTTTAGGATCGAGTGCTTTGGTTTGGAAGGAATTAAAAGCCTGAAAGTATTGAAGGGAGCAAGGTGCGGGTGTGAAATTCTGGATTTCACCGACTCTCAATTCTCCTTGTCAGTTCAACAGTTTTCCCGAAAGGAAAATTTTAGCAAGCTATTTATCAATTTAGCCTGCTACTTCTGCCACTACCCCTTCCTCTGCCAATGCTCCCGCCGCTATTTCCCTAAAACGATAATCTCTTAATTTGCACCTTATTCTATTACTCCATCTGGTTTTTCATCATTGGATTTTCGTCATCATCTTCCATGTTTTCAGGTAATAGCAAAATCTCAACAACATTGGCCTTAAAGAATTGGTTGGCTGCCTGTTTCAGTCCTTCGATGGTCAGATTGTTCACATAATCTTCGTATTTCAGCAATTCTGAAGTTTCCGTTTGCATGTAATCATGGTTCTTTATAAAATTCAGCCAGTATTGGTTCTTCCTGATATTTTCCTTATAGGTCTTTAATTTGTTTTCTTTCACACCGATATAATCCTTTTCTGCAGGCCCTTCGGTTTTCAGTTTTTCGATTTCCTTATACACAATCTCTTTCAGGTGATCTGCATTTTTAGGATCACAGTCGAAGAATATAGTTAGCTTGTACGATTCATAAGGATATTTCATAAGGTTATCCATTACGGCTGCGCCATAAGTCCCGCCTTCTTCTTCCCTAATGGTTTCTACATACCTGATTTCAAGAATATCGGCCAAAGCTGAAAAATTAAGCCTCGACTGAAAATCATCATAATCGGTGGTGCCTGTATATTCGATATATACCGTTCCTTTAGGATCCTTCATGTACCGCAGAATAGTCTTGCTGACTTTACCCTCAGGTGGTCTCACACCATTGTCTTTCCAGGTTTCTGTTCGTGTAACTTTGGGTAGTCCTCCAAGATATTTCTCCATGAGAGGCTTAGCAGTTTCCGGATTGATGTTTCCGACAAAATAAAAAGTAAAGCTTCCCGGATCGCCAAATCTTTCTTTAAAAATCGCCCTGCTCCGACTGATGTCAGCTTCATCAAGTAATTTCGATGTCCATGGACGGACACGGGGATGATAATTTGCCATTGTCACCATAGCTGTATCCCATAACGCCTGCTCAGGATCGGCAGATTTATTGTCCAGAATACCTTTCATACGGGCGATGTAGCTTTCAAAGGCGGCATCCGTAAATCTCGGAGCTGTAAAATAAAGATAAATCTCCTGCAAGAGAATTTCCAAATCAAGTGGTGAGCAGCTTCCTCTGAAACCTTCATCGGTCCCGGATAAAATTGGACTGACATTGACAATCTTTCCGGCTAATTTTTTATCCAGCTCGATTTTACTAAATGAACCAAGCCCGCTTTCCTGAGCTAATTCGACTGTGGTTTCAGCTGAGATAATATCCTTTATTTCATAAAGCGATTCTCCTCCAAAGCTGAAAGCGCTCATGAGGATTTCATCTTCTTTAAAGTCAGTTTGCTTTAGAACGGCTTTTATACCGTTTTCAAATTTCCATTCAGTAGTTCCGAGCTCTTTGTTTTTTGCTGCTTTCTCTACTTTTTTAGGTGTCGGCTCATTGGCTATCATTGGCTGGTCGCTTACTTTATCCACCCAGGCTGTAAGTTTTTCCGCTTTTACAGAATTAATGATTTCAAAAACCTCGGCCTCTGTAGGAACTGAAATATCAGAACTTTCAGGCGACATTAAAGCCACGACAACATTTTCGTCTGTAATCCAACCTTTACTCAATTTATTTATTTCATCTAAATTAATTCCCGTCATGATTTGCTTGTTAAATTCAAGTTCAAATTCTATTCCCGGAGTGGGTTCATCAGAAAGAAAATGCTGGTAATATATCCAGACATATTTATCGGATTCCTGTTTTTCGCGTTCTGCATATTGTTTCTCTACGTTTCTCTGGTAATCGGCTTTAGCACGGTCAAGTTCAGTTTGTGTGAACCCGAATTGCTTCACCCTTTCATTTTCAGTCAATAAAGCTTTAAGAGCTTTTTGCATCTCATTATTTCTGGCTACCGCAAATGAAAGAAATGCATCTTTATTTCTGACCATGCTTGTATAGGCGGTATAGCTGTAAACAAAAGGCGGATCAGGGGATAAGAGGAGTTCCTGTGCGCGGGAATTCATCATGCTGTTGATCAGTCCCTGTAAAATTGTTTGCCGGTAATATCCCATGTTTTTTGTTTCAACCGGAGGGTGTTTGTAAACCAGTTCTATCATCGAATACTGGGCTTCTTTATCTTTTTGCACCGTAACGAAGGTTTCCTTATGATCAGGAATAGGTACGGGTGTATGTTCGACAGCATTAACTGATTTTGGAGCCTGCGAAAAAAGATCTTTAATTTTTTGTTCGATTTGCTTGCCGTTAAAATCACCGACAGCTATAATCGCCTGCAAATCCGGCCTGTACCAGGTACGATAGAATCGTTTTACTGCGTCATAAGGAAAAGTATCGATTAGATTTACGTCGCCAATCACATCATGAGTCGCATATTTCGAGTCCTTTAAAATGGTTTTGTTGGCTTCCCGCATCATACGGAACATGGCATTACGGCCAGTCCTCCATTCCTCATGGATTACACCTCTTTCGGCGTCAATTTCGACATCTTCCATCGATATATTATTTGCCCAGTCGTAAAGGATCATAAGTGCAGTATCGACGTTATGTGGGTCATTGGTCGGAACCTTTTGCAGCATATAATTTGTTTCATCCGAATTGGTAAAGGCATTGATTTCGGGTCCGAATTTCATTCCAATAGATTGGAGATAATTCAGAATTTCTTTCTTCTCAAAATTCTTTGTACCGTTAAATGCCATGTGTTCGCAAAAGTGAGCCAGGCCATTCTGGTCTTCATCTTCCTGCACTGCACCCGCATTAACAAGCAGGTAAAACTCCGCCCTTTGTTCAGGATATTTATTTTCCCTGATATAGTATGTAAGGCCGTTGTCGAGCTTACCGAGAATTACCTTTGAATCGAAAGGTACAATGCCATCGGGATTATAGTTGACGGGTTGTGAAAATGCAATGATTGCAATGCTGATGCAGGCTAAGGTTAAAAGGCCTGCGAATAGTGATTTTTTCATAACAAAAACTTTAATTTACTGATTTTTAAATTATTAAGGCAGTGAATCCTAATATCCGAGATAAAATTACAGGATTAATTTCGAATCGTGGTCATTATTTTAATTAATAATTAATAATTACTAAGTTTATATATAAAAAAAACTATTTTGAGAAATGAATTGATTTCACCAGGGCTTCTTGGGTGATGCTTATAAAGCTAATCCTGCGGCGGGATAAACTTCTCCCCGCGCCCGTACGGACAACCTTAAACCTTGAACTTTGAACTTGGAACTAATCTTGTGTGATCCCGGCGCGACTTCCCGCCATCCGATGCACAAGCCAGCCGAGGCGGGATAAACTTCTCGTCGCGCCGGAAAATCGGAATTAAAAGATAAAAGGAAGTGATCCCGGCGCGACTCGAACGCGCGACCCACAGCTTAGAAGGCTGTTGCTCTATCCAACTGAGCTACGGGACCCCTTTAAGATTTAAGATATATGATTTAAGATTTTAGATTTTTTGAGTTCATATCCATTAAACCTATTCATAATCATTGGACGGCAGCAAAATTAGCAATTAATCATAATTCTGCAAGTGACTATTCTTACAAAATGTTAGATAAAATGGCTGTATTTGCAAACCAATTTATAAATATCTCGTTTAATCCTTTGATAAGAACTTGTTATATAATTAAACAATTTAATGAGAAATAATTAACTGCTGACAATTGAAAAATTACTTTATCTCTCTACTCCTTATACTGATTTACACCTGTTGTTTAAATAGAATACAGGCATCCAGGTCTGCAGGTGATTCACTCGAATTGAAAATTTTAACCAGCACCGGGCTTGAGAAAATTGATTTGTATTTAACCTTATCTGAAAGCTATCTTAATCAGAATCCTCAAAAGACATTAGAGTTGGCTCAGAATGCCCTTGAAATGTCACTTGCTGAGAAAGATTTATTCAGACAAGCTAAGGCATTATATCTGATTGCTGATGGATACAGGCAGAAAGGCGAGAATGTAAAAGCCTTTAATTATTTTGTCGAGGCTGAAAATATTTTTAAGCAAATATCAAATCGTGAGGGCCTTGCAAAATGCTCGAACAGTATCGGTAAAATTTGCAGAGTGCTTGGCAATTATCCCGAATCCCTCGAATATCACCTGAATGCTTTAAATATTTATGAGGAATCAGGGGACAAAAAAGGGATAGCAACATCGCTTGTGAATGCAGGTGTTGTTTACCGGAACCTTGGGAAGAAAGAAATCGCTCTCGAAAATTATTTACGTGCACTCGACATCAGTAACGAAACAGGTGACCTGGTAAATACCGTAAATGCCCTATTATCAATCGGCAACATTTATTGGTATGACAATGATAATGCAATGGCATTGTCATATTATGAAAAAGCCCTGAATGTAACCCGGAAAGATGGGTATAACGGTGAGCATCCCGGTGGTATTCTTAATAATATTGGAAATGTTCATCGGTCACTGAGCAATACGGATAAAGCAATTGACTACTACAAGCAAGCACTAACCATCAGCAATAATATTGGTGATAAAAATCAAATTTCAGTTACTCTGAAAAATATTGGTATTGCCTATAAAGAAACGGGGAAATTGTCATTGGCCATCCAGTATTTTGTTGAAAGTAAAGCATTAGCTGAAGAAATACAATTGTTGAAAGTACAGAGAGAGACACTTGAACAATTGTCGCAAACTTATACCTTATTGGCCGACTATAAAAAGGCACTTGAATACTACCTGGAAAGTTCTAAACTCCAGGATTCATTATTTGATGAAGAAACAAGTAATAAGATTTCCCTGCTCCAATTGAGCCATGATATGCGTGAAAAGGAAAGCCAGGAAGTCATTAATGAAAAGGATGTAGAATTGAGGTTTTCAAAGGAAAAGAATATACGCAATGTCATTATCTTTATTTCACTTCTTGCTTTTTCACTTATAATCATCCTGTGGAACAGGTACCGGTTAAATATGAAGAAAAATGAAGAGTTGCTTTTGCTTAATTCAAACCTTGAAAGAAGGGTGGAGGAAAGGACAAAAAGATTACATGAAGAAAACGAACAGAGAAGATTCGCCCAGGAACAGGCCGAACTCGCAAATGAAACTAAGAACAGGTTTCTTGCTACAATCAGCCATGAAGTGAGGACTCCTATAAATGCCATCATTGGATTTTGTGATCTGGCCATTAAAACCGATGTTGATAATGATCATCAAATGAACCTTAAAAGGGTGAAGGATTCTTCCGAACATTTACTCGCTCTTATTAAAGATGTGCTCGATTATTCGCAAATAGAGAGTGGTAAAATGGAATTGAAGCTTACATCATTTGATTTGACCAAATTAATAACATCAGTTATAAATGCTTACTACCTTGATGCTTCAAGCAAGGATATAAAACTATCCTTTGAAATAGCTGAAAATGTTCCGAGATTGTTAATTGGAGACCCGGATGCCCTGAGGCAGGTATTGTATAATTTGATTGGCAATGCAATAAAATTCACTGACAAAGGTATTGTTGAGGTTCTGGTAAAATTATCAAAAGAATCATCTGATTCTGACAATGTGAATTTGCTGTTTTCAGTTAGAGATTCAGGTATTGGTATTTCCAAGCTGAAACAAAAGTTGATTTTTATGGACTTTACCCAGGTTGACAATACGGCTACCAGAAGGTACGGTGGAGTTGGTCTGGGTCTTACCATCAGCAAATATTTCGTCGAGTTGATGGGCGGTAAGATATCTGTTCACAGCGATAAAGGTCATGGCAGTGAATTTAAATTTGATGTTATCCTTAAGGTTGATAAGGATAAATCTGTCTCGAAAAATAAAAAACTTTCCATCCCAAATAAAAAGCTGCATCTTTTGGTTGCAGAGGATAATCTCCTTAATTCGCAGGTGATTGCAGCATTTCTTAACCGGTTAGGCCATTCTTCAAAGATTGCCAACAATGGCAGAATTGCTCTGGAAATTCTTGCCATAGAAGATTTTGATGCGGTATTAATGGATATTGAAATGCCGGAAATGGATGGTATTGAAGCTACACAGGCGATCAGAAAAGGGGAAGAAAATGTCAGAAATCCTAATATACCAATTATAGCTCTTACAGCTCATGCTCTTAAAGATTACGAGGAAAAGAGTTATGAAGCAGGTATGAATAATTATTTGACTAAACCTGTAGATATCGAAAAACTCTCCGAAGTTCTCCAGTCTGTCTGAATTTCATAGTTTAATAAACTCTTATTTTCTCTGAAACAATTCCTATGGCTTTACATTAATACGGGAGTATAGTTTATTTTCCGAGTAGATCAGAGAAATAATATTAAGGATTTAATTTTAGTAAAGTTACCTAATAGGGAATGAAAATATCGAGGTGTCGGTGATACTGGATATATAAAGTGTAAATAAAAAACCGATGAAGGTTTGAGCCTCCATCGGTTTAAAAGTAAGGCAATTTAAGAAAGGAAAAGAATAAACCTAATTATTAACCAAAACCAATTAAGGAAAGACACCTTACTTTTAAGTCTTTATGCAAAGAACAAATATTTTAGAAAATAAAAAAACAAAAACAAACTTTAAAATTAAACGAGAATTGTTAGCTTTTTATTTGATCTCAAAAGTAATATATAAAATTTGATTTGCAAAACTTATTTTAATAATTAACTACCCTTGAATATTCATTTTCAATCTTAATATTTCTGTAATGATCGTTTTTAATGACTTTCATCTCTCTGAACGGAGCCTTAATTTTTTTCTTCATTAGAACCAAAACTTTTTTCTGTAAAATACTTCTTGCTCTTGTCAACTGCGATTTTGAAGTATTATCTGAAATATTCAGCATTTCACCAATTTCTTTGTGAGTGTAGCCTTCAATTACATTTAAATTAAATATTGTTCTATAACCATTGGGTAATTGGTGAACAAGGTCAATTAATTCCTCCCTTGATATTTTATCAAAAATATTTTCTTCGTAGTTTGAAACCGGAACTTCAAATTCATCAATGTTCTGGAATTTGGAGTACTTTAGATTTTTACGATAATAGTTTATCGCCGTATTGACTATCGTTTTTCTGATCCAACCTTCGAAAGAACCTTCATTCCTGAAATCTTTTAATTTCGTCAGGATTTTAATAAATCCTTCCTGCAGTATGTCATCAGCCTCCATTTTATTTCCGGCAAACCTCAGACAAATACCATACATCTTTGGTGCAAATTGACGGTATATCAATTCCTGCGAATAAAGATCAGTGGCTAAATTATCCTGGACTTTACTATTTACTGTTGGAGTCATTTTTCACAAAATAAATTATGCTTTGTTAGGTAATACTGAATGTTTTTTTGCATTTTCCAATGCCAGCAATAATTTTTTTAAAGCAGAGTTTTCATCTTTCTTCTTTTTAATAAAAACCTGAATTTCATCATCAAGGTTCTTGTTACTGACAACATTCTTGTTATTTCTCATAGATTAAGCATGAATTTTAAAACTCGGCAAAGATGACAGAAATATTTATTCTAACAAGGATTATAAATATTACAAAGTCACAACAAGGACGTTGATTTACCCTGACAAAAATGATACTGCTTTTGATATTACCCGTACAACAGCCATACAACGTTCATAAGGTAAAGGAAAACAATGGTTTAAGAAATTAAAATAAATCAGAACTGACTAAGATATTCCGGCAGGGTGAGATCAGAATTTGATATTTGCAATTTTTTTCTTAGCCGTGTCCTGGCAGTTTCTATACTGCTTATACTTTGATGGGTTATTGCAGCAATTTCTCTTGATGACATATTTAAACGGAGAAAAGCACATAACTTTTTATCATTGAGGGTAAGGTTCGGTGCCGTGTTATTAAGATTTTTATAAAAGTCCACTTGAACCTGGTTGAATCGTAACTCAAATTCTTCCCACAAATCATTGTCCTTCCCTGACTGAAGCTCAAGTATTATCTCATTGATCAGATGATGATTCTCCTTAACGAATGCTGGTTTCTCTTTGATTAACTTTTCGGAAATAGTAGAAATAAGATTATTTTTTGTGACCAGGTAATCAATATTATCCTGTAATAGTTCATCCTTAAAAATCAATTCTTCCTGCATTAAGCTATTTTCCAAATGCATCTTTTTTTGTTCAAGAGTTTGTTGGTTAGCTTTGGCTTTTTGCCTGCTAATAAGAAGAATAACTGTAATAATCATGGAAACTAAAAAAATCCCTAAGGCGAACTGGAGTAATTTGGTTTTCTGGTATCTCATCTCTTTAAGAGATTGTTCTTTTTTAAAATTATATTGCATTTCGAGCCTGGTAATTTTTTGAGTGCTTTCTTCAAAGTTCAAACTATCATCATGTTGCTTATAAAGAACATGGTATTTATAAGCCTCTTCATAATTCTTCAATCCTGCAAAGGCACGACTTAATTCAAAAGCAATTCTGCTTGCCTGTAAGAGCGAACCGATACTATCGTTGATTGAATAACTGTCAATTAGAAACGGTAATGCATCTTTAAATTTATTTTGAGCATTGTAATATTTGCCAATGAGGTAACTTGAAAATGAAATGCCGGCTGCATCATTTAACTCAACTTTAAGCTGGAGCCGCTTAAAATAATAGTCAAGGCATTTGGGATTTCCCATGACCTGGTAAAGACTGCCAATATTCCCATAGTTTGTTGCAATCCAGTTTTTATTGTTTAATTCGATATTAATTTCCAGAGCTTTGTTGTAGCATTCAAGCGCCTTTCCGTACTCACCAATATTTTCATAAACCAATCCTTGATTATTATAATTACCTGACATCCATTTCCTGTCGTTTTGCTGTATTGCGATTTCGAGTGCTTTACTAAAATATTCAAGGCCGATTTCATTATTATCTAGGTTATAATATATTATTCCAATCAGATTGTAACACCTCCCTATACCACTGATATTATTTGTTTGTTCCATTAAATCCAGGCTTTTATAGGCATAGTCGATAGCAAGCTCATAAACGCCCTTTAACCGAAAATAAATTCCCAGATTCTTATAAGCTTCAGCAATTCCTGTTTTATAGTCAGATGTTTCGCTTAATTCCAGTGCCTGCTGAGCAATGTCATAAATCTGTTCCTGGTTCACATAAAACAATTCAGATGCTATTCTATTTAATAAATTAATACGTACTGTATCTTCCAATCCTGAATCAAGTCCGCTCATCAGGCTGTCAATGTATTTCTGATCCTGACAAGTGCCTTTAAAGCACAACAGTAAAGTTAATAATATTGGATAAATATGTTTCATTAAAAACTTTCCAAAAAAGAAACCAGACTAATACTTTTATTCGATAACAGTAATTTTTTTCTTAATCTTGTTCGGGCTACTTCAATACTATTGGGATTTTGATGTGTAATAGCAGCAATATCTTTAGTACTCATATTTAATCGCAGCAAGGCACAAAGTTTTCTGTCGTTGTCAGAAAGGTCAGGGAAATTCTTTTTCAATTTCTCATAAAACTCTTTATGAACTTCAAGAAATCGTTGTTCAAAAGTTTTCCATATATTCGAATCAATGCTTGCCTGGAGTTCAATGATCATTTGCTGGATCATGACCTGGTTTTCAGTTGTAAATCTTGATTTTGCCCTGAGCAACTTTTCACTTATAAAATTTATCAATTCATTCTTTTTTACCAGGTAAATCACATTTATTGCCAATTCACGGTTTTTAAAATTTAACTCTTTGGTCAGTTGCTGACTTTCCAGTCTTAGGTTTTCCTTTTCTATTTTTGAATGTTTATTTTTTATTCTTAATCTGCCATAAAATAAAAATGCAATAATTAAAAAACTTAACAGACAGAAAGCAATTACCATATAGAGATATCTTGTATTTTCCAGTTTCTGAGCCTTTATTTTATTTTCATGCTCAAAAATGAATTTCATTTCAAGTTGAGTTATTTTTTCCAGATTATTAATGCTGAAGAGGCTATCGCCAATTTTTTTAAAAATCCGATGGTAATTGTATGCTTGTTCAAATTGCCCTCTTGCATAATACACCTCACTCATTCCGAATGTAGCATCCTTAATATTATACAGCGCTCCTGATTTATCGGCTAATTTGTAACTGCTGTCAAAGTTTTTAAGCGACATGTCAAAAAATTCAGTTTGTTTATATAATTTCCCTAAACTTAAATAAACAAACGAGGCAATATATTCATTACCAATAGACTTTGTTAACCTTAATGCTTCATTTAAATAATAATTTGCAGAGTCATACTGTCCCAGTTCAATAAAAATATTGGCTATATTATCATAATTGTATGCCAGGTTATCAAATCGTTTTATGGATTTATTGATGGGAACGGATTTTCGATAATATTCCATGGCGTTTTCAAGTTTGCCGGTTAGCCTGTAAATTTCTCCAAGATTATTATAAGCAATTGCCAATCCTTGTCCATTGTTTATCTTAGTCCAGGAAAGAAGACTATTTTGAAAGTATTCGAATGCTTTATCGTAATTAAGCTGGTCATAATAAATTCCACCTATACTGTTATAAGTTTCAGCTAGTTTATCATAGTGACGCAGATTTTCAAAAATGTCCGATGCAATAAACAGAGCCTCGAGTGATTTTTCATATTTAAATTGACGTGCATAAACCTTTCCCAGTTCAAGCGAAGATTTTGCATATCCCTCAGAATTTTCATTTTCCCTGAATATTTCCTGCGACTGAATCAATAAACTGCCAGCAGTAATATGATCATTGTGCTTATAAGAATAAACGGCGAGGGTATAAAGTGATTCCGCTTTGCCTTTAATATCATCCACTGATTCTGCCAACGACAGAGCTTCTTTTGCAAGTTGATATGATTTTACCGGATCATCATCCATCCAGTTTTCTGAAAGCAGGTTTAAGAGTTTTATTTTCTCTGCAGGTATGCTGGTAATATATATTTTTTGCTGTAAACTATCGCGGTTAAGCTTTGAAGCCAGGAGATATAATGGAATGCACAATATACTCAGTATGACACTGTACCTGAACATGGTTATTTTCAATTTAATAACTCTATCGGCAGATGATGAATGTAGGTTTAATTTTAAATATCTCTTTTTTTAAGAATTAAATAAGATAATCCGATAAACAGGGCTGCATACCCAAGACATACTCCAACATCACTCATTGAAACAAATTCCTGAAAATCGTAATTAAAGTCAGGTGATTTAATCTTTATTAAAGAAGTATTGGGAGTTTTAATAATTCCATTTATCGCGTTTAACGGTAAATACGGAGTGAATTTTTCGTTTAAATTATGATCCAGGATGGGTTCAATGATTAAATAAATGAAATGGACAACAAAAGTTATCCCGGTTCTTTTAAAAATAATCCCAAGCATCATACAAAACAGCAGGTAACTGAATATCTCAATAAAATATCCCAACAAAAACACCATTTTCCCGAAAACATCAAATACCGATTTCGATGCAGAATGTATAAATCCAAGGTAAAGTCCTGACAGAAAAATAATGAGTGTAGAAAAAAGACTTAACAGGATTATCAATTCTGTTTTTGCAACCAGAAAATCCTTTTTGTCGAGACCTGAAATTATATTTGACCTGATCGTCAAAAAATGAAATTCATTTGTAACAATGATAATAATGATAATGCCCAGTATTATTTTAATAAAAAATCGGGCGCTGGCAACGAAAGCTATATTTTGCCAGATATCGGGAAAATTAAAAACTATGGCCTTGAATATTCTGAACTTTGATGGTTCTCCGGATTTTTCAGCTATATAATCAATCAATCCCGGAATTCCGAAGATCATGACCGCCAGAAGCAGTGCATAAAACAACAGCATCATCCAAAATACCTTGTAACTTATATGTTTTTGCAATTCTATTTTAAGAAGTCTGATCATTCGTTTCAGTTAGCAATTCCAAAAATTGATTTTCAAGACTTTTTTTACGTTCAGCTAAATGCGTGAGAACAATTCCTTTGCCGATTAAAAAATAGTTCAGGTCATAGATGGTTGTTCCATCTTTTAGCCTCGCAACAATTAAATCTTTTTCAATGTTAACATCCGTGGTACCTTCAAATTCATTTATTACCAGTGATAAAAGTTCCGGATTATTTGATGAAAGCTCCACAGCACCCGAAATACTCAGTACATCACTGACTTTACCGGAAAAAAGTTTATTCCCGTTTTTCAGGACTGCTACATGTGAACAGGTTTTCTGAACTTCATCCAGAAGATGACTTGCAAGGATGATAGTCATTCCCTGCCTGGCAATGTTTATAATCAGTTCCCTTATTTCTGCTATACCCTTTGGATCAAGTCCGTTGGTAGGCTCATCAAATATCAGTACTTCAGGCTTTCCAAGAAGGGCGGCAGCAATTGCAAGTCTTTGTTTCATACCATAAGAAAATGTACGGTATTTCGAATCTCTCCTTTCAAAAAGATCAACAATATGAAGTACTCTTTCAATTTCGGAATAATTGACCCCCTTAATGTCACAAATTATCCGAAGGTTCTTAATTGCAGATAAATAAGGATAAAATATAGGTTGTTCAAGAATAGATCCTATCTTCTTTCTATCCTCTTTGGAGTTAGGATTTCCGAACCATGAAAATGTACCGTTGTCAGCATTGATCACACTAAGTATGATTCCAAGCGTGGTGGTTTTACCACTTCCGTTTGGCCCTAATATCCCGAAGACATTTCCGCGGTTTATTTCGAGGTTTAAATTTTTTACAGCGTGGATACGGCCATATTTTTTATTCAAATTTTCGATGGACAGTATTTTTTCCACACGCTGTAATATTGTGTTTAGAAATCAAATTAAAAATGCAATAATAAGAAAAATTGCTTTTGAAGAGACAAAATAGTAAAAAGCGGCTGTTGAGAACAAATATTTAATTCACAATTTTCAGAATCCGGTTCATCTTTCAATATTTTATATATTTTCTGCTCGTCAGAAAGGATTGGATGGGTAAAAGGAAGAAACTCCAAAGCCAGATCCCGGAAATGTACCCTCAACCATTTGCCTTCTGTAAGGGCTGTCGGATATTTCAATTTGGCCCCTGATAAACATGTTCTTACCAACTTTGTAATCAACCCCCATTATGAATCCCTTATAATCAAAATTCTCCTGGTCTGTAAGGGAAGTTTCATTGTTCTTAAGGCTGAATTCTTTAAACATGGTCCCGGAAAATGTCAATCGCTCGTTTAAATAATAAGATCCGCCGGCATAGATTATAGTTTGCATTATATTGCCTGAAGGGTAATGAAATACCTCCTCAGACGGATTTAAATAATTGCTGCCAGTGTAATTCGAAATCATGACTCCGGTACTTAGTGAAAACCTGGGACCAATGGGAAAACTAAAATACGGAGAAACAAAGGTTCCAAAGTATCCTCCATTTCCAAAACCGGTACCCAAAAAAGTTCCTGCTTCTATACCTGTGTGCATTTTCTTCTTTTTAAGGTAATCTGCTATCCCTTCTTTAGTAAAATCAGATGTAACATCCAGCCTGACAATGTCGCGAACCTGTCCGGTACTGTCAATATCCACCTGACTAACTGCTATGATCGGTAGTACAAATAGCATAAAGAGCATTGAAATATTTTTCATAGATTGCAAAGTTAAAAACATTTTTGCTTTAAGAGTTATGGCATAACGGCAGGGGTATTGATTTAATATTTCTCATTGGCTTAAATTTATCATCAAACAATTTAAAGGCTACATTTTATTTTGATGTGCTGGCCGATAATTATTTCTTTTATTGGCGGATCAAAATAAACCATTGAACTTTGCCCGTAGGGCATTAATATACATAGAAAATAATAATATGTGCAAGGAATTTCCCGTAGGGAATTAATATCCTGGTTTAAATCATTTTATTTCAAATGCTGAATGGATGATTATTCAATAGGCTTAAAGATATATCGTTCATCAAATTCAATATCATTTTCTTTTAGAAATTCCAGGTATTCTTCCCGAAA
>Ga0172368_10002488_pt1 | contig 23419 bp, 20 predicted proteins | sample Lak11m_FD_114540 | JGI IMG/M metagenome (GOLD analysis project Ga0172368, IMG submission 114540) | Freshwater microbial communities from Kabuno Bay, South-Kivu, Congo - kab_022012_11m | ecosystem: Environmental > Aquatic > Freshwater > Lake | place: Democratic Republic of the Congo: South-Kivu...
AAGTTCCCGTATAAGAGTGAGCTTGAATTCACGCGTATAGCTTTTTCTTGATGTTTTTCCCATGTTTTCCCTCTCTGAGACACACCTTAACTAGTTGTCTACTTTGAGGGGCGCACTCCAATCCGCTTCTAAGGAAGCCATGTTTTCATTAGTATATAGCACGTAGTATATTCTTTTCCATCTTCGGCAGTATGTCGGAAATCCCGACATACTGAACTTCCTTTCAATTCTCCGGTTTCGAAGATGTTTTGTAAATGTTTCAGAAAAAATATTCTCATAGAAACCGTTATTGTGATTGGAATTGTCAATAGCTTTCATGCAGGTTTGCAGCACATGCGAGGCATCCAGTCGGTGCGGGTTAAAAGAAGATGGCCTGTTTGACCTGTGCCCAAAAATGAAAACTGTTGGGAAGACAGCACAAGTCCAGTTGCAGATAGAACCAGAAGAAAAGAAACAAAAAATAGGAACAGACACCCCGGTTATCGATAAAGAAATACTCAGGCGGTATTTCGGATATAGCGATTTCAGGCAGCTTCAACAGGATATTATACTTGACGTGCTGAAAGGAAATGATGTACTTGTCCTGATGCCCACAGGCGGCGGGAAATCCCTGTGCTACCAGTATCCATCTCTGGTTTTCAAGGGATTGACAATCGTTGTCTCACCTCTTATTTCCCTGATGAAGAACCAGGTGGACAGCCTGAGGTCAAATGGCATATCCGCAGAATATCTCAACAGTTCATTGAATTATGAAGAGAGCAGTAAAATAAAATCAGCCCTTATGCAAAACAGGGTCAGGCTGCTCTATGTAGCGCCTGAAAGACTCGCAATCCCGACGTTTCTTTCATTTTTAAAAGGATTGAATATTAGCCTTTTCGCTATTGATGAAGCTCACTGCATATCAGAATGGGGGCATGATTTCAGGCCAGAATACAGGCAGTTGAAATTGATCGGCGCATCCTTTCCTGATGTCCCGATAATTGCACTTACCGCTACTGCGACTATGAAAGTCAGGGAAGATATCGTCAACCAGCTTGAACTTAAAGATGCCAGGAAATATATTGCAAGTTTCAACCGGGAGAACCTTGTTTATTATGTAAAACCAAAGCAGGATGCTTTCGGACAGATAGTAGAGTTCTTAAGAACAAAACCTCGCGAATCAGGCATAATTTATTGCTACAGCAGAAAAAACGTTGACATGCTCACGGAAAACCTGAAATATGCAGGCTTTCGGGCGCTGCCATATCATGCCGGTCTTTCACCTGACGTAAGGTCAAAGAACCAGGAAAAGTTCATAAAAGACGATGTAGAAATACTTGTCGCCACTATTGCTTTTGGAATGGGTATCGATAAGCCCAACATACGTTTTGTTATACATCATGACCTTCCTAAAAACCTTGAAGCCTATTACCAGGAAACAGGACGCGCAGGCAGGGACGGGCTCAGGAGCGATTGCGTGCTTTTCTACAGTTATGGCGACAGGCAAAAGATCGAGTATTTTATTAACCAGATGACTAATGAAAAGGAACGGCTGATAGCGCATAATAAGTTGATGGAGATCATCAATTTTTGTGAAACGAATGTTTGCCGGCGAAAGCTTCTTCTTGGTTATTTTGGTGAGGATTATAAAGAGAATAAGTGCAGCGGCTGTGATAACTGCCTCGCACCAAAGGAAGAGATAGAAGCAACTGGAGAAATATTGACGATTCTTTCCTGTGTCCGGGAACTTGATGAGAAGTTCGGGATAAATTATTGTATTGACGTTCTTACCGCCAGCAAAAGCGGCCGCATCATGCAAAATGGTCACATAGCGTTGCGATCATACGGATCAGGCAAGAACCTGCCAAAGAAAATGTGGCATGGGTTCATAAGAGAACTTCTCCAGCGTGAATATCTCAACCTGGAAGGTGAATATCCTGTCCTTAAATTTTGCCAGAAGGGCAGGGATCTATTATCGGGTTCAAAAGGCAATGTTGCGGGTGAGAAAATATTCCTTGTAAAACCCACGGCTGTCGAAAAATCCGCACTAAGACCAGAAAGGCCAGAAATGATAGAACAGGATGGCGATGAAAGGGGATTGTTCGAGGCGCTTCGCACTTTAAGGAAAACGCTGGCTGATGCGCAGAATTATCCACCGTATATGATTTTCAATGACTCCAGCCTGAAACAAATGGCTGCAAAACGCCCCTGTACTCCTGAGGATTTTCGAAAGATAACAGGTGTGGGCGATAAGAAGCTTGAGAGTTATGGCTCAATTTTCATAAGCGAGATCAAGAGATTTTGTGAGAAACAGGGCTCATCCAACTTGCCTGTGAAAAAGCGGTCGAGTGATTCCATAACCCTGGAAATGCTGGATCAGGGGATGGATCTTGATAAGATAACATTGGCCAGGAATTTATCTTTGAATACTATTTATAGTCACATTGAAAATTTGATCCTTTCAGGTGAAAATATCGATATCGAGAAGTTCGTTTCGAAGGAAAAGATAAAAGCGATATCTGATGCGATATTCGAAATTGGAGGAGGGGCACTGAAGCCGATAAAAGATAGATTAGGTGATAATTATTCGTATGGGGAAATAAAGCTCGTGAGAGCTAAAATTAAAGGGAAGAATGAAAAGGGTATTTTATGAATACCTAACATAATTCTTTACTGTGGCTTCATCCAAACCCCTACGTAGAAACTTTTCAAATTCCTTTTTATTAATACATTCAAGTGCAATTATTGTCTTATTCGGGGCATTAAAAGCATTACGCCGAGGGAGGGAATTGAACCCTCGTGGGGCGAAGCCCCACAAGCTTTCCAGGCTTGCGCCTTAGCCGCTAGACTACCTCGGCACGCGGATTTATAAAGGCTCATAAAATAGAATTAAGAACCATCTTAGAGCCTCCAATACATTTTTGAAGTATAAAAAACCTGTTAAAGACTTGCTTTGAAATTCGGATTATTTTGCTTTCGCTTTCCATCCCTTGGGATACGTGCCCTCTTCCATAAGCACCCTGTCATTATTCACAACTATTCCCGTAGCAGCTCTCAGGATGTCTGCGGATTTCATCTGAGCATATCCGAAGGAGACTCCTTCGCCCTTTAAAGTATAGACTGCAACTACATCGCCTATTTCGATCCCTGATTCCAGGGAAAGGACACCAGGTGCTGCAAGACCTGCACCATGGCAAATTGCATCTACTGCATTATCCCGTATTACGATCTTTGGAAGATGTGAAAGACCGAATTCCATTGGGTAGATCACTTTTCTCAAAGGGGCTTCATTTCCGTTCTCTTTCCATTCGACATAAGCATCCTGTAAGTCCTGGAGAGTGATCAATTTCTCATCTTCACGAAAAGGCCCTGACTTCGTGCGCCGCAATTCTTGCATGTGCGCTCCTGTTCCCATGGCTATTCCCATATCATGGCATAATTTTCGAATATATGTTCCAGCTTCGCAGCCGACCCTGAAAAGGACATTATTATCATCAATTTCAAGAAGTTCATTATAATATATTGACCTTACTCTTGTTTCACGTTTTACCGCAGATTTAATAGAAGGCTTCTGGAAAATATCACCGGTGAAATCTTTAATAACAGCTTTTATTATGTTCTCAGGCATCGCTTTATGAAGTTTCATAAGGCAGACATACTCTTTTCCTGCAGTAAGAAGCCCATCAACAACTTTTGTTGAGTCCTCAAGCATAATCGGAAGAAGTCCTGTCACATTAGGGTCAAGGGTGCCGCTGTGCCCTGCTTTTTTTAAATCCAGGATTTTTTTCACCCATGAAGTGATCTCATGGCTTGTCGGGCCTGCGGGTTTATCAAGATTTATCGCACCTTTTCGTATATATTCCTCGATCGGACGATCTTGCGGTTTCTTTCCATACTTATCGTCGGTCTTATCTTCGGATTTAACAAGCGTCTCTCTTTTTCTTTCGGATGGCAGGATCATATCAGGATTTTACCGCTTTTTGGACTATTTCACTTATCTCTTCAGGATTCCACTTACTTGAATCTATTATCAGGTCATATACGGACAGGTCTTTAATATCAATGTCATAATATTTCAAATAGCGCTCTCTTTCACATTCCTCTCTCTGTGAAGTCTCTTCCATTGCAAGGGTTTTGGACTTATTTTCCCTTTTCGCAATGCGCCCAGCCCTTATATCAAGAGGGGCTTTTAGCCAGACACGAAGATCGGCATCTACAAGAAAACCGGAAAGTCTACCCTCGATCAGGATATTATCTTTTTCCCTGGCGATCTTTTTTTGCATATCATCTATTTCCCTGTCGATCTTTTCATTGCATTTTGCGATCAGGCCGAATTCCTCAAGCGACATGCATCTTTCATTGGCGCATTTACGGAAGATGTCACCCATTGATACCAGTTCAAGACCAAGCCTGACGGATAATATCTTCGAAAGTGTGCTCTTTCCGCTTCCGGGAGGTCCGCTTATTGTGATTATCAATTACATTCCGCCTATATTCAAAGCTTTCCTTGTCATCTGGCTGACCGGAATGGAACACAGGAAATACCAGAAAAGCCAGTACTGGAATTCCCAGAAAACCTTATCATTTAAGTTCTGTACTCCCCAGAAGGGGAAATTCATAGTAGCACCCGGGTTCTGGCTGATGAGAAGATAAACCCAGTAGAAAAGGGGTATTGAAATAATACTAATGTAAAGCATGGGTTTGAACTGCTGTTTGAACATTTCCATCTGGTCGCCCATCATCTCCTGGTACTGTCCTTCCAATTTCTTTATCTTTGCGGCATTATTGGATAATTGTGCCTGTCTCATTTCTTTTTGTATGAGCTTTGATTTCTCCTGGACACGTTTCATCAAGCTCCAGTCCATCGTATATTTCTGGATAAGAGATGCATAAATACCTGTAAAAGCCGCAAGTACGAAAATGATCATATGTATTGGAAGCCCACCAAGGAGTGGCTTCAGGAGCATATCCATAATATTGCCTATGTTTTCCCTCATATTCGGGAACATGATGATCCCGAACATTAAAAAAATGCCAAGAAACATTATGAGCTTATTTATTGTCTTATTGATCATATTTATCCAATACTTCTTTTATTTCCTCAAATATCTGCAGGATATCTTTACTTCCATCGATAGTCTTGAGTATTTTTTTGTTAGCATAATAATTTATTAATGGCTGTGTTTGTTTTTTATAAACATTCAACCTGTTCCTGATAGTTTCGGGTTTGTCATCATCCCGCTGATATAGTTTCCCTTTGCATACATTGCACACGTCTTCCTGGGCTGGAGGATTAAAAATAATATGATAGCTTGTTCCGCATTTGCACATTCTTCGCCCGGAAAGGCGGTTTATAAGTTCTTCATCATCAACGGAGATATTAAGAACTGCATCGATCATCTCGCCCGACTCTGTTAATATCATCTGTAATGCATCAGCCTGCGGGATCGTTCTTGGATAACCATCAAGCATAAATCCATTCTGGCAATCTTTTTTTGATAACCGGTCTTTGATGATGGTTATTAAAAGCTCGTCAGGAACAAGTTCGCCCCTTGACATATAGGATTTTGCCTTTAATCCAAGAGTGGTATTATTGTTAATATTCTCGCGCAAAATATCCCCTGTCGAAATATGGGGGAATTTGTAATGTTCCTGTATTTTTTTAGCCTGCGTCCCTTTTCCTGCTCCGGGTGGCCCAAGTAATATAATATTCATCCTGATCGAATCACGTAATGGTTAAGTCATTATTAAAGCTTTTCAAAATTTATCCGGCAAAGTAAATGTGGTAAAAAAGAATTATTCCATCAAATTTTTGCCTTTGGTGAAACCTAAAATGGAAGCGCACACAGCTATCAAAACTATGATGCCAACTGATAAGTAAATAGTGGTCACACGGTCAATGTTTTTCAGTACTATGCTGTACAGCAGGTCTGCTGTCCAGATACCGATTATCATGCCCATGAATCCGAACACAATTGCATATACCGCACTTTTCAGGATATCTGATAAATTCATGCCGTTCATTAAGACAGCGAACAATAAAAGCTTATCCATGAGCTGAATTACCGGGATGAAACAAAAGTCACCCGGATCAATTCTTAAACGCTGGAAAATCATAAATAAGGGTTATACGTTTAAAGGTCGGGGGATGGTATATATAACTCTCATCAATTCTGCCCTGATTACGGGAAAAGAAATAAAATTAAAGATCAATACATGGTTACGAGTTAAGAGAAACCAATATCTTACGTTGGCTATCGCATTATTTGTTTCATTCATAATAAGAATGTACCTGTCACAGTTTGAAGGACACGTATATGATACTTCAGTTTTTAAGATCTGGACTCGTGGAGTATATTATACTGGTTTTTCACATTTCTATAATGGCATCAGGTCTGATTATCCCCCCTTTTATATCTATATCCTGTGGGCAATAGGAACCTTTTATAAAACATTTATATCCTTTTCGTTTGATATTGATTCCCCGGTTTTTACAATCTTGCTGAAAATGCCTGCAATATTAGCGGATATTGCAACTGCTTTATTGATTTTCCTGATCGTAAGGAAATATAGCAGTTTTAGATTGGCCTTCATAGCCATGATTTCCTATGCATTCAATCCGGCAATAATGTATAACTCTGCAATATGGGGGCAGGTGGATTCTGTTTACACCCTGTTTTTCATGCTAGCCCTGATGCTTTTTGTATCGGGTAAACAAATGCTGTCAGGGCTCTTTATGGCATTGGCAATATTGACAAAACCCCAGAGCTTTGTACTTGTGCCGCTTTTGCCCTGGTAATGATAAGAATAAATTCACCTTTAAATCTTGCTAAAATAACAATAGCATCATGTGCTGCATTTGTGGTCGTAGCATTGCCTTTTTATCTGGATACCTCGATTCTTGATCTATTCAAGCTTTATTTTAATTCATACATCCAATATCCGTATAATTCTTTAAATGCATTTAATCTCTGGGCTTTCACAGGTCTGTTCCAGCCTGATAATACACAATTTTTATTTATGACATATCGAATGTGGGGTTACCTCATGTTTGGATTGGTTTTCATATATGTTTCGTACTTTATCCTGAAAAACAAAGATGATAAATCGATATACATAGCTTGTGCAATATTATTTTTTGCATTTTTCATGTTTTTTACCCGGATACATGAAAGGTATCTTTTCCCGATGTTTGCTCCGCTTGCGGTTGCAATGACATTGGACCGGCGTTTTTCTTATGTATATTCAATAGCATCATTAACATTTTTGTTCAACCTGCATTTAGTGCTTGAGGAATCGAAAACCGGGATTTCCATTCCTGATGATGAAATTTTAATACCTGTTATGGCAGGAATTAACCTTGTCTTATTAATATACACAATTTATTGTTATTCGACATATAAAAGAAACATGAAAGGAGTTATTGAGGCCCCTTAAATTTTATTATTGAAAAATCAAAGAGCAAGTAGGGAAACAGTGCTATGGAAAAGGATATGGCAAGGGCCGCTGCCTTTCATATCACTTTTCCGATAAACTGGTAAAATAATACCAGCGCACCAATTGTTTCAGTTTATTCCGGTTGGTTACTTTGGCAATCCCAGCGCAGCCCGTTTCTTCATAATATGGGCTTCTATTGCCTTAGCCGCTTCAACCATGTCAGTTTCAACAGCGATCTTCCCTCCGGTTATTCCTTCAAGGTCAACAGTCAAGAGTTTCACGAGGCGTGGCGCTCCTGCAACCGGCGGAAGAGGGGCTACATGGGTATATAGACCAAATGCAAGAGCAAATATCGCGTCAATTGTTGCTTTTTGTTCCATATATTCCGGGGCGGTAACCGCAACAGGAAGCTGGGAAGGATCAACTCCGAGAGCATCTGCAACAGCCGTTACAAGAAGAGTGATTCTTCCAGTATCTGTGCATGTGCCAAAGCTTAGCACAGGCGGGATCTTGAGCAGTTCGCAAACCGCCCTGAGTCCGGGACCAGCTTCCTGTTTTGCTTCAAGTGTGGTAAGTCCTCCAACTTGCAGGGCGGCATTTCCGCAACCTGCGCTGATGACCAGTATATCCCGTTTAATAAGTTCACGTGCCATTTTCAGGGTATTGATGTCCTGGCCTCCATCGCGAAGAGTTGTGCAGCTAATTAGCGCCACTACGCCCTTTAGAGTACCTTTCTTGATAACATCAAGAAGGGGATCAAGAGTTCCACCAAGCGCTCCAAGGCATGCTTCCGTCGAGAAACCGATCACGGCGTTCTGTTTTTTGTTGGATGGATTTGATACTTTTCCTTTTCTCTTCTTGAAGTTCTCGATTGCGATATCTATGAGTTTCTGCGCCTGGGCTGCTGCATCTTCAGGTTTATAGATTATCTGGTCTTTCATGCCCGGGACATTAACGAGCTTTGAAACCGAAATAAGGTTTGTATTGTACTTATCCTGGTATTCTCCCATTCCCGGAGGTGAACAGTTCATATCCATGGCAAGGACATCGATGCCACCTGTTGCAAGTGCCGGTTCGATAGAAAGCCAGTTCCCTGTCAGGCCAACGAACACATCATCAATATTGTATCTCTGGACAAGTTCCTGTCCGGTTTCTATGGAACCGATGATGTGAAGTCCTTTTGCACCAGCTTTTTTGGCAATATCCTGGTTTTTTGCCTCATGGGCTGCTTTGATCAGCGCTACACCTATGAATGGTTCATGACCATTCACGGCAATATTTATATATGCGGGATCGATGATCCCCAGGTCAACATTGACTGCATGCGGTTTTGGCGTCCCGAAAAGAATATCCTGCCCCATTTCAAGTGGTATCTGTGAGCCGTAAATACAGGAAATACCAAGGCGCAAAGCCTTTTTAGCCAGAGAAACATAATCGCCGTCAATATTTGTCATTGTGCTTGTGACACAATCCGTGGTCTCATTGAGCGGTCCACCGGGAAGGATGCCAAGTTTTCTCCATAGTTCTATTCTTGACTTTGGAGCAAAACGAAGAACATTTGAAAGTTCAATATCAGAATCAGAGTTAATTTCGGCGATCATCGCATCTGCTACTGCAATTGCGATTTCTTTTGTACTCCCATTAGTTTTTAGTCCCAGCTTACCTGCAAAGCTTCGAAGTTTTTCTTCATCGCTGATCTTAAATGGCGTTTTTCCAAGCGCTGTTGCTTTTAATGTTTTTGCGACTTCCTTTGCATGGTAGGTATATGCTGCTATTCCCATGGTATTCAGGAACATCATGTTCCTCATGGCCATAGCATCTGCATCTATGCCGCAAACTCCGCGATCAGCACCAGGTTTTATCCTGCACGGGCCATTGCTGCAAAGCTGGCAGCTTATACCCTGTTCGCAGAACGAACAGCGTTTTCCCTGAGCCAGGGCCCTATCAAAACTATTTGTCACATTATCTCTATGCAGGATACTGTGTAGTTCTATTACAGATTTGTGTGCACTAACTTGTTCCATAAAATTACTCCTTAATGATTATTGTTATTTTCATTATAAAGCCTTTATTGATTTTGTTTGTATTCGATACTTCAACCATTGTATTACCTCATTTTAGGTTGAAACATTATAGTACCTGATAATGTATAAACATATTCACTATAAATTATAACGTAAAATCAAAAATCGGCTATATATGAACAAAATGACGATATTGTTTCTGTTATCTAAGGATGTTAGACACATGGTTTAGCAATCCCTGAGTTCTTCCAGGAGTTAAATTACCTTTAATCACCGAAAAGGATGCAAAGAACGCAAAGCTTAGCAGCATTAATCTTTGGAGTATTCGCGGTGAATTTTTACGATAAATCTTATTACCAATCCGGCCAATTCAACCCTCATGAAGCAAAAACTCACTGTTGACCTTGAAAAAGACATGGAACTTCCCGCAAATGTTTGGAAATTCGGGGATGATATAGATACTGATGCCATTATTCCCGGCAAATATCTTACGATCAATAAACCTGATGAACTTGCAAAGCACGCTTTCGAAGGTGTGCGTCCTGAATTTGCAAAAAGTGTAAAAGAAGGTGATATCATTGTCGCAAACTTTAATTTCGGATGTGGCTCATCCCGTGAACATGCTCCTCTTGCGTTAAAAGGCGCTAAGGTCAAATGCATTATCGCAAAATCATTTGCACGCATCTTCTTTCGAAACGCAATAAATATCGGAGTTGCACTTCTTGAATGCCCTGATACGGATAAGATAGACGAAACAGACCACATCGAAGTTGATTTTGGAACCGGTGTAATTACAAATACAACAAAGAAAGAGACATACCAGGCAACGCCGCTTCCGGATTTCGTTAGAAGCATCGTTGATGCCGGTGGTCTTATCGGGTATGCGCGAGAGATGCTACTGTAGTTTTTCAGGGTTTGGAAAAAAGTATTCTGGCAATTTGAAATCGCAGATTAGCGCAGATATTTAATTACATTTTGCTGCAAATATATATGGCTCAAAAACGATATATTTCTCCGTTAAATCACTACTCATCCCTCGTCATCCAGTAAACCGCCTTGTACTTCTCCGCGAAACCAAAGATATTTTTAGCCATCACAGCCCGCCCATATTCCTTGAGATCTCCGCCCTGGTCATATATGAATGTATTTTCACCAAGCTTTGTCACCTTAAAGATCTCGCCTTTGTCTTCTGTTCCGACATGCAGAACATCCCCTATTTTCATTTCTGTAATTTTAGGTCGAACAGTTGTTTTCTCTACCATAATAAATCACCTTCATGTTTTATCTGTTGCGTGTACTCATTGATATTAAATCTTACTTGATAATTAAACCTTATCTGATAGTACATCCTATTCCCTTGAGAAGTTTCTCTATGCTTTCCTGAACGATCGTTGAATCGCGATCACCATGGATTGTGATCCTATATGTAACACTCTGTGCATTATTTTTCATATAAATATCAATGATCTCGGCAGAAACAATCCAATCCCTGCCCACAATAACGCTTTTTATGACCTCTGCATCCGAAGCCGCTGGAATAAAAACTGAGATATCACGCGTCACATTTTTCAAATTCACGGTTTTCCATGAATTCAACTCTTTTTCATTCAAAAGTCTTACATTCTCAATTAGAAATTCAGTCTTTTTCCCGCCCCGCTCAAGGATAACAGTACGCGGCGTTACTTTCCTTACGGTTCCTATATGGACAACGCCTGAGTATATATGCTTCAGGGCCCGCTCACTTGCGATAGAACGCACAAGTTCTTCATGTTCAGCTATTTTTGTGCCTATGAGCTTTTCCGAGCGCCGAAGTGCAGATTCCGTATCACCGAAATGTGCTGCGGCTTTTTTCATAATCCCCACAAAGCCTTCGATGTCTTTTCTTTTGACCGTCTCTGCCAATAAGTTACACTGGTTGATATAGGCCTTATGCACTTTTGCGACTTCGGGGTTCATCTGTATCATGGCATATAGATACGGATTCTGTTCCAGTATTCGCCCCACAAGATCAAGCATGATATCGTACATCGGGCTCATGAACCGGCGTGATCTTGCCACATCAAATTCAAGCTCGCCAAAAACCGCGCCTATGGAGATATATGCAAAATGCGTAAGACCCTGGACAACAGACATCATTTTATCATGCTCAGGGGCATCCATTATCTCGATATGTGCGCCATTGTCTTCATAAAGACTTCTAATTATGGGAAGCCATTTCCTGCTTCTTCCTTCTATGGGTGTAAAAATTACGATCTGACCCCTGATGTCCGGGATGGAAGGTCCGAACATGGGATGTGAACCAAGTATTTCAACATCATGAGGGGCATATTTTTTCATCGCTTCGACTGGCCCTGTTTTTATGGACGTGATATCCATAAGAAGGTTTCCTGCGGACATTTTTGGGGCAATGTCCGAAATGGTTTTTTCTGTGATATTAATAGGAACTGATATCATTACGATATCACTCGCACTAATTTTACTATCAAGGTCATCTGCAAATGTTACGCCCAGTTCCTCTGCAACCTCTTTTTTCTTATTTATGCCCCATATTGACACATCAAAACCATGTTTCTTATAAAATTTTACAAACCACTTTCCTGTATCCCCGGTTCCGCCTATGATCAATATTTTCATGAAAGCTTCGACCTCACAGCTTTTTCCATTACATCAACAGGCGGCGTCTTTCCAGTCCAAATTTTGAATGCTTCTGCTCCCTGGTATACGAGCATCATCACACCATCTATCGTTTTTGCGCCTGCTTTCCTTGCTTCCCGGAGAAGTTGCGTATTAAGCGGATTATACACTATATCGAAAACAACAAGATCACTATGCATCAAGTCAGATGTCACAATGGTTTCTGTTACTTTTGGAGACATGCCAATAGCGGTTGAATTTATGAGAATATCACTATTCTTGATAAGATCCTTTAAATCCTCAAGACCACAGCCGTTTATATTTCCAGCCACCCCAACATCTTTTGCTAGCGATATTGCCCTCTCTGGCGTCCTGTTAGCTATAGTCACAATTGCGCCTTCTGCTGCCAGTGTGAACGCGATCGCCCTTGCCGCTCCTCCTGCGCCAAGTAGCAAAACGTTTTTTCCTTTTACATGGACACCGCCACTCTCAAGTGCTTTCATAGCCCCAAGCCCATCAGTGTTATGGCCTGTGATACCATTTTTAAAATCAACAGTATTGGCCGCACCAATACGTTTTGCTAGTTCTGTAGGTTTCACTATTTCCAGAGCTTTCTCCTTCAGGGGAATTGTAAGATTAAGCCCGCCAAACCCAAGAGCAAAGGCGCCATGGATCGCATCGCGAAGCGAGTCAGGGTTTACCCTGAACGCATGATATTCACAATCCATGCCCAGCGCTTTAAATGCCGCATTATGCATTGCGGGTGAAAGGCTGTGGGACACCGGATCGCCAAGAACTCCGAATAGCTTCATGCTATCCTAATTAATGGTAATGGTTAAAAAATATTATGATTGAAATTACGGCCAGATGCCATATGATGCATTTAAAATCAGGACAATAAGTCCAGCCAGTATAGCTATTGTAACTACGGTTTTTGGCTCGACCAATACCGCGGTCTCTTCAGAATCGTAATATCTCATCAGACCCGCTGACGACATCAAGCCGCTGCCTTCTTTCTTTTGTGCCATAAAGGTGTTAATGTTTTTTATTGCATTTTAATGTATCGCAAGGGTATATTTTTCCATCTTTTTAGCTACCATATTATTCTAATTAGTCTGGCATGTATCGCTTTTTGCATTCTGTATCCGGGCCGTTTATATACTTCTCTACAACATTCCATCCATTTCCAACAGACCCGATGTAACAGCTTGGCGCCCATAAGTGTTCATAACAAAACTCCTTGAGAGGAGGAAATTCTTCCATGAATTACGCAATAACTTCCAGATTTTAAAGAATAGGTGAGAACGATGTGAAACTATTGTCAATTGCGATATCATGTATTTTCACACCAGATTAACCTATTCTTCACATCAGGTTTTAAGTATCTATACGACTAAAATGTAATAAAGGATCACCATGAACGAGAGAATTATGTTGCGGGTTGCCGAAGCCCATCACAGGGATGCCGGGAGGGATATTGCAAGAATAGATCGTGATATCATGGAACAGATGGACATCTTAAGCGGTGACATCATTCTGGTCGTTGGCAAGGAAAAAGCATGCGCCATCGTGTCGCCGGGCTATCCGGAAGATGAGGGGACAGAAATAATAAGGATAGACGGGAACATCAGGGCAAACGCACGTGTGGGGATAGACGATAAAATATATATCCAGAAAGCTTCTCCCCAGATCGCAAAAAGAGTTGTCTTTGCACCTACACAGAAAATACGCCACTTTGTTGGTGGACAGGAGTACCTGCTTCGACTCCTTGAGGGAAGACCCCTTATAAAAGGGCAGCATCTGCGTGTGGATACCGTCAGCAATCCTTTGTCTTTCATCGTTGTATCCACACAACCGCCAGGGCCTGTTATTATTTCAAGGACTACGAGCATAGTTGTGAAAGAAGAGGTCATTGAGGAACTTGAAGTGCGCCCAACGCATCTAACATATGAAGATATCGGGGGGCTTCGGCGTGAGATCGGATTGATAAGAGAAATGATCGAACTCCCGTTGCGTCATCCTGAACTTTTTGAGAAACTGGGCATCGAACCGCCAAAGGGAGTGCTGCTGCATGGCCCTCCGGGTACTGGTAAGACCATGATAGCCAAGGCAGTTGCCAACGAAACAGAGGCTAATTTTGTTTCGATAAGCGGTCCTGAAATAATGAGCAAATTTTACGGCGAATCAGAAAAGCATATACGTGAAATATTCGAAGAGGCTGAAAAGAACGCCCCGACAATAATTTTTATTGACGAGATCGATAGCATTGCCCCGAAAAGGGAAGAAGTCACAGGCGAAGTTGAGCGCCGGGTCGTTGCACAGCTCCTTTCCTTGATGGATGGACTAAAGACGCGCGGCCAGGTGATAGTGATTGCTGCCACGAACAGACCAAATGCCATAGATGCTGCGCTTCGGCGCGGCGGCAGGTTTGACCGTGAGATCGAGATCGGAATCCCCGACAGGCTGGGGCGGTTCGATGTGCTCCAGATACATACGAGGGGTATGCCGCTTGCAGAAGATATGTCCGAAGAAACTGGTTTGCGCGAGATTGCTGACATGACGCACGGTTTTGTAGGCGCTGATCTTTCATCGCTGTGCAAAGAAGCTGCCATGCACGCTATACGAAGCATACTTCCCGATATCAATATTGATGCAGATATCCCCCAGGAAATAATGGAAAAGATCGTTATCACAAGAGAGGATTTTCAGAATGCCCTCCAGAATATCGAGCCATCTGCGCTGCGTGAGGTATTTATCGAATTGCCTGCTGTAAGGTGGACGGAGATCGGAGGATTAGAATCGGTGAAGCAGGAACTCATCGAGGCTGTTGAATGGCCGCTTAAATACCCGGAAGCTTTTATTGCCATCAATACCAGGCCGCCAAAAGGGGTACTTCTTTTTGGGCCGCCCGGCACTGGTAAGACCATGCTGGCAAAGGCGATAGCTACAGAAAGTGAGGCAAATTTCATAAGTATCAAAGGGCCTGAGCTCTTGAGCAAGTATGTCGGTGAATCTGAGAAAGCGATAAGGGAAACCTTCAGGAAAGCAAGGCAGGCTGCGCCAACAATCATCTTTTTTGATGAAATAGATTCGATGGTTCCCACACGCGGAACAGCGTTTGATTCTGGCGTTACTGAAAGGATAGTAAGCCAGATATTGACAGAGATCGACGGACTTGAGGAACTCAAGAACGTTGTAGTAGTGGCAGCCACCAACCGTCCTGATATGGTAGACCCGGCATTGCTGCGCCCGGGCAGGCTTGAGCGGTTCATTTATATCCGTCCGCCTGACCTGAACGAAAGGGAGCTTATTTTCAATATCCATCTTAAAGGCAAGCCTCTGGCATCTGATATTAATGTAAAGGAGCTGGCAAAGAGGGCAGATGGGTATGTTGGTGCAGATATCGAGGCAATATGCCATGAAGCCGCCATAATCGCCCTTCGTGACTGGATAAAGCCTGGAATGGATCGGGAGACTGTTAAAAAAGAGGTCTTGAACGTAAGGATACAGAAGGAGCATTTTGAGAAAGCTTTTAATATGGTAAGACCTACACAATGGGACCCAAAAGAATATGAAGCCATGGCTGATATAACAAAAGCTATTGAAAAGAACAAAAAGGAAAAAAAATGAAGAAAACAAATGATTTCGAGGAGTTCCTGAACCTGCTTGAAGAGGCTGTAAATAAGATCGCTGATGAGAATAACACTCCTGAAAAACGCCCTGTGAACATCAGTATTAACATAAACCTTTATCCTGTAATGGCCGCAAATCCTGGCGGTATTTTTGTCGAGCAGGAAAAAATGCCTGTGGATATTCTTGAGACAAATGACAAGATCCATGCAGTGATGCCGCTTCCTGGAATGGAAATGGAAAACATAAAAATTGTATGCTCAGGGAAATCACTTGAAATATTGGCAGCAAATTCAGAAAGAACGTTCCAGGAGATCATCGAACTTCCTTCGAAGGTCAACAGGACAGGAATAGAGGCGACTTGCAAGAATGGGATACTTGAAGTAGTGCTTAACAAGCCTAAAAATGAAAGAAAGAAACGTGGATATTAAATGACATTGAAACCCACGATGATGGAAGTTTAAAGGATTATATTCCTGCAATGAGTGATCTGATAAAAAACAGGGATTAGAAGCATCAATGATCCAGATACTAGAAGGAACTGTTTTCATTGAAAATAAGGAACTTTTCCTAAAAAAGATAAAAGAAATAAGCTCAGGCAAAAACCTGGCAATACAGGCCTTTGACGCTGATAAACTGGTAGGCAAAGAACACCTTACATTCGCTATCGGAAAAGCACTGGATTCATTTAAAAATGGCACAAATATCGCTAACGACCTTGCAAAAGAGATCATGCTTTACGCGGCAGGCACACGCCAGATAAACAGGGCTGTAAAGATCGGTGTGCACGATGGTTGGAACAATATCGCCATTGTGGCTGTCGGGGATATTATCGATCTTTCTGTTTTTGAAATCACACCGCGTAATGTGCTTGAATATAGCGGATCAAAGAAGAGCACTCTGATGGATATTTTCAATATAACCCATGAGGAGATTGAAGCTGCGGGCGCCCACAAGATCCAGGAACTTGTGCTGGAAAGGGTTGCGCTTGTAGATGTTATGAAGTGATAAAAAAGAGGTAGTTAGTTTCTGAATCAGGTTTATCTGGTTTTTCCAATTATAGTCAAGAACATAATTTATTTTACATATAGCTGAACACTTTGCGTCCTTTACAAACTTGAAACGAAAAATCCAAAACAGATGCGAACAATCGAAAAAAAAAATAAAACAGCCATCATATTATTCTCATCATGGACAAGATTCAATAAAATAATGTGCGAAGGTATATCTTGAATGATAAATATTATTAAAACTTATATATGAAAGATGATCTTCATAAAATAAAATGGAACAAATCAACATGTCCCTACTGTGGATTTGGCTGTGGGCTTATGGTTGGTGTAAAAGAGGGCAGGGTCGTGGAGATCCAGGGTATGAAAGATCATCCTGTCAACGATGGGCAGATATGTAAATTGGCTGCCAACATCCCGCCCATTTTCACTGCACCGGGGCGGTTAACTCATCCCATGATACGCCGCGGCAGTGAACTTGTTCCAGTTAGCTGGGATGAGGCAATTGCTCATACAGCTTCCGAATTTAATAGGATCATACAAAAGTATGGGCCGGATTCAGTTGCATTTTATGGCGGCGCAGCAAATACCACAGAAGAATATTACCTGATGAATAAATTAATGAAGGGCTTTTTAGGTACAAATAATATCGAATGCAGTACACGGTTGTGTATGGCAAGTACCGCAGCCGGGTTTTTATCAACCATTGGCGCTGACGCCCCTTTGACCTGCTATGCTGACATAGAAGAAGCCGACCTTTTCTTCATAACCGGAAGTAACATGGCGGTATCAGCGCCTGTCTTGTTTCGCCGCATCAGTTTGGCAAAAAAGAAAAATGGCGTAAAAGTAATTGTGGTTGATCCTCGAAGAACAAAAACATCCGAATTAGCAGACCTCCAACTGCGGATCAGGCCAGGCACTGATGTTGCATTGAATAACTCCCTTGCGTATGTACTTCTTAATGAGGGGTTTGTTGATGAGGAAAATGTAGAAAAATATGCAAGCGGTCTATCTGACCTGAAAAAACTGGTTGAAGAATATTCGCCAGGAAAGGCGGCTGTAATAACCGGATTACCCGAAAGCCAGATCATAGAAGCTGCACGAATGATAGGTAATGCCAGGGCGATGCTCACATTCTGGTTCCAGGGTTACAACCATTCGACTCAGGCGGTCTTTAAAAACAATACGCTGCAAAACCTCTCGATCCTTACAGGAAATATATGCAAACCCGGAGCAGGTCCACTTTCGATCACGGGCGAGGCAAATGCAATGGGCAACCGCTGGGTTGGCGCGCTCTCGCATTTGCTGGTGGGAATGAGGCAAATCACCAACGAACAGCATCGAAAAGAGGTGGCAAAATATTGGGATGTTCGTGAATCAAATATCAAATCTACCCCAGGGCGTTCAATTATGGAGATAATAGAAGGGCTACATAGCGGTGATATTCGCGCCCTGTGGGTAACAACAACTAACCCGGCAGCTTCACTTCCGAATACCCGTTGGGTCGAAGAAGGATTGGCAAAGGCGGAGCTGCTTGTTGTCCAGGATATATTCCATCCCACTGAGACTACAATGCTGGCAAATGTCATACTTCCGGCGGCCCAGTGGTGTGAAAAGACCGGTACGTTCATTTCTTCTGAACGACGGATAGAACTGGTCGAAAAATTAATTGAACCACCTGGTGAGGCAAAGCCGGATTATGAAATAATATGGCTCATAGCCAGAGCTATGGGCTTTGAAAAAGAATTCCCTTATTCATCACCCGTTGAGGTGTTCGAAGAATGGAAAGGTCTTACCCGTGGCCGCGTATGTGATATGAACGGTGTGACCTATGAACGGCTTCGTGGAGTTGTGGGACCTCAGCTTCCCTGTCCTGACGCCAACCATCCTGGCACAATTCGCCTGTTCACCGATATGCACTTCCCCAGACCGGACGGCAGGGCTGCACTTCTGTTTCGTGATTATATCGGGCCTGCTGAAATTACTGACCAGGAGTATCCATTCATCCTGATAACCGGACGACTGGAATGGCATTTCAATACCCGAACCCGCACAGGCAGAGTCCCGCATCTTAATGAGGAAGCGCCTGATAATATTGTAAATTTACATCCGGATGATGCACAAATGCTTTGGATAATAGAGGGAGAATTGATAGAGGTCACGTCACGAAGGGGTACAGCAAGAGGAAAAGCCCAAATAACTGACAGTGTTCAAAAGGGTACTGTTTTTATGCCCTTCCATTTTGGCAAAGCGCTTTGTGTAAGTGATGACAGGGCTGCAAATCTTGTCACTGGTCCTGTTTATGATGTCCACTCAAAGCAGCCTGAATATAAGTTTAGCGCTGTAAAGGTGGAAAAAATACCAGGTCTTTACAAAAGGAAAAATGAAGATGACTACACAAAATGATACGCAGAACAATTTAAGGTTACAGCAGACTGTAAAATTTTTCGAGACACTTCTGCGCGCATCGGCTGATGGTATAGTTATCACTGATCCGGCGAAAAACATCGTTTTTGTTAATGATACATTCTGTACATTCTTCTCTCGCAAAAGGCACGATGTCCTTGAAACGAACATCTTCATATGGCTTGAAAAGCTGGATCACAATTCCAAAGAAATCTGGAAAGGACTGGAAAACCAGATCAACGAAAATGGGATCGCCAAAGATGTTGAGTTTTCGATGAAGACCGGGAAAGGGATGAGATATTATTCGGTCAATTCCTCTCTTCTTGAAAAAATCGATATTGAAGAAACAGGTCTTATTATCAGTATCTGGCGAGATGATACCGAACGCAAAATGGCAAAAGAAGCACTCCAGAAGGCAAATGATGAGCTTGAGATGCAAGTCGAGGAGCGAACCGCGCAATTATCCAATACAAATATTGCATTGATTGAAAGTAAACAGTTCATTGAGTCGATAGTCAACCTTTCCCCTGACGTTCTTTACATTTATGATCTCATCGAGCAAAAAAATGTGTATTCCAATGATGGTATTCAAAAGATACTAAATTATTCGGTCAAAGAAGTTCAAGAAATGGGGGATAAATTAATTTCAATTTTAATGCATCCTGATGATTTTAAAATTTACCTTGAAGAAACATATCCTAAGTATTCAAAATTAAAAGATAAACAATTTATCATTCATGAATACAGGATGAAAAATAAAAATGGCCAGTGGATTTGGCTTGATTGCAAAGAAATCATATACTCTCGTCAACAAGATGGATCTCCAAAACAAATATTAGGTGTGGCTCATGACATCACACAACGCAAGCAGGCGGAGGTGGGGTTGCAGACGGAAAGAAACAATCTGGTAAGAATCTTTGAGGCAATGATCGATGGCGTGTATATAGTTGACAAAAAATATGATATCCGGTATGTCAACCATGTGCTCAAAAAAGATTTCGGTCCCAGTGAAGGCCACAAGTGTTATGAGTATTTCCATGATCGAAAACAGGTTTGTCCCTGGTGTAAGAATAAGGACGTTTTTGCAGGGAAAACCGTCCGTTGGGAATGGTACTCCTCAAAGAATGACAAAACCTACGATCTTATTGACACGCCTCTGATAAACCCCGACGGCACCATCTACAAGCTGGAGATATTCCGGGACATCACACAGCGCAAGCTGGCGGAAGAAGAAATTCGAAAGAGTGAAGAAAGTCTGCGAGAGGCGCAGCGTTTAGCTCACATTGGCAGTTGGCAGTGGACAATTGCGACAGACACTGTGAAATGGTCGGAAGAACTTTACCATATCAACGGGCTCGATCCAAATTCTTCTGCACCCAGCTTTGCTATAATGTCAACTTACTACACGCCTCAAAGTTGGAAGAAGCTGAATGCAGTGGTAGCGGAGACTTTGCGAAGCGGAGGATCGTATGAACTCGACCTGGATATGGTGCGACCAGACGGCGCTATAAAACATACTTACGCCAGGGGCGAAGCTGATTATGATGCCAGCGGTAAAATTGTAGGACTGCATGGCACGGTACTGGACATCACCGAACGCAAGCTGGCGGAAGAACTGAACCTGATGTTGAAGCATTCCATAGATGTGTACTATGATGGCATATATTGGATGGACAGCAATAATAAATTTATTTATGTCAACGATGTCGGATGCAAAGTGTTTGGATACTCACGCGAAGAACTAATGAACAAGACGATCTATGATATCAATCCAAATGCAACTGAGCAGGGTATGAAACATGTATGGGAACAGCTCCGAAGCAAGGGATATTTCCTGGTTGAATCAGTACACCGCCGCAAAGACGGTACTGAATTTCCAGTTGAGATCGTGTCAACATATGTGCAATTCGCAGGCAGGGAATATAACTGTGGTTTTGCCCGCGACATCACTGAACGCAAACGGATCCAGGAAGAACGATTTCAGCTTCTGGAACGTGAGCATGAAGCACACACTGAGGCAGAGGCAGCACGAAAACTTGACAGCATGAAGTCAATGTTCTTAGCAAGCACATCGCATGAATTGAGAACACCACTTAATTCTATAATCGGATTTTCAAGCTTGCTTCTTGAAGGTTGTTCTGGCCAGTTGAATTCTGACCAAAAAGAGCAGCTTGAGATAGTTTATTCCTCAGGAAAACATCTTCTAACGCTCATAAATGAAATTATAGATATATCAAAGATCGAGGCTGGCAATATAAATCTCAATATTTCAGAGTTCAAACTGCAGCAAATCGTGGATGAAGCGATCTCTATGCTCAGAGTAAGCCTTTCGGAGAAAAAGCTTGATCTAAAAGTCAATGTGCAAAATATTGTAATGAAATCAGATCGCACACGCCTGCTCCAATGTATCGCGAACCTCCTTAGTAATGCAATTAAGTATACCGAAAATGGAAGAGTAGAGATAACTGGTAAAATAATAAATAATAATGTAATTATCACAGTTATCGATACTGGTATTGGTATAAACACCGCGGATATTCCAAGAATATTTGGTCCATTTGTCAGATTGCAGACTCCGCTAACTTATAAAACATCAGGCACCGGGCTTGGGCTATACACAGTAAAGAAAATTGCAAAAGAGTTCCTAAGAGGTGATGTGGAAGTAAAAAGCGAGTTTGGTAAGGGCAGTACTTTCAAGCTGCGTATACCGGTTGAATTGGAAGCGAAATAATACAGAAAAAACCATTTATTCCTTTATCTTATCGCTCTCATTATGATCCCTTCCGCTACTTTTGGCAGGAAAAGCGTAGATTTCTGAGGGAAATTCTTGTGTTCATCAAATGCTTTTCTTTCAACGTCCTTGATAGAGAATGGATTTAAGATAAACGCTACTTTGTACTCTTTACTATCTACCTTTGCAACTGCTTCTTTTGGACTTGCATTGAATGATACATCTTCTTCAGGTTTTCCCAGGATTGTGGGATTGATCAGCAAGTCATGTAATACTATCAGGTCAAGACCAATTACTTCACCGCGTTTTTTCGAGATATCACGCACTATATTTTCATCAGCCCGGATGATGCTGAATTTTTTTCCATCATACATACCAAGCCTGACATCATAAACACTCACTCGCTCTCGCAGGCGGGAATAAAATTCTTCATTGTTCGTAGCGCTTTGCCATTCAATTGAAAAATTCTCACGGATCCTGATCGCAAGCTCTTCATCCATGAAATTTCGCACTGCCCTGTGCCATGGCAATAACAGGAGCGCCCTGTCACCGCCTTCCATAAGCATCATCATCGTATATTCGATGCCGTCTTTTTCTCGCAGGAGATTTGAGGCGGTGTATCTATGATGCCCATCAAGAATAAGGAGCTTTAATCCGGATACTTTTTCGGTGATATTTTGCACAATGCTGTCGTCAGTAATTTCCCACAAAAAATGTCGGCTGCCATTAAGTGTTACATCAACGATCGGCGGCTTGTCCGGATTAGGAATATAATTCGGGCGCTTAAATCCCAGGTAATCTTCTAAAATGTTATTCAATTCATGACCTGGCATGCTGTATTCTGCCGCGATGGGTGAATAATTCATCATGCTTGCTTTCATGAGCCTGTAGCGCTCATTTGAGTTTATTTCAAAAATATTCTCATGACCAACGATACTTCCCTTTCCAAGTTCTTCCACTTTCACAAGGGAAACAAGCCCGAAAACAAAATACAGGTTTTGCCTGATTTTTTCAGGAAGCAGGGTGAGTATTTCAGGCTGCAAAGAAAACATGATGCCGTAAATATATAATGCAGGTTTTTCCCTTTCCACCAAAACCCCGGTTTTTTTGAAACGTTCAAGTTCCTTTGAAGCAATGTCAATGAATTTGTCCCTGTCCACATCTTTTCTGCGGGCAGTCACATGGATTATGTTGTTCTTTTCCTTCGCAAACTTCATGTAATTGGCAGCATCTATAGTATCATAGACCGGGCAAATGAGATTTTCGATCTTCATTTCAGGGTTAATTATAGTGGCTTTAAAAGGTCGGATTTCTACCATTGCTTCATCAAATTTCCTTTTTTTTCGGTTCTCAAAGGACAAACTATAACATGAATGTTTCGAGTACTTATTATGAATTTATTTAGTGTATTTATGAAACTGGAAAAATTAAATCACCGCAAAGTTCGCAAAGAACGCCCGTGACAAGAAGTTACATCATGTATTGCGAAAGTGCGCTACCCCTTCCGTTTGGGGTAATCCTACTGAGATGTGCGTCGGCGGTAACGCTGGGGTGCAAAGCTCTCAGGA
>Ga0172368_10002489_pt1 | contig 23394 bp, 17 predicted proteins | sample Lak11m_FD_114540 | JGI IMG/M metagenome (GOLD analysis project Ga0172368, IMG submission 114540) | Freshwater microbial communities from Kabuno Bay, South-Kivu, Congo - kab_022012_11m | ecosystem: Environmental > Aquatic > Freshwater > Lake | place: Democratic Republic of the Congo: South-Kivu...
ACATCTCGGCGCGATCGAAGGTGGATCTGAGCGCCGTGAGCGCCGGCGTGCTCGTCGAGAAGACGGGCGCGCGCTGCACCGGCGCCCGCATCGTGATGGGCGCCGTCGGGCCGGTGCCGCTGCGCGCGAAGAAGGCCGAATCCGTCCTGATCGACAGCGATCTGCGGCCCGAGGCGCTGGCCGAGGCGGGGGCCGCGGCGGCCGAGGAGTCGAGGCCGATCGGCGACGTGCGCGCGTCGGCCGAGTGGCGCCGTCGCATGGTCGGCGTGCTCGTGCGGCGCGCGGTCGCCGAGGCCGCGGCGCGCGCCGACGCCCGCCAGGAGGCAGGCGCGCCATGAGTCCCGTCATCGGAGAGCGCGTGCCGCGCGTGGACGCACGGGCGAAGGCCACGGGAGCGGCGCAGTACACCGACGACCTGTCGCTGCCCGGGATGCTGCACGGCCGCATTCTGCGCAGTCCGCTGCCGCACGCGCGCGTGGTGCGAATCGACGCGAGCCGTGCGAAAGCGCTCCCCGGTGTGCGTGCGGTCGTCACAGGCGACGATCTGCCGGCGGTACGCTACGGCAACTGGCGCCTGTTTCCGGAGACGCAGGACGAGATGGCGCTGGCGCGCGGCAAGGTGCGCTTCGTGGGCGACGAGGTCGCGGCCGTCGCGGCGGTCGACCGCGACACCGCCGACGAGGCGCTTGCGCTGCTCGAGGTCGAGTACGAGCCTCTGCCCGCCGTGTTCGACCTGGACGCGTCGCTCGCGGAGGGCGCGCCGCTCGTACACGAGCGCACGCCGGGCAACACCAGCGTCGCGCGGCGCATCGCCTACGGGGACCTGGACGCGGGGTTCGCGGCGAGCGACTACGTGCGCGAGGACGTGTTCACGCTGCAGGCGGTGAGCCACGCCTACCTGGAGCCGTGCTCCTCCCTTGCCGTCGCCGACGGGCAGGGACGCGTGACGCTCTACACGAGCACGCAGACGCCGTACATCATCCAGTGCCTGCTGGCGAGCGCGCTGGGCCTGCGAGAGAACGAGGTGCGGGTGGTGAAGCCGCACGTGGGCGGCGGCTTCGGCGGCAAGATGGAGCTGCGCGCCTGGGACGTGTGCGCCGCGCACCTGGCGCGCACCACGGGGCGGCCGGTGAAGTTCACCCTCACGAGGCAGGAGGAGCTGACCGCGGGGCGGCGGCGCCATCCGATGCGGATCCGCTCGCGCGTGGGGATGAAACGCGACGGCACGCTCCTGGCGAAGGAGCTGACCGTCCACCTGGACGGCGGCGCCTACAACAGCATGGGGCCGACGGCGACGTTCCTCGTGGGCAACTTCGGCGCCATGCTCTACCGGTTCCCCGCGTACCGGTACTCGGGCACGCACGTCTACACGAACAAGGCGCCGGCGGGCGCCATGCGCGGATTCGGTGCTCCCCAGGCGCTGTTCGTCACCGAGAGTCAGATGAACATCGCGGCCGAGGAGCTGGGCATCGACCCGATCGAGCTGCGGCTGCGCAACGCCATGCGTCCCGGCGACCGGATTCCCGACGTGGCGACCGTGAGCACGTGCGCGTTCTCCGAGTGCCTGGAGCGGGTCGCGCAGATGAGCGGCTGGAAGGAGAAGCGGCGCGCGGGCGGCGCGGGGCGCGGCATCGGGGTCGGGTGCTACAGCTTCATCACGGGCGGCGTGTTCAACTGGTTCGACACGAAATACCCTTTTTCCGCCGCGGAAGTGCGCGCGTACGCCGACGGCACCGTGCACCTGTTCACCATGGCGGCCGACATCGGGCAGGGCTGCGACACGGTGCTGGCGCAGATTCTCGCGCAGGAGCTGGGCCTGCGCATGGAGGACGTGACCGTCACCGCCGGCGACACGGCGATGACTCCGAAAGCGGACCTGGGCACCTGGGGCAGCCGCGTCACGCTCATGGCCGGCAACGCCGTGCGCGCGGCGGCGCACGAGGTCAGGGAGCAGCTCTTCCGCGTGCTGTCGATGCGATTCGACCTCAACGTCGTGCACGAGATGGAATGCGCCGACGGTGTCGTGCGCTCGAAGTCGCGCCGCGACCGGTCGATGCCGTTCGGCGAGGCGGTGGCGGCGGCGCAGCGCCTGGCGCGCGGCGAGCCCGTGGTCGGTCGCGGCTCGTACACGCCGCGCGACATGGGGCTCGTGACGCCGACGTTCAGCTTCGGGGCGCAGGTGGCCGAGGTCGAGGTCGACCGCGAGACGGGCCTCGTGCGCGTCGCGAAGATCCACACCGCTCACGACTGCGGGCGCGTGCTCAACCCCACCGCCGTCGAGGGGCAGGTGGACGGCAGCGTGCAGATGGCGCTGGGGTACGCGCTGTGCGAGGAGCTGGTGGTGGAAGAGGGCCGCACACTCAACACGAGCTTCCTCGACTACAAGATTCCGACGGCGCCGGACATGCCCGAGATGGTGCAGGAATGCGTGGACTCGGACGAGCCGCGCGGACCGTTCGGCGCCAAGGAAACCGGCGAGGGACCGGTCTCGCCCACCGCGCCGGCCATCGCCGAGGCGGTGTGGCACGCCACGGGGTACCGCAGCCGGGACCTTCCGATCACGCCGGAGAAAGTGCTGCGCGGGATCGACGGGCTCGCGAAGAAGCGGTGAGCGGCCGCGCGGCCCTCACCCCCCGCCCCCTCTCCACACGGGCCAAGAAGGCACTGCACGTCACATCGCACAGCGGCCCGGTGGAGAGGGGGAGAAGTGCCCGCAGTATCCGGCGCCAGACGTCGAATTGCAGGCGCGGCAGCCCTCCCCTCTCCACCGGGCCGCTGTGCGATCGATCATGCAGTGCGCCTGTGGCCCGTGTGGAGAGGGGTCGGGGGTGAGGGCCGCGCGCCCCGCCTCGGATGCGCCGGCCGCACCGGCGTGGTAGAATCGGCTTCGCAATGGCGCCCCTCGTTGCCGACTACATCGAGACGCTGCAGCCGTACCAGGCGGGACGGCGCGTCGAGGAAGTGGCGCGCGCGTACGGCCTCGCGCGCGTCGTGAAGCTGGCGTCCAACGAGAGCCCTCTGGGGCCCTCGCCGCGGGGAATCGAGGCCGCGCGCGCGGCGCTCGCGGACTCCCACCGCTATCCCGACCCGGGCGCCGAGGAGCTGCGCGCCGCGCTCGCGAAGCGCTTCCGTCTGCGGGCCGCGAACGTCGTCGTGGGCAGCGGCAGCGAGGGCATCCTCGCCACCGCCATGCGCACGTTCCTGGGACCCGACGACGAGGTCATCACAGCGCGCAACACGTTCATCGGCTTCCGCGTGCTCGCGCGCGCGTGCGGACGCACCGCGCACTACGTGCCCATGCGCGGATACCGCTACGATCTGCCCGCGATCGCGGACGCGATCTCGGACCGCACGAAGATCGTCTATCTCGCCAACCCCGACAACCCGACCGGCTCGTACGCCACGGTGGCCGAGCTGGAGGCGTTCATGGCGCGGGTGCCCAACCGCGTCATCGTGGTCATCGACGAGGCGTACTGGGAGTTCGCCGACGGCGTCGCGGACTACCCGGACTCCATGCGCTACCGCTGGGACAACGCGATCACGCTGCGCACGTTCTCGAAAGCGTACGGGCTCGCGGGGCTGCGCATCGGATACGGCTTCGCGCACGACGAAATCGTCCACAACCTGCTGAAGGTGAAGCTGCCCTTCGAGCCGTCGACGGCGGCGCAGGCGGCGGGGCTCGCGGCGCTCGACGACGAGACGCACCTGCAGGCGACGCTCGCCGCGGTGCGCGAGGGGATGCCCGTGCTGCGCCGCGGGCTGGAGGCGCTGGAGCTCCAGGTGCTGCCGTCCGCGGCGAATTTCGTCACCGTGCTGCTCGGGAGCCCCGCCGAAGCGGATCGCATCGTCGAGGGGCTCACGCGCCGCGGGGTCATCGTTCGGCCGCTGCGCGGGTTCGGGCTGCCCTCGGCCATCCGCGTCAGCGTCGGGCTCGCGGAAGAGAACGCGCTGCTGCTGGCGGAGCTGGGGGGACTGGTTGCGCCGGCCGCTGCGCAGGGCGAACGGTAGACGCGCCGGTTGATTTTCCGCAGCGGGCGGTAGCGAACGAGAGCCTGCCGCAGGCGAGCCTCGCGTCGTGGCCGCGGCTCGCGACGAGCACGCCGGTGCCAATCGTTCGCCGTCCGGATGCCCGCCATCTGCGTGCGGGAGCAGTTGACGGGCCATCCTCGTGCCCGATATTGTTGAACAGGTCATCTTGACCCGAAGGGCCGCAGGCCATGACGGACGTTTCGATGGCAGAGGCGAAGGCGGCGCTGAGCGAGCTAGCGAGCCGCACGCGCGGGGGAGAGCGTTTCCTCCTCCTGCGACGCGGGCGCCCGGTCGCGGCGCTCGTGGGAGTCGAGGACCTCGGGCGCATCGAACGTGCGGAATCCGTCGACGGGTTCGTGCGCGCGGCGCGCCGTTTCGCGAAGACCCTGCCGGCCGCCGGACGGCTTCCCGACCTGGTCGATCTTCTGCCGGAGCGGCGCGCGGCGACGCGCCGGGCACCGCGGCGGTGAGGTTCCTGCTCGACACCGACGCGGTGAGCGAGCCCGCGCGCAGGCGTCCGTCGGAACGCTTCCTGCGCAACCTCGCGCGCAACGAGGCCGACTGTGCCATCAGCGCGGTGAGCGTGGGCGAGATCGTCTTCGGCGCCCGCCGAGTGCCCGGCGGCGAGCGCTATCTTTCGTACCTCGGCGACGTGGTGCTCAAGAGGCTCCCGGTCGTGCCCGCTGATGCCGCCGTCGCGGCCCGCTACGGCGAACTTCGCGCGCGGATGGAAAGGAACGGCACGCCGCTGCCGGATCTCGACCTGCTCGTGGGCGCGACGGCGCTGGAGAACGGGCTTGCGCTCGTGACCGGAAACCGACGCCACTTCGAGCGCCTGCCCGGACTCGACCTCGCGGACTGGTTCGGGCGTGCCGGGTGACCGGCTCGCGTGCCGCGGGCCCGCGTCAGTCGTCCTCCTCGAAATGCCGCAGCTCTTCCGGATCGTACTCGACGGAGCTCTCGACGAGCGGCGCGTCGGTCGGCGGCGGCGTGAAGCCCAGCGGCGCCTCGTCGCGCGCGTAGCCCATGGCGCGGTAGCCGCGCAGGCGTCTCTCGAACATGCGCAGCAGCACAGGCACATTCGCATCGACGTAGTCGTGGATGCGCACCTCGCGCTTGCCCGGATGGGCCCGGTGGATGCGCCCGGCGTACTGTGCGAGCGTGCCTTTCCAGCCCACCGGAAGCGCGAGAAAGAGCGTGTCGAGCCGAGGGTCGTCGAAGCCCTCGCCGACGAACTGTCCCGTCGCGAGGACCAGCCGTTCGTCGCCCTCCGCGATGCCCGCGAGCTGCTCCCTGCGCTCGCGGCGCGTGCGGTCGCTCATCCGGCCCCTGAGCACCACGATGTTGCGCACGAAGCCGTGCAGCCGGCGCGCGAAGAAGTCCAGGTGCTCCGTGCGGCAGGTGAGCAGAAGCGGCGAGCGGCCCTGCCTCACGGCCGCGCGCACGTCGTCGAGGATGAGCCGGTTGCGCGCCTCGTCCGAGACGAGCCGCGCGTAGGCGTTCTGGATCGTCTCGTCGTCCGGGCCGGGATCGACCGCCGTCTCGCGCACGACGAGCCGATGATCGAAGGGCCGCTGGGCGCGCTCGCTGCGGCGGTCGACCGTGAAGCGCGCGGGCCCGAGCTGCATCTCCGCGATGGGGTAGTGCCCGTCGCGGCGCAGCGGTGTCGCGGTGAGGCCGAGGAAGTACCGCGCCCGCGCCCCGTCCAGCACGCGCTCGACCGTGGGTGCGGAGGCGTGATGGCATTCGTCCACGACGACGTGCCCGTAGTCCGCGACGATGTTCTCGACGGCGCTTCCCTTTCGGAGGCTCTGCACCATCGCCACGTCGAGCCGGCCGTTGGGCGCGCGCTTTCCGTGTCCGATGCGGCCGATTTCGCTCTCGTCGAGGCCCAGAAACGTCGCGAGCTGCGTCACCCACTGCTCCAGCAGCGGCACGAGGTGCACGAGCACCAGCGTGTTGCTGCGGCGCTGCGCGATCATCCACGTGGCGAGCACGGTCTTGCCGATGCCCGGCGGTGCCACGAACACGCCCGTGTCGTGGGCGAGCAGCGCGCGTCCGGCCGCGTCCTGCACGGGGGTCAGCGCGCCGCGGAAGTTCACGTCCAGCGGCTGGCCGCGCTGGCGCTGGTCGTCGACGACCAGTTCCACGCCGTGCGTGTGCAGTAGCTTCTCGACCTCCGGCACGCAGGCCCGCGGAATCGAGACGGAGTCCGTGTGCTCCTTCGCGCGGAAAATGATCCGCGGCGTCCGGCGCACGGACAGGCGCATCCGATCGCGGCGGTGGTACTCGGGGTTGTCGAACGCCGCGATGCGCTTGACCCGGTTCAGCAGCGCCGCGGGGACTCCCGCCCGCTCGACGAACAGGCGCTGCGCGAGCACCGCGCGGACCTGCGCAGGAAGCGGCTCATCGATTCGGCGCGCCGGCATCTGCCCCGACGGCAGGCGCAGCCACGGGGTCGTGTCGTCCTCGACCTCGGGCACCTGCACGCCGAGGATGCATCCGCTGGTCGCGGCCTCTCGCGACAGGGCCGCCGCCGTTTCCGGCGGCAGGCGTCGCACGGCGGCGAGGTGCTGCCATTGGTTGTCGAACGGACGGAAGTCGTCGTCCACGAACACCGAATTGCCGTCGTCCCGCGGCTTGCGCTGGAGCGGCAGCGCGATGAGGCTGCCGAAGCCGCCTTCCGGCATCCGGTCCTGCGCCGGGAAAAGGCGGTCGTGGGAGCCCATCGAAAGCTGCGACCGGCGCGCCGTCGCTTCGGTGAGGACGAAACTCGCCACGTTGCGGGCCGTCGCCGCGGGCACCGGTGCCGCGAAGAAGATCCAGGCGTGCGCGCCGTTCCCGCTGCGCGAACGCTCGATTTCGACGCCCATGCCCATCGAACGCCCCGTAAGCGCGAACGCGTGTACGTCATCCCGCCACGATTCCTCGTCGAAGTCCGCCGCGACGAACCAGCACGCTTCGTCCGGCAGCATCGGGTAGACGCCGATGACGTGGTGCCCCTTCAGGTGGTCCTCGACGACCTCGTCGCTCACGGGGATGAACGCGCGGTGCGCGCAGGCGCCGCACTTCGTCTTCGGCCTGCCGCAGATGCCCTTCGCCCACAGGTTGCTGCAGGCAGGCGAGTAGCCGTTGCCCGTCTTCCAGCGGAGCGGGAACACGTCTGCGCGGCCGCGGAAGAGGCTGCGGAACAGGCGAATCCTGTCGGCGGGCGACATCGGCGCTGCGGCGTCCGCGGCCGGTGCGGGCGCCTGCGCCTCCCGCTGCAGCGCCTCGACGCGGCGCTGTGCCTCCTCCCGCTCCCGGTCGAGGTCGCGGAGCCGCGCCTGCTCTCGTTCCAACTCGGGGAGCACCTCGTCGGGGCACCGCGGCGCCATCGCCTTCACGGGGTACAGGCTTCGCCGGCGGGCGTCAAAGCCCGACGATCTGCCGACGAGGCGGGCGACGCGGCCGTTTATTCTAGTGCCGGAAATCATCCGGCGCCGGATGATTTCCGGCGTTGGAGTAAAAAAGCCACTTCGGACAAGATTCCCCTGCGACAAGACGCAGGGCGGCTCCCGCCGGCGCGGAACCTGCCGGTTTCCGCCCGCCTCACCACGACCAGATCGCGAACCCCCGCGCCGGCAGGTCGATCGCGAACGCCGAAGCGCCGGCCGGTCTCGGCGCGGGCAGCGGCGCAGTCGAGATCTCAACGCGCGCGGGGGCCGTCACGACGGCCGACAGGTCCACAATCGCCGAGGCCTCCGCGTCCGAGAAGTTCACCGCGACGAGCGCTCCGCGCGCACCCTCGCGTCTCGCGTACACGAGCATCGGGCCCTCGGCTGACAGCGGCACGAAGTCCGCGGTCCCGAAGAGGTCCAGCCGGTTGCGCATCGCGACGAGGCGCCGGTAGGTCGCCAGCAGCGAGCCGGCGTCGCGCTCCTGCGCCTCGACGTTCGCCTGCGCGAGGTCCGGTGCCGGCGCGATCCAGGGCGTTCCGGACGTGAAACCCGCGCCGGACCCTCCAGTCCACTGCATCGGCGTGCGGGCCGCGTCGCGCTCGTCCACCACCGTCTGCGTACCCGACCGCATCCCGATTTCGTCGCCGTAGTACACCATCGGCGTCCCGGGCAGGGTCAGCAGCAGCGCGGCGGCGGTCGCGAGCCGCGCCGGGTCCGCGCCCGCGTAGCGCGACACGCGGCCGCGATCGTGATTCGACAGGAACAGCGCGAGCTGGGCTCCCTGCGGCAGCGCCGCCAGCGCCGATCGCATGCCGACGGGAATGCCGGCCGGATCGCCGAACGTGAGACCGGAGAAGATTCCCACCTCCGCGTCCACGCTGAGCGTCGCGTGCAGCTCGTCCGCGCCGCTGCCGAAGTACGCCGCCGTCGTGCGCGCGTCCGCGCCGACCTCGCCCAGAAGCACGCGGTCCGGGTAGGCATCCGTCGTCGCACGCAGACGCTTGAGGAAGGCGTGCGTGAGCGGATGGTCCCGGCAGACGAAGTCCGGTCCCGAGGGGTGCCCGGGCTCGTCCTCGACGAGCGTCTGCACGGCATCCAGGCGCAGGCCGTCGACGCCGCGATCCAGCCAGAAACGCGCGGTGTCCAGCATTTCGGCGGCAACCTCCGGGTTGCGGTAGTCCAGGTCCGGCTGCTGCGGGTAGAAGTGGTGGAAGTACCAGTCGCCGCCCGCGTCCTGCGTCCACGCCGACGGTCCGAACACCGGGTCGGCGGGGCCGCACGGCAGGTCGGGCGCCGCGGCCCACATGTACCAGCCGCGCTTCGGATCGCCCGGCGCGCGCGAAGCCTCGAACCACGCATGCCGGTCCGACGTGTGGTTGAGCACGAAGTCGAGCAGCACGCGGAGGCCGCGCGCGTGGGCCGCCCGGACCAGCGCGTCGTAGTCCGCGAGCGACCCGAAGTCGGCGTGGATGGCGCGGTAGTCCTGCACGTCGTAGCCGGAGTCGAAGCCCGGCGACGGGTGCACGGGAGACAGGAGCAGCGCGCCCACGCCGAGCGAACGCAGGTAGTCCAGCTTCGAGGCGAAACCGCGCAGATCGCCGACGCCGTCGCCGTCGCTGTCGAGGAAGCTTCGCACCCACGCGTGATAGACGACGACGCGTCGGTGCCAGTCGGGCCGGTCCGACGGCGGCGCCGGCGCGGCGGGCGGGGGCGCCGCGGAGGCGCAGGCGCACGCCGCGAGGATCAGGCAGATGCCGCGAGGACGGCCTCGCACGCCGCGGAGGCTACTCGGGCCGGTTCCGGGCGGCAAGACGGCGCGGGGGCCGGCCCCGCACCCGTCGGCTGCCGGGCCGCGAGCGCGCAGGAAGGAGCCCGGCACGGGAGTGCCGGGGCACGGCACTGCCGCCCGAGGATCGCGGCCGCGACGCGCCGGCGGCGCGCCGACCCGAAACGCCGTCCCGCCTCGTCCTGGCCCGAGGCCTCCCGCTATTCAGTATCGCATGCGAAACGAAGGGTGCGCGACGTGAAGCCGGCCCGGTCCTCTCAACCGCCGCAGGGCGGCACCGCGGGACGGCGTGTCCACCCGCGCCCCGCCCTACCTCCCCGCCGCCACCATCCCCCTGAGCACCGCCTCGAACTCCGGATCCGCCCCTGCGACCCCGCACTCGGCGCGCACGCCGGGCAGCGTCGAGAGCAGCGCCCGCCCGTCCGGCCGCGCCTCCGGCTCCGGCGCGAGCATCGCGTTCACGAGCGCCGCGAGCTTCTTTCCGCCCACCTCCACCGTCGGCACCGCGCCGCTCGCCGGCGGCTCGCACCCGCCCAGCATCGCCCACAGCACCATGCCCAGCGAGTACACGTCCCCCGCCGGCGACGCCCACGCTTCCGGCGGCAGATACCCCGGCGTCCCCCCGCGGTGCGCCAGCGGCCGGCGCACGCACCCCGCCGCGTCCCGCGCCAGCCCGAAATCCGCCAGTTTCGCGATATCCTTTCGGTACAGTATATTCCCCAGCTTGATATCCCCGTGGAACGCGCCCTCGCTCCGCGCGTGGACCTCCGCGAGCCCCGCCGCCGCATGGCAGAAGTACCCGACCGACCTGGGCGCTCCGAGCGGGCCGCGCCGCGCCACGAGCCCCGCCAGCGACCCGTCCATGCGCTCCATGGCGAAGCCCACGCGCCCGTCCGCCGCGAGAATCCGCCCGTGGTACTCGACCACGAACCGCCCCTGGTGCCGGATGAACCGCCGCTCCTCCTCCTCGATGAGGTGCTGGCTCTCCGGGCGCCCGTCGCGCGGCAGCTTCGCGGTGAAAGGAACTCCTCTCGCGTCGCGGCACGCCAGCAGCTCCCCCATGGCGCCGCCTTCCAGCGATCGCTCGATCCGGAACGGCTCGCGCAGCACCACCCCGGCGCCGTCCGTCACGCGGGCGCCCCCGCCGCACTCCCCGCTCGCCCCAGCACCAGCTCGATCTTCCCCAGCAGCGAAGGCAGCTCCACGGGCTTCGTCGCGAACTCGTCGCACCCCGTCGCCAGCGCCTTCTCGCGTTCGCCCGCCATCGCGTGCGCCGTGAGCGCGATGACCGGAATCGCGCGCGTCTCGTGCGCCGCCTTGATGCGCCGCGTCGCCTCCCACCCGTCGATTCCGGGCAATCCCAGATCCATCAGGATCACCGCGGGCAGCTCCGTGCGCGCCATCTCGACCGCCTGCTCCCCGTCGACGGCGAACACCACCTCGTAGCCGCGCTTCGCCAGCCGCCGCGAGAGCATGTCCCGGTTGAGCTCGTTATCTTCCACCAGCAGAATCTTTGCCATGACCGCCTTCCACGCTGCGCGCGAGCAGCCGGCGCACCTCGGCCAGCAGTTCGTCGCGGCCGCAGGCGCCCTTCTGCAGCACGACCTGCACGCACGTCTCCAGGCGCCGCCGGTCCTCCGCCGTGAGGTCCTTGCTCGTCACCACCGCGATGGGAACGGCGCGCCACTGGGGCTCGCGCCGCAGCGCCTCGGCGAACTGGAACCCGTCCATCACGGGCATCATGAGGTCCAGCAGCACGAGGTGCGGCACCGCCTGCGCCATGCGGTCGAGCGCGACGCGGCCGTTCTCAGCCTCCGTCACGTCGCAGCCTTCCTTCTCCAGCAGCCGCCGCATCATCTCGCGCGTCGGAACGTCGTCCTCCACGAGCAGCACCTGGCATCGGTCGCCGCGGCGATGACGTCGCAGCACCCCCAGCAGGCGCTCGCGATCCAGCGGTTTCACGAGGTATTCCGTCGCCCCCAGCGCGAAGCCCAGCTCGCGGTTGTCCGTCACGGTCAGCATGACCACCGGAATCGTCGCGGTCTCCGGCGCTCCCTTGAGCGATACGAGCACCGCCCACCCGTCCATGCCCGGCATCACCGCGTCGAGCGTGACCGCCGAAGGACGCAGACGCCGCGCGAGCGCAAGGCCCTCCTCCCCGCCGGCAGCGGTGTGGACCTCGAAGCCCTCCTTCGTGAGGAACCTTTCGAGCATGTCCAGCACCGCCGGATCGTCGTCGATGCACACGACCACGGGACACGCACCGGCCGCTGCAGGTGCGGGTGCGGGCACCACCGCGGGCGCCGGAGCCGCGGGTGCGGGCGCCGCGGCTTTCGTCGGCGTCGGCGCGCGCTCGGCCACGCGTGCAGGCACCTTCACCGCGAAGACCGAGCCCTTGCCGTATTCGCTCTCGACCGTGATGTCGCCGCCCATCATGCGCGCGATGTGCCGCGTGATGGTGAGCCCCAGACCGGTGCCGCCGTACTTGCGCGTGGTGGACGAATCGGCCTGCGTGAAGGGCTGGAACAGCTTCGCGAGCTGCTCGGGCGTCATGCCGATGCCCTGGTCGACGACTCGGAAGGTCACATCGTCGCTGCCCGCCTCCGCGGAGCGCGAAACCTCCAGCACGATGGTCCCCTTCTCCGTGAATTTCGCCGCGTTCGACAGCAGGTTGAAGAGCGTCTGGCGCAGCTTGGTGAGATCGGATCTCACCTGCCCCAGCTCGCCGATGGCGCGCACGTCGAGCTGGTTTCCCTTGTTCTGCACGAGCGGCAGCGCGGTGGCGGCGACCTCGTCCACCATGACGCGCAGGTCGAACTCCTCCAGGTGCAGCTCCATGCGCCCGGCCTCGATCTTCGACAGGTCGAGGATGTCGTTGATGAGCGTGAGCAGGTGCTTTCCGGCGGCGTGTATCTTCTTCAGGTCGGCGATGTACGAGTCGTTGCCGTCGTCCTCGCAGCTCTCCTGGAGCATCTCGCTGTAGCCGATGATGGCGTTCAGCGGCGTGCGCAGCTCGTGGCTCATGTTGGCGAGGAAGGTGCTCTTGGCGTTGCTGGCGGTCTCGGCGGCGGCGCGCGCCTCGGACACCTCGCGCTCGCGGCGCTCGGTCTCGGCGAGCTCCGTCGCGAGCCGTCCGCGCAGCTCGCGCTCGGAGGTGGCCTTGTCCTCCAGGTCGCGCTGGATCGCCTCCATCTTCGCGAACTGCTCCACGACGAGCCCCGCGGTGATGTCGGCCGCCTGGCGCGCGGTCTCCACCTCCTCGGTGAGCGCGGCGACTTCCTCCTGCAATTCCTCGTAGGGACGGTTGTGGACCATCGCGGGCATCGCGGGTCCGGGGCGAACGGCGACCGCAACGGCGGCGGGTGCGAGCGCGCGTCCCGGGCGCGATCCCGGCGCGGCGGATCCCTGCACCACGCTGCCGACCACCATCTGTTCGACGATCATGGAGCCGACGGTCATCGACGGACCGGCGGGCAGCGTGCCGGAGGGTCGCGTGCCGCCCGACGAGTGCGTGAGCGCGCTGCGGACGGAAAGCGGCACCGACCCGGCCCCGGTCGGCTGCGACCGGCTGCCCGCGGGAGCGCTCTTCAGACCGCCTTTTCCCGTGGAGATGCGCTGCATCGGTCTCTCCAGAAGCCATGCGGGGCTTCGTCAGGCATGCGGTTCAGTGTGATCAAGGCGATGAGACGTCGTCTCATGCGGCGCGCGGCCCCCTCCCCAGCCCTCCCCCGAAAGAGCCCGGGGGAGGGAGCGTGCGCTGGAAGCGCCTCCGGCGCCATCCCCCTCCCCTGCGCTCTTTGCGGGGGAGGGTCGGGGAGGGGGCTTGGGATGACGGCCGCCTGCGGTCGCCACCCTCACCGCCACCGCCGCCGCTTCCCTCACGGCCTCGTCGTCCGCCGGCCCCTCGATTCCCACCACGGTCACCGGAGGCGGCGCGTCGCACGCAACAGGCAGCATGCGCAGCAGGTAACCCAGCCCGGCCCCGTGGTCGAACACGTCGCCGCCCGCCTCGGCCGCCTCGTCCGCGTCGAGCACCACGACGCGCCCGTCCGCCGCGAATCCGCGCACCGCGTCCACGAACACCACTCGCTCCGCGGTCTCGACGAGGTGAAGCAGGTTCAGTCCCGCGACGCCGCCGTCGACCAGTTCCACGCCCTGCGGCAGCGCTTGTGCAGAGAGGCGATCGTGGACCCGCGGACCGGCGGCGTCGGCCGCGAAGAAACGGCTGCCGACGCAGATGATCCGGCTGGGCCCGTTCGCCGTCACGACGCGACGCCCCCGACGCGCACCCGTCCGCGCTCGCGGCCGCGATCCAGCACGTGTACGGTGCACACGAGGCACGGGTCGAACGAGCGCACCACGTGGCCCAGCTCCACGGGGTTTGACGGATCGGAGACCGGAGTTCCCACCAGCGCTTCCTCCATGGGTCCGCGCACGCCATCGCTGTCGCGCGGCGACGCGTTCCACGCGGTCGGCGTGATGACCTGGTAGTGGCTGATCTTCCCGTCGTCGACACGCACCCAGTGCCCCAGCGCCCCGCGTCCCGCCTCGGTCAGTCCGAAACCCTCGCCGTGTACCGGCTCCGGCGTCGGGTTGTAGTAGCGGCTCGCACCCGACACCTCGGCGAGCCACGTCTCCATGGGCGGCACGAGGTCCACCGCGCGCAGAATCCGCGCCAGCTCGCGCACGAACGCCGTGGGGCCCTGCTTCTGCACCAGATCCGTGAACAGCGGATGGCGCGCCAGCACCGCCTCGGCGAGCGGACCCACCTCGGCGGGGCTGCCGTCGTAACGCGGCGCTTTAGCCCAAGAGTACTTGTCCGCCTCGGCGCCGCTCGCCAGCGGCTCCGTCTCGCCCTCGAACGGGTGCTTGCCGCCGTCGTAGTCCACGAACCACGAGTACGCCACGTGCTCGGCGACGTTCGCCTGGTCGAACGCGGCGAGCACGCCCGCCTTCGCGAATCCCGGCGCCACGAGCCGCCCGCCGCCCGCCGGCGCGCGCACCGCCGTGCCCTCGGGCAGGTCCAGCGAGCCGTAGCTGAGGAAATTCCCGTGCCCCTTGCCCATCTTGTCGATGCCCACCGCCCGACAGAAGCGGATGAAGAATCCCAGATCGCTCTCGGAGTGCATCGCGCTCTCGGCGAGCCACGCGTCCAGATCCTCGGCGCGGCGCACCTCGCGCATCCGCTCCATGGGGCATCCCAGGATGCGCTTCTCGTACCAGAGCCGGTAGTTCTTCAGGATGAGCCGGCACTGGAGCAGATCCGCCGGCGCCGGCAGCGACGTGATGCCGCCCGGGACCATGAACGACGTGTGCGGCCACTGTCCGCCCAGTATCGAGATGATCTCCAGCAGGTGCTTGGTCTCGCGCACCGCCTGCGCCACCGACTCGCCGCGCAGCGGCTGGTAGCGGCGCACCGCCTCCTCGTGCAGCTCGCACGAGGCGTGGCGCGGGCTCGGGAAGTCCGCCGCGAACATGAGGAACGCCTGGCGCACGTCGCTCTGCAGGTGCTCGGCCATGAGCACCACGTTGCGGATGCGCGTGCCGTCGGCCGGCGGCGCCACCCCCGTCACCGCGTCCAGAGCGCGCGCCGCCGCCGTGAGGTGGCTCGTGCTGCACAGCCCGCAGATGCGCGGCGTGAGCACCAGCCCGTCCAGCGCCCCGCGCCCCACCAGCAGCCGTTCGAAGCCGCGGAACATGGTGCCCGTACACCGCGCGTCCGCGACCACGCCGTCCTCCAGGTCGGCCCGCACCTCCAGGTCGCCCTCCACCCGGTTCATCGGCACGTCGATCGTTATTCTCGCCATGTAGTATCTCCCCGCACGCGCACGCGGCGCCGCGGTCAGACGCGGGTCAGACGCGGGTCAGACGCTTCGTGAGACGCTCCGGGGCCGCGGCGGCGGCCATGCCCTTGTACGCGAGGTAGTGCGCGCGGTCGACGCCGTCGGGCAGCTCCACGGGCACGCCCGCGATGGCCCGCGTCTTGAAGAAGCGCCATGTCTGCGGGAAGTCCGGCGAAGTGCAGCCGAAGCACGGCACGCCCGCGCGCGTCTTGGAGCTGCGCCGGTTCCACAGGTGCTTGTTGCACGGCCCGTAGGAAAGCGGCCCGCGGCACCCCAGGTGGAAGTAGAGGCAGCCTCTCTCGCCGAACTCGCTCTCCTCCACGCGGTACTCGTGGTACTCGTTGCGCACGCACCCCTGGTGGACGAGCATCCCGTACCACTGCAGCGGCGCCTGCAGGGGGCTGAGCTGCAGGGGTACGCCGGTGGCCAGGGCCGCCAGTGCACCGGCGACGGTGTCGCCCTGCACGGGGCAGCCGGGGAGGTTCACGACCGGCAGCCCTCCGGCGGAGAGGAATGCCTCTCCGAGAAACCCTCCGCGGCGGCGCTTGTGGAACTGCAGCCCCGTCGCCTCGATGTCGCCGTCGGCGCCGATGCCGCCGTAGCTCGCGCACGTGCCGGCGGCGACGACGAACTTCGCGCGCCTCGCGAGCCGCGCCACGAGATCCTTCTTCGGGCGCCCCGCGTGCGTGTCGAACATGCCGGTGCCGCCGGGCCCGCGCACGACGGCGCCTTCGACGACCAGGACGTCGAGCGGCTGCTCGCCTGCCAGCAGCGCCTCCATCAGCTCGCGGTGGCGCGCGGGGGACTGGTTGGACAGCGACGGGTGCCACAGCACCTGCAGCCCCAGGAGCCCCGGCACCTCCGCGAGGTCGGGCGATTCCAGGTTCAGCAGCGACATGGAGTCGCCGCTGCACGCGCCGCACTGCAGCCAGTAGAGCGTCAGGGCCACGGGTGCCTCCTCGCGCGGGATGGGATCGACGCCGCCCGCTCGGCGGACCGCCCCCGTCGCGGGGGCGTCCCCGGTTCACAGATGCGCGCGATTCTACCCCCGGGCGCGACGGGCGCAACTGCTTTCCGGGGCCGCACCATGGCGGCTTGCCCCGCTTCCGTGGGGCTGCTAAGGTCGCTGAACCGATCGGCGGACGGGCCTCGAACCGTGGAGGGAGGGCGCACATGGAAATCGCGGAGATCGTCGGGCGCGTGGACATCTTCTCGTCTCTGCCGGACAAGGATCGGCGCGTGCTCGCGGCCGCGGGGGTGCCGCGCCAGTTCCAGGCGGGCCACACGGTGTGCAAGGAGGGCGACCGCGGCACCACGTTCTACGCGGTGGGCAGCGGCCAGCTCGAGGTGCATGCGGGCGTTCCGCCCATGATCGTGGACCGCATCGGACCGGGCTCGTATTTCGGCGAGATGTCGCTGCTCACCGGGATGCCGCGCACGGCGACCATCAAGGCCGCGACCGCGTGCGAGCTCGTGGAGCTGGATCGGCCCGTTTTCATGCGGCTTTTCGCGAGCAACATCGCGCTGGCGGACACGGTGTCGCGCGCCATCGTCGCGCGCAACCAGAACCGCACGCGCAAGCTCGCCATCCGGCCCGACGCGCCGGCGCCGGCCCGCGCCGACGCGGCCTCCGAGCACGCGGATCTGTTCTCGCGCATCAAGAAGGTGTTCGGCCTTGGCTGACGGCCCGCCGGCATCCGCCGCGGAGCGGGCGCGCACTGCCGCGCCGCCCGCAGAGGCCGGCTGGATCCTCGTGGTCGACGACACCGAGCTCAACCGCGACATGCTCTCGCGGCGGCTCGCGAAGCAGGGCTTCCGCGTCGAGTGCGCCGTCGACGGGCTCGCCGCGCTGGAAACGCTGGAACAGAAGCCCTTCGACCTCGTGCTGCTCGACATCATGATGCCGGGCATCGACGGCGTCGAGACGCTGCGGCGCATCCGCCAGACGCGCACCCCCGCGCAGCTTCCCGTCATCATGGTGACGGCCAAGGACTCCAGCGACGACATCGTGGCGGCGCTGCGCGCGGGCGCCAACGACTACGTGACGAAGCCCGTGGACTTCCCGGTGTGCCTGGCGCGCACGCGCACGCACCTGGAGCTGCGCCGCGCGCAGGAGGCGCTGCGCGCGGAGATGGAGCGCGCGCAGAAACTCGCTGCGGATCTGGAGGTGCGCAACGAGTTCATCCGGCGCGTGTTCGGGCGCTACCTCACGGACGAAGTGGTGGACGAGCTGCTGGAGAGGCCCGAGGGCCTGGCCTTCGGCGGGCAGCGCCGGCTGGTCACGGTGCTCATGAGCGATCTGCGCGGCTTCTCGGCGCTGAGCGAGCGCCATTCGCCCGAGCAGGTGGTGCGCTTCCTCAACGCGTACCTGGAGTCGATGACCGCGATCATCTCGAAGCACCGGGGCACCATCGACGAGTTCCTGGGCGACGCGATTCTGGCCGTCTTCGGCGCTCCCGTGCAGCGCGTGGACGACGCCGAGCGCGCCGTGGCGTGCGCCGTCGAGATGCAGAACGCGATGCCGGAGGTGAACCGGCGCGCGCGAGAGCTGGGGCTGCCGCGGCTGGAAATGGGCATCGGCCTGCACTGCGGCGAGGTGGCCGTCGGGAACATCGGCTCGACGCGACGCGCCAAGTACGGCATCGTCGGAAGCGCCGTGAACCTCGCCGGACGCGTGGAAAGCTACACCGTGGGCGGCCAGGTGCTGGCGACGGAGGCGCTGGAAGGGCGGATGAGCGGGCTGCTGGAAGTCCGCGGCGAGCTGTCGATGACGGGAAAGGGGCTGCGCAAACCCGTGCGTCTGCTCGACGTGGCGGGCATCGGCGGCGCTCACGCCGTGCGGCTGCAGGAGGAGCCGGACGTGCCCGCGCGGCTTGCAGCGGCGCTGCCGGTGGAATACGTCGCCTTCCGCGGCAAGCACGTCGCCGGCGGCGCGGTGCAGGCGCGCATCACGCACCTGTCCGACCGCAGCGCGCGCATGGAGGGCGACTTCGTGCCGCAGCTCCGCGAGGATCTGCTGCTGCGGCTGCCGTCGGTGCCCGCCGCCGCCGGCGAGGACGTGTACGCGAAGGTCGTGGGCTACGAAGGCACGGGGTGGCGGGCGCGTTTCACTTCCGTGCCGCCCGCCGTCGCGGAGGCGCTGGAGGCGCTGGAGGCGCTGGCGCGGGCGTAGTCCGCGCGATACTACAGCAATAGAGTATCAAGATCGGGGACCTTCCGCCGCCTGCCCGCACCCGCCGTGCGGCACTCTCGGGTTTCCGGTTCCGGGCGGAGGCCGCCTCTTTCCGGCGTCCTTCGTCCTCTCTCGCGCCGCCCGCGGGGCTCGCGGCGCTTCCCGCGGCCGCGGGCATTCCGCCTTCTCGGGCTCGGCCACCGGCAGCGCTGCTATGGAGGGTCATGCCTCCGCATCAGCCGCATCGGCCCGATTCTGCCGACGGTCTCGAAGTCCCGCACCAGCCGTCGAGCCACGATCCGGTCGGGCTCCAGCGGCGGGTTGCGCTGCGTCAGCTCCACCGGCCAGGACAGCGTCGCCGACAGAAACCGCGACGCCTGCGCGGCCCACGCCCCGGGCGCCGCGTCCGCGACCCGTTCCTCGACGTCGTCCGGCACCAGCACCAGCGGCATCGCGCCGAGGTCCGCGAGCTTGCGCTCCACGTCGGCCGGCGTGTACGCCTCGTAGTGGGGCGCGGGGTGGTACTCGGGGATCCAGCGTCCCGTGGCCTTGAGGTAGCGGTCGATCTCCGGCGGCGCACCCAGCGGCGTGCCGACGGGCGGAAGCGTCGCCAGCGCCGACGCCTCGCGCGGAAAGCCGACGATCTTGCCCGCGTCCCCGGGCCCGATGGCCAGCGGCGAAGGACCCAGCGCCTCCCACTCGGCCCGCCACCGGTCCGCGAGCTCGGGCCGGGCCGCGAGCCACCGCCGGTAGCGCACCGGGTCGCGCAGCGCCTCGACGAGCGGCGCCGACTCGCTCAGGAGCTGGTTCGGCGCGAAGGCGGCGGCGAACACGAGCACGCCCGCGGCGAAGGGCAGCACGCCCGCGCGCCGCAGCAGCGCGAGCCCGAGCACGCACGCGCCCCACCCGTAGAAGAGCACGTGGCCCGCATCGCACCGCGAGAAGGCACCCGCGAGCGGAAGCCCGGCGCCCAGCAGCAGCGCCACGAGCAGGGGCCGGCGCTCCGGGTCGCGCAGCGCCCCCGCCGCCAGGCAGGGCAGCACTCCCAGCGCGAACGCGCACAGCGCCACGACCTGGGGCGTGGGCAGCACCGGGAAGGCGTTCGCACCCGAGGCGAAGGTGCGCACCGAGTCCATGTAGGCCCCGCCGGTCGCCGCCACCACGGCCGCGGCCGCGACGGGCGGAGCCAGGGCGACCCATGCGACCGCCCGCCGCCCCGCGGCGGCATGCGCGGCCGTCTGCACGCAGAGCACGACGGTCGCGATCAGCCCGATTTCCGGGGACACGAGCCACGCGCCCGCCGTCCACGCCCCCGCCCGCAGCGCCAGGCGCGCCGCGGAAAGGCGCCCTCCGGCCACGGCGGCGTCCAGATGCACCGCTCCTGCCAGGGGGGCCGCGAACCGCAGCGGCGAATAGTTGAACCCCAGCGTGACGTTCAGGAACAGGACGGCGACCAGCACGAAGACGACGCGTCCCTCGGTGCGCGGCAGCCCCGAGCGCACGACGACCGCGTGCATGGCCAGCAGCCCCGCTGCCCACGAAAGGACCAGCAGCACCCCGTAGGCACCCGCCACGGACAGCGCTCCGCCCGTGGCGGCCGCCAGCGCGGGCGGCGCGTGCAGCAGCAGCGGCCCGTAGCTGAAGCGGAAGTCGCGGTAGGGCTCCAGCCCGAGGGCCGCGAGGTCCATCCGCGCGAGGAAGTAGCGGGCCTCGCCCCAGATGGGGAACGGAATCCACAGCCACAGGGCCCCGATCGCCGCGCAGCACGAGGCGACGACCGCCAGGGCGAAGGGATCCGCGCGCGGGCGGCCCTCGGCAGCGGAGCCGGTGGCCGGCCGGTCGCGGACGGGGACGAATCCGTCCGGGAGCGCCGGGCCGCCGCGCGTCAGCACCCACTGGCGCGCGAGCGCCAGCGCCAGGGTCGCGCCGAACCCTGCAATCGCCGCCGCGTTGGAGAACCCGAACGGCCAGGAAAGGCTCCAGACCGGCCCCGACGCCGGCACGTGCCAGGGGACGACGAACACGAGCAGAGCCCCGGCGGCGACGACCAGCGCGGCGGAGGCAATCGCGAAGACGCGCACCCCGACAGGCTACACGAGCCGCCTCCGGCGTCGCCAGGGGAAATCCGACGACGGCGGGCGGGCGCCCGGCTGCGCGACGGCGCCGCAAGCTGCGATGCGGCGTCACGGCCGGGCGGCGATCCCGGGCCGGGTCCGGTCGCGCGCCCGGCGCAGCCGCACGAACGCCAGGAGCATGACGAGGGCGAGGCTCGCGAAGACGGCGCTCTGTGCGGCGTAACTGTCTGGATTTGCCGAGGAAATCCGAGGCCACACGACCAGGGCGGCACTCGTGCCGGAAGCCGCGAGCAGGGCCGTCTCGACCCGCCGCGACGCCCGGGCCGCGAGCGCCGCGAGCACGAAGATCGAGTAGTAGTAGCAGGTGATTTCCGGCAGCGAGACGAGGAGCACGAGCCCCAGCACCTGCGCGAGCCAGAGGGTGCGCAGGCGCCACGTCGCGGCCGCGAACAGCAGCACCGCCGCGGCGGCGAGCACGGCGAACACCGCGCGCGCGGCCGCCGTGCGCGGGCGCGGCAGCCACGAGGGCTCGTCGTCGGCTGCACCGGGCACGCGCAGGATTCGGCGCGGAGCCGGCGCGGGCTCGGACTCGGCGGCCCGCTCGTCCTGAGCGAAGGTCGCCCGGCTCTTTGTGCGACCGGAGTCGAAGGACTGGAGCGTTTCCGGATCGGCCGCCTCGCCGGGTTCGGACGAGCCGAAGACGCGCAGCACCGGACGGCGCGGCGCCTCCGCCTTTGCGGTGCGGTCGAGCACTCGGGCCACGAGCACGCGCAGGCCCATGTTGTTGTCCAGCGTCACCGCGCCGTGCCGGCGGATGTGCGTCCAGAACCGCACATGGTCGGCGGCGCCGGTCGCCGGTAGCGTCGCCGCCGTCAGCAGGACCGCTCCCGCCGCCGCCCCGGCGAAGAACCGCAAATGCGCGCGCGAGAACCGCCTGCGACGCACGAGGTGCGCCGCCGCCTGGATCGCGGGCCCCGCGAACAGGAACGCCGGGAAGAGCCTCAGCAGCGCCGAGGCCGCGAGCGCCGCTCCGCCCGCGGCCGGGTGTCCGCGCCGCACCAGACACACGGACGCGACCGCCAGCGCCAGCCAGTCCTGGCGCAGGAACGCGCCCGCGGTGAAGTACCCGTTGGCCGGGAACTGCGCTCCCAGGAACACCAGCCCGAGGCACATGGCACGCCATCCGAACGCCCACCAGACGGCCCAGAACAGCCCGCACAGCAGCAGCACGTCCAGCGACGCCAGCAGCGCAAGGCCCCGGTCCCCGGCGGGCACGGCGTTCGCCAGCGCGCCGCCGACGGTCGTCCACAGCGGCGGCGGGTTGTAGCCGTGGTCGATCTGCATCTGCCGCCACTTGTCCGGCGGAATGCGCCCGCGGAACCACGCGACGTCGGCCCGGAACCGCTCCCACCGCTCCGCGGAGAAAGCCGCCTTGCACGCCTGCGGCGCGTCGAGCGCGCGCGCCGACGGAATCTGCCCGTAGGTCGCCAGATCGCGCATCGGGCGCGCGCGCAGGGCCGTCGCGCCGGCGGGGTCGGACTCGGCTTCCGCCACGGCCGTGCAGGCGTACAGACCCTCGTAGCCGAGCTCCGCGTGGTACCGGGCGCCTATATAATAATGAAAGAAGTCCCAGAGATGATAGTAATGCCGCGACCCGACGGTGTCGGACGCGAGGAACCCGGCGACGCCCAGGGCGGCGAGCGCGCCGGCGAGGGCGGCGACGAGGCGCCGGCACGGGGGGCGGCCGCGCAGGCGGACGATGGTTTCGTGCAGGACGAGCCAGAGCGCGCCGAAGGCGAGCAGCGCCTTGAGGGCGGAGAGGGTGTCGTCGGCGGGGGCGGGAACGACGCGGAAGCGGGCGAGCAGAGGGCGGCCGGCGTGGAGGTACAGCAGGACGAGGGCGGCGAGGGCGGCGGCGACGAGCGCGCCGCGCACGGGGCGGGGCAGGGCGGGGCGCGGCGTGGTCGAGGAGGGCAAGGGACTCCCGGAGGCGGCGGGCGCGCGGCGGGAGGGTATCACCGTGCGGAGCGGCGGCCGCGCTCATGGTGAGCCTGCCGAACCACGGCAGCCCCCGCGAGCGTCTTCATCCTTCATCCTTCATTTTTCATTTTTCCTTCATCCTCATCCCCACCACTCCGGCTGGTTCCCGGGTTTCCACTTGACGTTGCAGCCCATGCTGGGCAGCGCCTTGGGATCCTGCGGCAGGCCGGCGAGCATTCTCTGTGCGGCGGCGCGAAGATCCGCTCCGGTGACGGGGACATTGTTGCCCGGACGGGCGCCGTCCATGCGCCCGCGGTACACGAGGCGCCGCGAGGCGTCGAACAGGAAGAAGTCGGGCGTACACGCGGCGCGGTACGCCTTGGCCACGGACTGGTCGGGATCGGCGAGGTACGGGAAATGCCAGCCGCTTTCGCGGGCGAAGGCGGGCATCTTCGCCGGAGCGTCGTCGGGGTAGGCGCCGGCGTCGTTGCTGTTGACCCCGACGATGCCGATGCCCTGCGACGCCAGCTCGTCGGCGAGCTTCCCGAATTCCCTGCGCACGTGGACGACGAACGGGCAGTGGTTGCAGAGGAACGCCACAAGGAGCCCCTGCGGTCCGGCGAGGTCCTCGACGCTGCGGAGCCGTCCGGATGCGTCCGCGAGGTCGACGGCCGGGGCGGGGCTGCCCGGGGAGAGGTGCATCGTGGAAGGGGTGGCCGCCATGTCCGCCTCGCGCGGCGTCGCTGCCGCGCGGGCGGTATGCGCCCGCGTTCGCGCGGGGTCAACCCGCTGCCGTTTCGCCTGCCGCCCCGGACCTGGGTGCAGCTCACGCCAGATCCGGCTCGTCGTGCGGACCGCCGGGCGGCCCTCACCCCCGACCCCTCTCCACACGGGCCACAACCGCACTGCCCCGTCGATCGCACAGCGGCCCGGTGGAGAGGGGAGGGCTGCCGCTACTGGACCCGGCGGCACGGATATTCCCATCTTCGCGCCGAGAGGATCCTCCTCAGCCGCACGATTCGACGCGCTCTTCTCCCCCTCTCCACCGGGCCGCAACCACGCAGGATCG